>Ga0256832_1000193_pt1 | contig 38522 bp, 27 predicted proteins | sample 134614metaG_FD_190534 | JGI IMG/M metagenome (GOLD analysis project Ga0256832, IMG submission 190534) | Hydrothermal vent microbial communities from Lau Basin, Pacific Ocean - 134-614 | ecosystem: Environmental > Aquatic > Marine > Hydrothermal vents | place: Pacific Ocean: Lau Basin | collected...
GATTGGGTGGTTGAGCCACAACAGATTATTTCACTCTCTCCGGTAAACGGATTAACATCTCCATATATATTATGAATCGTTAAATTTGTCCCGCTCTCTATTTTTCTCCAACTTGTGCCGTCGTAGTAGGCGATAGTTCCATTACGACCAACAACATACAGATCATTATTTGAAGTACCCCGAATTTTTGATATAGCTCCGTTCAATAGTGAATTAACTCCACAATCTAGTTTTACATTTTCTCCATCATACCAACCTACACTTCCACCATTTGTTATAATAATGTTGTTTTTAGATAATACCAGAATTGCGTATAATGGCGGATACTTTACTGCACTGCAATTACCATAATAATATATCCTCTTCAACTCCCACTTTTGTCCATCCCAATGAACAGCATTATAAGCATGGGGATCGGGATTACCGCTTGAATCGTTCATATATATTTCACCTACAGCCCATATATTGTTTTCGTTTATTATCGCTACATCGTTGATAATACTACTACTATGTTCTCCGAAGGTATATTTTTTCCATGTAAAATTACTGCTTGTGGTATCTAACGTGCGAACCGGCAATATTTCGCTTTGTTCCGCTTTCCCGCTTAATTCCACTATGGCTTGGTAATTATATGTTTTACCGGCTGTCATTCCGGTATCTATTATTGTTGTATCAGATGTTATTTGGTAGTAATTCATTATTTCTTTCCCGTCCCTTTTTATCTTTATGTTTGCCGGTAATACCGTATCTTTTACGCTTACGGTTAAAAAAGTTTCCGTGCAGCTTTTGGTTATTTCTTTTAACTCAATCGCTTTCGGCTTTTCAGGGCTGGACGGTTCGGTTGTGTTGCAAGAAGTGAATTGTAGCAACATTATTGCCAATAAAATCTTCAATATGTTTATTTCGAAGGGGCTTTTCCTCTTGGAGTTCATTTTTCTTTTCCCGTTAATTTGCATTTATTGTTCTTTAAATAAAAACTTAAAGGATTTACAGGAAAATTAAAAGTTATTTTAAGGGTGCATCTTTTCCTCCGTTTTGTAATTTAATTATAGTTTCTATTATTTTAACTTTGTTTACCTTTTACTCAAAGTAAAAAAAAAAAAAAACGGAAAAAGTCAATACCAAAATATTCAAATTCGATAAACGTTTTAATTTTAGCTTTATATGTCATAAAAACTTTCTTAAATCAAATAAACATATCAAAAAATGGTACTGTTAATTCCAATGATTGAAACGGAAATAATTGGATGTAAATAGCTTAACATTCCTATCGGTAATGCTTTCGGTTTCCGTTAAATCTATTATGTTAATGGGCAAAAATACTTTCATTAACGAAATTTCAATCATTTGCGGATTGCAAACAGTGTAGACGGTACAACTTACAAGCAATGAAGATCGTAAATTTATAAAGTCAAAGCATTCTTTGATTCTACATCTTATTCGTGGCAATAGATTAAATTTTGCCGGTTGGTATCGGAAGAAAATAGTTGTTCTTTACTCCCCGGAAATATAGTTTCTTACTCTTGCTCTTAATCGTAATCTTAATCTCGTCTTTCAAACACGTGATCAAGATTAAGAGTAAGATCATGATTAAGAATTTGTTTACCAAATAATACAAATGTGGTTAATAATATTATGTGGCAAGAAAAGGTATTCTTCAATATTGATTTTTCACAACTGGCAAAATTTTTACAGTAAAAATGTCGAGGCGCGGGCCTCGACATCAGTGCAAATGCCATACTTCTTCCGGGTGCCAAGCTCCATACCAAGGCATTGTCTGAACATGATTAAATCTTTAACTTTTTCTTATTGAAGATTGAACCCCGCGACTTCAGTCGCTGGATAAGAAACACAAACCAAAAAGAAAGAAACCGATTTATCGGTTTCCGCAGCTAATACCATATTTTAGCTAACGAATGCGACATTTTTTTGCTACAAAAACCGTTGAAACGGTTCCGTTTATTTTTTATGTGCTCATGGAGATATTGCTTATCCCACGGATAAATCCGTGGGGTTAGCGTGTGTTGAGAAGTAAGAAATGTAGGGACAAGGCATGCCTCGTCCCTACAAATTTGGTCATTCGATACTATTTCATCAAAATCATTTTCTTCGTTTGGGAAAATCCCCCGGCGGTAAGTTTGTAGAAATATAAACCGCTCGGGAGATTAACGGCATTAAAGTTAACGGAATAATAGCCCGGCGATTTTGCTTCGTTCACAAGTGTTGCAACTTCCCTTCCAAGAACATCGTAAATTTTAAGAGTCACGAACCCCTCCTCGGTCCTCCCCTTTGCCAAAGGGGAGGAAGTTGGGATTGAATATTTAATTGTTGTTGTGGGATTAAACGGGTTCGGGTAATTCTGACTCAATTCAAATTTATCCGGTAACTTGTTTCCGTCTGTTATTCCGGTCGGATCTTTTATTATTGCCAAGACTTGCACCCTTGCTTCGTCTACATTAGGATCATTTGACTGAACCATTATTACACCGTCGGAGTTCGAACTATCGAGATCATTCGCAGAAACATTTACGTTAATAAAAGAAGACATTCCCGGCGGAGTAATACCGTTATTCGGAGAAACCTTAATCCATTTTGAGTAGAAGGTTGTATGAACTTCCCATTCCAGATCTTCGTTGCCGGGATTTTCTATGTTCACTTGCAATGTTTGAACACCACCCGGCGGAATTTCAAAAATCAACGAATCCTTATCCAAAGCAATTTTGGGATAGCTGCCTACGTTCATTACGACTTTAACAACTTTGAATGGATTTGTTGTGTCATCAACAAAAACGTTGAGAACATTGGAATAATCACCCGCGGATAAACCGCTTGAATTGAATGACATCAAAACCGTATCCATCTGATTTCCGCCTAACGTATCGGAAGATGAAGTTACTTCCATCCATGATTTATCGGGTGATTCCGCATACCAGGTAACTGTTTTACTGCCGTAATTTGCAAGATAAACTCCAACATCAACCGTATCTTCGCTGTTAATTCCCACCCACAAACTATCCGTGGAAACTTCTACGTCTGCGGCAGCCGTTCCAACGTGAATTTCTACCGGCACAAAAACAACCGAATCAACGGGATCGTTCGACCGGATAATTAACGTATCGTAATAATATTGATCTTGAGTAAGACCGGCAGCGGAAAATTCAAGCAACAATGTATCTGCTCCACCCGGCGAAACCGAACCGGATGTATTGGAAATTGATAACCACGAACTGCTCCATTCAACCGACCAGTTCATTGTTTCAACGCCAACATTTGAGATTGTAAAATTCTCACTGCTACCCGAGTTTGGATCTACATCCGAAAAAATACTCTGCGGGGATACCGATATTTTTGCAACGTTACCTCTGATTAACACTGCATTAGAAAATTCCGATGTATTGTTGGAATCGTCGGTTGCCGTTGCAGTTACATATTTCCACGCATAATTTGATGCCGGCAGAGCAAATCTGAAATCAGTTTGACCGCTGTTATCTAACGCAACATTCATTTCGCCAATAAAATTCTGACCTTCGCCGTAACCGCTGGCATCTGCCGAATCGCTGGCAAAAAACTGTAATTTATACGAACCGTCCGGTTTACTTTTAAATGTTCCGGTAACTACCAATGAATCGGTTTCCGTTGCCGAGCTTATCTCGGGGAAATTTTGCAAACCGTTCGGACCGTCGTCTTCGTCCATCAAATCAACTTCTGTTTGATATGCATCCCACTGCAAATCAATCCCGAAGCGACCGTTACGGTAAATTGAATTATACAAAATCGAATTATATTTGCTTGCACCATATGCAACAGCCACACCGGCATCCCCGTTAAACGCAACAACATTACTGTCCACGTTATCGTTTGTGGTATTATTAAACAAAAGAACACCGGCAACATCATTTCCTAAATCTGCGCAGCTTGCATTGGTTCCAATGTAATTATGTTTAATTGAAATGTTTGAACTGTTTTCCACTCTTATTCCCGATTCACCGTTCCCGGCAATTATATTAGGCGCATCTGCCCGACCGATATAATTAAAGTTTGCAGTATCCGAAATATTAACACCGTCGAAATTATTCGGGACCGGACTGTTACCGTCAGCCGAAACACCGATATAATTATTGAATATTTTATTTTGTTCCACACCTCCGTCGGAAAGAACGATACCGCTCATCCAGTTTCCGGATATGATATTCCTGGAGAGCGAATCCGCACCGCCGACAATATTATTGTGTGCACCTTCCACAATTTCGATACCGGAAGCATTTTTAGATAACCCCGCGGTTCCCGTTTTGTCTGTTCCTATATAATTTCCGGCAACCGTATTATTAAACGACGAGCTGCCGTTAATGTTAATTCCCCCCAAAATAACATTTCGTTTTTCCGGAGATGTTCCCCCGATTGTGTTGTAACTTCCGTTTTCTATACGGATGCCGTATGAATCGTCTTTCGGGTTACTCAAACCATCCGCACTGGTTCCTATAAAGTTGCCTTCAATTCTACATGAATCGCTATAGAATATATTGATTGCGGTTCCCACATGTTGGTTAATAATTAAACCTTTTATAGTTGTATTATTCGATTCAATTGTTAATCCTGTGTTCCCGTCTGTATTTAACTCTATCATCGGTTCGGCATTCGAGCCATCGGCAAGTGCGTTGCTGTTGGGAGCTGAGCCGGGTTGGGTATATCCGTCTATTACTACAGGATATAAAATTGAAGGCAAATAACTTTTCAAAGTAATTGTTTGAACACCCGTACCGCTTATATTAAACGAAATTGTTATTACCGAATCTTTATACCATGGCGGGCGGGAATTCGATTCTTCTATTGCCGAGCGCAAACTGGTTTTACCGAATTGAGTTGTTGCTATACCGTCCCCCAAATTCGTATCTTCATTATCGCCTTTACCGGTAACCTCAAAACCATTGACCAACATTTTATTAAATCTAATCGGAATTCTTTCAAGAGTGCGATTGTAATTCTGACCATAAGGCCAACGGGAATAATAAAGGTAAACTTCCCGTCCGCTCACTTCAAAATTTCTTGTTGTATCGTTATGATCAACAATTGCAGGATAACCGTAAACATCGCTTCCGGATTGAGCGTGAATATTTACGTTAGCTTCCATTATCAATTTTCTAACAGTCCAATGAATCAAATCATCCGAAAGACTGTAATAAAATCCCCACTTTCCGTTTTTCTGTGCTGCACCTACCAACAAAAATTTATTGAAATATGTATTCCATGTAATGCTGGAATGCATCTTTTCGATTTTATCGTAATCAAGAATTGCCGCGATATGGTCGGCGGGATCGTATCCCGTTTCAGTATAAGGATTGATAAACGTATTATTAAAACCTTGTCCGTCCCATACTTCCCAGCTTGTCGGGTCGGATAAATCCTGGGTTCTCATTAAACTTGCGCCGGTCTCTTGCAGACCGTAGCTTTCCATATGCAAAAACACATAGTAATAACCATCGTGATAAATAATATTACTTGGTTCAAACACACCCGCGGGACCCATGCCGGTATGATACGTATAAGGAATACTTGCCACCAAATGACTCGGTGGTGCGGCGTGTGAATATGTTTTTCCTGTATCATTAGAAACGGCAAGGGTAACCGAGTTATACCAATTCGAAGCAACATCGCCTTCGTGTTCGTTGTGAACCAACGCATAAATTGTTTTACCGTCGAGCGTGTAAAGTCCGGTTAACCATTCTTTATTATTATAATTCGAAGGATCGGTATTAAAATCGGAAGTCCATACAGGTCCGTTTGAACAATCAACACTGAGCGAATTGAAATCGGGTCCGGTCATCCGGTAACCTTCGAAATGGGAAATTATAACCTGAATTTGGTTGTTTGCATCTCTGAAAAATCTTACCGGAGCATCCGGAATATTTTGGGATGAGCAACTATCGGTGGAAGAGCTGAAAATTACCTCGGCAGAACCTAATATATCAACATCGCCGGGATATTCCAGCTGAGCGAACAAACGTGTGTTAGTTAAATTAGATAATACAATAATTAAAAATAAAAGAACAAATTTTTTCATGATGCTTCCTCTACAATTAAACGAATAACATATTTTCGGAATTAAGACTTTAATCTTTAACAAAATTTGTGTATTTATCCGAAATTTGTTTCCAATAATTATGCCAAAAAAGAAAAGGTTATTGTTTTTAAATGAAGTATAACGGTGGGATCAAAACTGAACAATAATAAACAATAGAATAATAATCCGAAAAAATCAGTAGAATTTACGGACTTCTTTATACCTAAAACAAGAAACTATATGATCGTTTACCATTCCCGCGGCTTGCATATAAGCATAGCAAATTGTAGAACCAACAAACTTAAATCCGCGTTTTTTCAAATCCTTACTCATTGCATCCGACTCTTTTGAAGTTGCGGGTAATTCTTTTATTGATTTCCATTTATTCACAATGGGTTTACCGCCCACAAACTGCCAAATGTATTTATCGAAACTACCGAATTCTTTTTGTATTTTCAGAAATGCTTGTGCATTTGTAATTGCAGATTTTATTTTTAGCTTGTTTCTAATAATTCCAGGATTATTTAAAAGTTCTTCTATTTTCTTTTCACCATATCCGGCTACTATTTCCGGATTAAAATTATAGAAAGCCTTCCGGTAATTTTCCCGTTTTCTTAAAATCGTTATCCAGCTTAAGCCGGCTTGGGCGCCGTCGAGAATAATCATTTCGAAATGTTTGCGATCATCATGAACGGGCACTCCCCATTCTTCGTCGTGATACTTTACGTAGAGCGGATCGTCCCCGCACCATTCGCATCGTTTGATCATAATAAACTCCGTTTAATTTTGCGGTTTTCAACCGTTTAACCGGTTTGCCGGCGCAGCAGCAGGATAACACGGCATGTTGTCCTACAATTAATTATTCAATTTACATAGTTATTATATTTTTATACATTCTTTAAGTAATTAGCTTCTATTTCAATAAAATTTATTTATGTTAGACTTTACAGTGATTGTTTTGTGTTATAAATTTAATAATGTTTTAGTGAATAATTAAAGTAGAAATACTAGATGGGAAATTTTTATTACTTATTATTTGCTATTGTATTGTTTATAATAGTATTGACTTTTAAATATTTTAATAAATGGTCAGAATTCTTTTTTGGTGGACAAAGTTCAAAAAATCCTAAAGGTGAATTGCTAAAAATCATAGTGCAAGTACTAGGCGGAATTATTCTAATATCAGGAGCGTACTATTCTTTTAGAATTGCTGATTCTATGTATATAAATAATAAGCTTATTGAAAAAGGGAATATAGCCGATCGTTTTAGAAATGCAGTTCATATGTTAGAAAACAAGAATTCAATTACATGTTTAAGTGGAATATATGCTCTTAATAATATTGCCAAAGAAAATGTTGAATACCGTGAGCAAGTATTTAATATACTTGTTGAATTCATTAACAACAAAACAAAATCATTACCATCATGGGCTGAAATGCCTGAGTCGGAAAGAACTGTTGCACAGCCTTCAATCGAAATTAAAACAATTTTAAAGATATTATTCTCAAAAGAAGATACGCTTTATAGACATTTTAGCGCTCACTTTAAAGATGCAAAACTGTACGGAGGAATTTTTGATGATTATAATTTTTCTTGTTGTAAATTCATAAATGTCGAATTTCAAAATTCTTCTTTTAACAGAACCCTGTTCATAAAAAGTGAAATATTTAATTCTGATTTTTCCTTTTCAGTTTTTCCAAACACAATTTTAACAGGTTCAGTTATAATAGATAATTCTAAATTTGCTTGTTGTCGTTTTTCATGGACAAGTTTCACAAAAAGCTTTATACAAGGAACCGACTTTTCATGTTCAAGTATGTTTAATGTTTTTTTTGAAGGGGCATTGGTTAATGTTTGTAATTTTAATGGAGTTGAACTTATGACGTTGCATGGAAAGGACGAAGGAAACTTCTCTGGATCTTCTTTTAGTTCAATAAGCATCAAAGGTTTGGTATGTTCAGGAGGTATAATTGCTAGAGGTGCAAGTTTTGAATCTGGCGTGCCCTTTCCTCCAAGCTTTAAACTCAAAAATTCTATTGGGGAAAAAGCTAAAATAAATGTAAACAGTAGGCTTGAAGAATTTCCTAAAACTGAAATTATTTACTTCAAAAAATTAATAGGTAATCGTAACAAGATAAAAAGTTTTGGAGGTACTCTTTTTAATTTGGAGAATAATGTATTAAGAACAACGGGGTGGGTCTTTGCAGACACTGGCAAATTTACATCTTTTGATTATAAAATCATACAAAAAAAATATATGGAAGACCTCAAAAATGCAAGTAGATGTAAAGTTAATAAATAACTTATTACTTTATCCAGATTGTTTTAATGTTGACAAACTCTTTAATTCCGTAATGTGAAAGTTCGCGACCGTAACCAGATTTTTTAATTCCCCCAAAAGGCAAGCGTGGATCGGATTTTACCAATCCGTTTATAAATACCGATCCGGCTTCTATTTTGTGACTTAATTGTTTTGCTTTTTCGATATCGCGCGTCCACAATGAAGCGCCCAATCCAAACTCCGAATCGTTTGCGATTGATATTGCATCGTTTTCGTCTTTTGCTCTTATTACTGCCGCGACAGGTCCGAACAGCTCTTGTTCGTAAGCCGGCATTCCTTTTTGCACCTCACTTAAAACCGTGGCGGGATAAAAATATCCTTCACCTTCCAACGGAATTCCGCCCGTTAATATTTTAGCACCGAGCCGGACGGAGTCTTTCACCTGTAGATCAAGTTCAACAAGTAAATCCTTTCGTGCAAGCGGACCAAGTTCTGTGCTTTCATCCATCGGATTTCCTGTTTTTACATTTTTCATTTTTTCTGTAAACTTTTGTTCGAACTCGCCCGCTATTTCTTCAACAACAATAAACCGCTTGGCGGCAATACAGCTTTGTCCGTTATTGATTAAACGCGCCGTAACCCCCGTGTTTACTGCATCATCCAAGTCGGCATCCGCAAAAACTATGAAGGGATCGCTTCCGCCCAATTCCATTACCGTTTTCTTTAACATTTTACCGGAAAGTTCCGCAACTTTACTTCCCGCATATTCGCTTCCGGTAAGCGTTGCAGCTTTTACTTTCGGATTCTTAATTATTTCGTCAACTAATCCGGGACCAATCAACAAAGTTCTAAATACATTTTCCGGGAAACCCGCCTCTTTAAAAATTTGCTCGATTGCCAGCGCTGTCTGCGGAACGTTCGATGCATGTTTCAGAACACCGACATTGCCTGCCATCAATGCCGGAGCCGCAAAACGGAATACTTGCCACATCGGAAAATTCCAAGGCATCACCGCCAATACAATTCCAAGCGGATCAAATTGAACATAGCTTTCACTTGCGTCCGTTTCAATTATTTCGTTTGCCAAAATCGATTCTGCATTTTCCGCGTAATATTCGCAAACCCAAGCGCATTTTTCAGCTTCCGCTATAGCCTGCTTTACAGGTTTTCCCATTTCCAGCGTCATCAATTCCGCATACTTCCTTTTCCCGTTTCGTAATATGCTTGCTGCGTTTTTCATCAATTCCGATCTTTCGCGGAACCCGGTTTCCTTCCAATCCATAAAAGCCCTGTGAACATCATTAATTATTGCGTTGATTTCTGCGCTGTTTAATTCGGGAAATGTTTTCACCAACTTGCCGTTAGCCGGATTGATCGTTTGAATTGCCATTTTAATCCCCACAATTAATTACAAATTTAGTATACTTCAAATTAAACAAATTTATTAATGATAAAGAAAAGGAAAAACATAAATATGAACGCAAGAACACAAATTATCATTGCGGGAATTTCCGGTTTGTCAGCCGTTGCACTCGGAGCATTCGGTGCGCACGGATTAAAAAAAATTCTTTCTCCGGAAAATCTGGAAATTTATAAAACCGGAATTTCATATCATCTTATCCACTCGGTTGTTTTATTGGCAATTGCATTAAATACAGCATACGATTTTACAACCTCGTTTTTATTTTTTGTTGCCGGAATACTACTCTTTTCGTTTTCACTTTATGCTTATTCAATTTCGGGAATAAAACTTTTTGCAATTATTACCCCGTTCGGCGGTGTTAGCCTGATTATAGGTTGGCTGATGTTAATTATCAAAGTGATAAAAACCAATTCAATATGATTTGCGAAAATTAATGCGGGTTGTTTTTAAAAAAATCAAACCAAGCATGCAGACTTAAAGCAGCAGCCGGTTTAAGTATTTCAACGGCTTTTCATAAAAAGAAATACTATAATTAATTAAGTTTATATTACTTAATTTTTAGCGGCAGCAAATATCCATTCTTCGCAAAATGACGGGATATAAACCCTGTTGTAAGTAACTTCGCTAAATCTGGCATTCAAAATTTCATCTACCAATTCGAATGTTTCATTATCGAATACCGACGAACACTGCATGCTCAAAATTCCGCCTTTTTTCAAACGGCTTTTTATTCGGTCGAATAGTTTACCCAAATAAGTCGGTCTGTCCATTCTCGTAAAAGCTTCCGGATGCATTGTCAAATCACTTATTATGGCATCGAACTTCGGACCTTTGGCAAGGAATTTCATTACGTCTTGATAAACAACTTTTACTCTCGGATCGTCGAAAGCCTTATAACAAATTTTCTTCAAATATTTTTTAGATGCTTCAACAACATCTTCATCGATATCGATTAAAGTAACGGAATCCGGTTTGTATTTTAATACTTCGTGTAAAATTCCACCGTCTCCTCCGCCAAGCACGGCAACTTTACTCAGATTTCCTTTTAATGGTTTTAGAATATTAACCAACGCTTTATTGTAAATATCCGCATCATATTCGGCAATTTGCAAATCTCTATCTAGAAATAACATTCTACCGAACGTTTTATTTTGAACAATTTCTATAAGCTGATACTTCGATCTCTTTGCGTATAAAACTTTATCGATGTAATATTTTACTTCATAATCGTAATCCGATTCGGATACAATCCAAGAAGGATTAATTAATTCGATTGTGCCTCCTCTCTGCACTTCGGCAATACGGGTTGAGTTCGGTTTAAGTTTCCTTTGAACGAAACGGATGAACTTCTCTTGTTTTTTCGCATCCGAGCAAGTATAAACATCGAGCGAAATATTGCCCGCTTCGGGATAAGTATGCAATGCAATATGCGATTCGCTTATAATCGCCAAAACCGTTATGCCAACGGGATTAAATTTGTGACTGATGATTTTTTCGTAAGTTAGTCCGGATTTTTCTATTCCTTCAACTACAAGTTTTTCCAATTCTTCCGGTGAATTTAAAATTTTACTATTGCAATTAAGCAATTCTACTACGTGATGCGTTCCTCTCGATTTCATAATTTATTCCGTAAAAGATTTTTTAAGTCTTCAAATATCGGAAATAATAAGTTAATTTGAAAATTTAGCGACTTAAAACAAAAAAACAAGGAAATGCCAAGTAAAAATCAATTACACTGCGGGAAAAATACCACAAAAGCAAAAAAATCTTTATGATTCACACAAAAAGTTTGTTGTTTAACGTTATACGTTATATATTATTGCTATGATTAAAACATTTTTGTGTAAAGAAACCGAAAAAATTTTCAACCGCAGCTTTTCCGGGCAATTTCCCGCCGGAATTCAACATCTTACCGCAATGAAAATGAGAATGCTGAACAGAGCATATACGCAAAGCGACTTAAAAAATCCGCCTCGCAATAGGTTTGAACTTGTAAGATCCGGAAATACTGTTAAATATTCGTTAACAATAAAATCAAGTTGGAAACTGAATTTCACAGCTTCAGACGGAAATCTTTTTGAAGTTGAACTTACTAATATTACAGTAAAAAATTCTGCTAACGAGAAAGGCGGTTTTCAACCGGTTCACCCCGGTGAGATTTTAGAAAACGAATTTTTAAGACCTTTAAATTTAAGTCAGAATAAATTAGCCATCGCTATTAAAGTTCCGCCCCGCAGAATAAACGAAATAGTTTTACGAAAGCGAAAAATAACGGCGGATACCGCCATCAAGCTGGCAAAGTATTTTGATATGTCGCCGGAATTTTGGATGGGTCTGCAATCAGATTACGAATTGGATATTGCTTTACAGGAATAGAATTTGCGGGTAAACCGATGAAAGCAAAAGATTAGACTAATAAATTTACCGCGCGCGCCTTAACAACAAAGACAGCTTTTCAAATTTTTTTTTATTTATGCAAACTTGTCCGTAAATTTTCCGGATTTTTGCTTCGTCCAGTTTTTCAAAATCTTCTTCACGCGGAACGATAATCAATCCGCTCATATCCACCGCAGCCGGACTTACCATAATTTTATCGTTTCCCTCAAGATAAAAATATTCGGGTCTGTGTTTTGCCCGCGGGAATACTGCAAGCTTCCACTCATTATTTTTATACGAACCGACAATGTTCAGCATCGGTTCTTCTTTATCTCCCGTTAAATCTTGAATCGCGGAAACAAGCTTGTAAAATAGCATTTCCAAATCTTCCGGGTTATTGCCTTCAATAAAATAAATCTTTCTCAGATTATCATCCACCGCAATCAATTTGTTCTTCCCGTTTTCCATTAAAACATTACCGTAGTTTTTTGTCAACAAATCGTATTGATTTTCCAACGGCATAACGTCTTTGGTTCCGGCTTGAAAATGCATGTGGTCGGGCGCCGAAGCTCCGCATTTCGGTCCGTTGTAAAACACCGTTAATTTATCGCCCAACTCCTTGATAAGAGAAAGAAAAACATCAAAATTTCCGTTGATTTGTTGGGGAACGTGATTACTTTTTACAATTGTAAAATGTTCCGGGAAAATGGGAAAGGGATTACATAAAATTAAAAAATCTTTCCCGAACGGAATGCCACGCTGTTCGGGGGGTAAATTTTCCAAACACAAAAAACACTTTCTGTTATTTATTGATTTCTTATCAACCTTTGCTGAAGTTGATTTAATTCTACCCGGATTGAACTGAATTCTGACCGCAATACCGTTAATAATAAACGATTTTGTTTTAATCCCTTTCAAAGCTTCATAATTTTTTCCGCACAAATCCCAGCTCTGTTTCTGTTGGTTTAACAAAGCAATCACGCGGGAAGAAAGAGAATCGGATGCACCGAACCGCTTTAGTTCAGCTTCGGAAATGTTCAAGTTAACGTCCGGCATTTCAGTTTTCCGGTAAATTTAATTTTTGACGGGCTAAAATTTCTATTGTTCTTATTCTGTCTTTGTAAACGTTGTTTCTGTTTATGCTTTCGATGTTCAAAGCGGCGTCGGTATTTCCTTCCCAGCGTCTGCACCGGTAAATGGGTTGATAAATTCTTCCGATTTGATATCGGCGGGAAATTGCCAAACCAACCGCATAGTCTTCGCCGTAACTTACGTTGGGCACTTTAATTTTTCTTAAAACCGGCGTATAAAAAGCCCGCGGCGCACCCAGTCCGTTTATGCGCAATGCATTATTTCTTCCGTTTTCTGGTGTCCATTCTTTGTGATCGATAATACCAGGCGGTATTTCTTCGAGATTGAAATTTGTCATCTGATACGAACCGATTACCATCGCGCAATTTTCTTCGTAAAATTTATCTACAATCTTTTGCAAAGTTGTTTCGTCGTAGTAAAGATCGTCGCTATCGAGCTGGACTGCAAACTTTCCGCATTTTGGATGAAACAAAGCTTCGTTCCAACATCCGCCTATGCCTAAATCTCTTCTTTCCGGAATCAGATGAATAAGTCTTTCGTCTTGAAACGATTTTATTACTTCCGTCGTTCCGTCGGTGGAATGATTATCCACCACAATTAAATTAAATTTAAAATTTGTTTTTTGATTAAGAACCGACTTTACAGCATCGGCAATGGTTTTCTCACGATTGTAAACGGGAATAATGACAGAAGCTTCAAATTCGAACTCTTCTTCATCAAAATTGACTTTTTGAAATTCGGGTTTTAAGTATGCGCCAATCCGCTTCAAATGTTCGGTAAAAGCTTTTTCCATTTCAATTTGCACTTCCCGGTTTTTCGGATCGACATAATCGAATTGTTTTTCTCCGGATTTACGGGTATCGAACTGTGCCGTAGTGTAAAGAAATTCGGGAATCCTGAGAAAATTGCTTACCCGGGAAAGAGCCAAGCGCAATTCATACAAACCGGCATATTTGAAATCTCCAGTTATTTCTTCGCTTATTTGTTTCAGAAAATCGGTTTTTATTAATAGCAACGTTCCGAAATCGAAATCATCCCTCACGCTTCCGGTTTGATAATCGATCACGGGATGTTTCACAAGAGTATTTTCCTTTAATTCCAAATAATCGGAATAAACCAAGCCGGCATTTGAATCTACTGCTACATTTAGCATTCTCTCCAATGCAAATTGACCGAGACCGGCTAAATCCGATTTTATAATCATTAACGCATACTCCGTTTTAACCGAGTCTATAATTTTTCTCATTGTTTGCGAAGAAAATAAATCACCGGTTAACAATAAACCGGAATGATTAAAATCCTCTTTTGTTGAAACTACATATACGTTTTCCAATAAACCGGATTTTTTAAGCAATTCGGAACTTCTTAAAGTATTGCTACCCGAATCGAATACGAATGCGGTTATTTTTTTCATTTGAATCCTTTAAAATTTAATTTTTAATCCCATTAATAACTCTCTTCCTTTTTCGGGCAATCCCCATTGGGTGAAGTATAATTTATCCAGCAGGTTATTTACCCTAAAAAATATTTCCATTGGCATCGATTTATTTAAGAAAAAATTATAAGAAACTCTGGAATTAACAATTAAATAAGAAGGAAGCTTTTGAAAATATATGCTGCCTTCTTTAAGTCCGTACTCCTCGCCGATAAAATTCGCTTCAAAAACGAAATCAAAGTTCTTAATGAATTTATAATCGATTTGTGCATTTGCAATTAACCGAGGTTTATACTCAAGCGTATCGGCAAATTTTCCTTTTTCATTTTTAGCGAAAGAGTTTAAGTATGAAATATTCAGATTGACATTTAATTCTTTCTCGGGGTTCAATTGAAGCGCTAACTCGGTTCCCCATGTTCTGATTTTATCTTTGTTTACCCTTTTAAATTGTTTACCGGGCAAAGTGATTCTTTCTATTCCGTTTGAAAGAAGCGAATAAAAAAGTGAAATTTTAATTTCATTATTCAAAAATGCGTAACTGAAGTTTGTTTCAAAATTATAAACATCTTCCGATTTAAGACCGGGATTTGGAACAAATCTGCCCAAAGCCCCCGAATACAATTCGCGCAGAGTAGGGAATCTGCTTTTCTTTCCAAATATCAATTGAGTTGAAAAGTCATCCGTGAAATAATGGGTTAAACCGGTTTTAAAATTAATTTTACTTTCCGCTTGTCTTTTTATTTTCCCGCCTGTTTCAGGTGTTGTTTGCCAATCCAAGCCCGCACCGGCCAAAAAAGTATTTTTTAAAGTATGGTATTCATATTCAGTTCCAAAACTAAAAACATTCTGAGAATAAATTTTATCATCGGGATCGGTCAGAAAATTTTCAACATGCACGGAATTCAGGTTGCTTGCCGATATTTTCAGAACAGATGAATAACTTAAAAATCCGGTATACAAAGCGCGCCCGTAAAGAACAATATCGTTATTATTTTCAACATCATCCAATTCGGAAAAAGTTGCATCCGTATATTGATTAATCTTCATTTTAAAACCTGAAAGGGAAACAGCGTAATCGAGCGTGTGAAACGTATTAAACAGTTGATGTTTACCATTTAATATTAAAGTGAGTTTCCTCCATAAAGGATATCTCCAAAAACGCGGTTTTTTAACGTTATATTCGGGCGCTACGCCTTTTTCGGCATCCACAATTGAAGCGGAAAGCGACAATTGGGAAAACTCGGAAAATTTTTGAATAATTTTTACGAATCCGTTAAATCTTTGATGATCGGTATTTAAACGGATGTCTTTTCCCGAATAAAAATCGCTTGTATTGGCGGGAAGTTTATACTCACCGCTTTTTTCATAGCCGAAAGAAAATACATAGGAAAACAAGCCGCTAATTCCGGAATAGTTTAACTTCAATTCGTGAGAATCATTACTTCCGAAAACGTAATACACGTTCTTAATTTTGTTTGCGGCAGAAGGGATAAAAGACTCCAATGCAATTAATCCGCCCATTGTCTTGGCACCGAACAAAACGGACGGTGTTCCCCCGGATATGCTAATAGAATTCAAAGCGTTTGTCGGAACCAAGCTCAAATCAATTCTGTTATCCCACGGAACAGGCATCGGTGTTCCGTCGAAAAAAAGAGCAAGTTGTCTCACTCCGTATCCGCGAAGAAAAATTTGGCTTTCCCCTCTTGAATTAACTTGCAGCTTTAACGACGGAATGAACTTTGAAACTTCGGCTACCGATTTGGCATCGGATTTGGTAATCAGATCGTATTTTAATAAACTCACAGGTTTGGGATTAATCAACTCCGATCCGCTAACGGTTATTTCCTTTAATTTGTATGTCTTCGTCGTATCTTGGGCAAAAAGAACCTTTCCGGAAATTACAAGAATAATTAACGATATAAAGCGAAAAAATATTTTCGGATAAGTATGACTATACATTCTTTTTCAGTTTTAGAAAATAATAACACTTGTAAATATAAAGGAAATGGTAAGCAAGTGGAAAAAAATTGAAATAAATTGCTTTGGCTCACAATTTATGTTTAATAAAATAGGTAAGTTGACAAAATAATTTAGTATTTTTATTTTACCAAATAAAAAAATATTTGTTTTATAATTGTAAAGCAATTTATCTATTCATCTAAAAGAAAGGAGCAGTATTATGAAAAAAGCACTGGCTGTTTTAGTTGTATTGTTTTTGTTGACCGGAATAACAAATGCACAGGTAGGAAAAATGGCCGTAGAACCCAACATAACTTTGGCAATTCCTTTGGGAGATTTTGCAGATGCTTATAACATGGGATTCGGCGGAACCGTAACTTTTATGTATAGAGTTATTCCCCAAATGGACTTAACCGGCTCTATCGGTTACCTCAGATGGGGATATAAAGCTACAGATGGAAGTTACAGCTCCATTCCGTTCTTGGTCGGTGCACGTTATTACTTTTCGCCAGGAAACATTATGCCGTATGCCGGAGCAGAACTGGGATTACACTTTAGTAGCGCAAGCTTCGAAATCCCGACTTACACGGTATTCGGACAAACTTACGGCGGCGGCACAGCATCGACTTCCAGTACTGATTTCGGATTGGGTTTTGGCGGCGGCGCGTTAATTAAAGCTGGCTCCAATTTAACTCTGGATGCAACTCTGCAATATAATTTAATTGCTTCCAGCGGTTCTTACAGCTTTTTAAGCGTAGAAGTCGGAGCAAAATTCGGAATAAATTAATTTATTTTGATATAAACAAAAAAAACGGCATAGAAATATGCCGTTTTTCATTTTAAAAATTTCTTCTTACAAAATCACAACTCGTAACGGATTCCGCTTGTTATAGCAAAATAAAACACCGAAGTTCCGGAGGCAAAGATCGGTCCAAGTTGTAAGTCTGCAGGAATATAAATCTTTGGTGCGACTTTGAAATTAGCACCCCCTCCGAACCGGATAGCGAAATATGGTCCGCCGGTGAAAATCCACAAACTGAATCCCGCATTAGCATAAGGTTTTACATTCGATCCCGGAATATCAAAATAATATTTGAAGTAATCCGCCCACTCTATAGGTGTTCCACTTTGCGTGTTTATATTAAACTCCGTACCAACGCCCATGTTTCTATTAAATTTGTACTCTGCCATGGGACCGATTTGCAACCCTGCGGCACTGCCACCGCCACCGCTGGCAATAGAAATACCAAACCGCCCGCCGAAAATCCATTGCGGTTTTTGAGCAAAAGCGGAATCGCTAAAAACCAATAGAAACAGTAACGAAATAGAAAATATTATTCTTCTCATGATTACTCCATTATTATTTTTATGTTTTCCCGAGAATCTTTATATTTGTAAAACATATTTCATAAATTAATTTCGACCTATTTATTTAACATACCTATTTTATTAATATTTATCAACAAAAACACGTGGAGGTATTGTGAGAAGAACATTATTAATTACAGCTTTTATTTTTTCCTTTTTTAGTATTATAAGCGCCCAACCTTCACTGGGTGTTTTTGTAGGTTACGGGCTTTCTTCTTTTGATAAGGAGCTCGTGGGGGGCGTTAGTTTAGAAGAAACTGCCGGCTACCTTCCAATCGGTGCTCAAGTAGGCTACAGTTTAACAGGTTTAAGCTTTGGATCATTAAGTTTTCTGGCTGAATTTAACTATTCCGCGGTACCGTTTACTTATGAAACGTTCGGAGATTTAGACGGCACCGGATCCGAAACCAAAACATCCGAAATAAAAATCAGTCAAACTTTTGTCGGCGCCGTTTTCAAAATGAAATTTGGTACTGGGTTCTTCAACCCGTTTATCCGCTTGGGTGGCGGAGCTTATTTGGGAAGCGTTAAACAAGAATTTACCCAAGAAGTAAAAGATTATTTGCAACAATACGGTCAGACAATTGAAGATGCGGATATTGATTTCAAAACCGCGTTCGGATTTAATATTGGAGCGGGCACCGACATCAGAATCGGGAAAGTAACCGGTTTATTTGGTGAATTTGTTTATCATGTTGTCTCGAGAGAATTGGATATGGAAGGCGCTCAATCTCAAGGCGCAAATAACTGGGCTGTTCTCGTAGGTTTCCAAATAGCAATTTAACATCCCGGATTTACTTAACTGTAACGGGGCTGTCTCTGAATTTAATAATCGTCATCCCGTCCGCCAATGGCGGATCGTTTCGGGATCTATTTTTGAGCTTTTTTCAAAATTTTTGATGCTAAACCAATCCGCTCACAGCGGACAAAAAGACACTTTCGAGACAGCCCCTTTATTTTTTTACCATTCTAAAATAATTATTTCTTATTTTAACGGTTGACTTCTTGTCCACAAATAAGTTTCCCGGTACGTGAAAAGATTATTAGATAACATAAACGGAAAAAAAATCGGTAGGTGGGTAACTGTTTATCTTAGCACTTCCGTTACTTTAATCGGTGTTGTTCACCTTTTCAGTATACGTTATCACCTTCCATCAACTCTGTTCGATGTTTTATTGACCATTCTCGTATCCGGTCTTTTCTTTATCGTAATAATAGCTTGGTATCACGGGGAACAGGGCAGGCAAAAATTCAAGCCGGCAGAGATAACCCTTTATTCAATTCTTTCAATATTAACAGCCATATCAATCTACATTGTAGCAAACAGAAAGAAAATACAAATTCTACCTTCCAACGTAAAAACCATAGCAGTATTGCCTTTCACTAATATTAACGGCGATAAAGAAAGCGAATTTTTTGTTGACGGAATTACGGAAGATATTATAACACAACTTTCAAAACTCTCCGATTTGAATGTGATTTCCCGGACAACAATGATGAAATACAAGAACACAAACAAAAGCATAAAAGAAATAGCCGGGGAAGTCGGTGCCGGTTCAATTTTGGAAGGAAGCGTAAGAAAAGCAAGCAACCGCGTAAGAATTGTCGGCCAGCTTATAAACGCAAACGAAGATAAACATTTATGGGCGGAAACATACGACCGCGACATTGAAGATATTTTTTCCATCCAATCGGAAATTGCACGAAGAATAGCTGACGAATTAACGGCAAAACTCTCGCCCCTCGAGAAAAAATTAATTAATACAAAACCAACCGAAAACCTCGATGCATATACGCTTTATCTTAAAGGAAAATATTTCTACAATAATTACACAAAAGAAGACAATGAAAAAGCAATTTCCCTTTTCAAAAAAGCATTATCGGAAGATCCTGAGTATCCGCTCGCTTTAGCGGGTTTGGCCGATTCGTATAATCAACGCGTATTAAAATACTGGGACGAGAAAACATGGCACGACTCGGCAATTGTACTGAGCAAAAAAGCTTTACAGCTAAACCCTAATCTTCCCGAAGCATATAAATCGCTGGCTACAGCTTACGACGGGCTTGGGGAAAAAAGCGAGGCCGCAATCTTTTATAAAAAGGCAATCCGTTTGAACCCTAATTATACAAATGCCATTATGAATTACGGACAAATTAAACTTTTCAACGGCGAATACGATGAAGCCTATTATTGGATACGCAAGGCGAATATCCTTGCCCCCGATAATATACTTGGGATTATCAGTAGAAGTTATATTTACAGATATTTATTATGTTACAGCTTATCAATTCAATGGGCAAAAAAAGCCGTGGAATTAGAACCGGCAAACATTCTTGCTTTAACAAACCTCGGCGATGCCTATCTTTACGCAGGCGATTATTCCAACGCAAAAATTATTTTCGACCGCCTTACTAAATTAAACGAAAAATGGATTTTAGGGTGGTTTCTGGGAGTGCGCTTAGAAACCGCGCTCGGTAATTTCGAATTGGCTAAAAAATATGCCGATAAATATTTGGAAATTGCCGGTACCAAACCGGAATACTTTTACGGATATTTCTTATTAAAACTGGGCAAAGAAAAAGAAGGTTGGGAAATTTTAGAAAGGGAAAAAAAATCTTATTCCGATTTTATTTCAAACGAACCCGATGCAACAAACATGGATTACATCGCACTGGCAGAGATTTACTCAATCTTTAACGATCAAGAAAACGCTTTCAGAATTTGGGAGCAAGCAATTTCACGCGGCTATACGGATATTAAAAGAACCGTTTATTATCCTTTCTTAGATCCGTTAAAAAAAGATATCCGTTACGATTTACTTATTACAAAAATGCGCTCGCGTATCGATTCGCTTAAATCCGTTATTAAAAACAAATACCCCGATAATGATATTTGTAACTGATCTGAAGAAAAGCGGCACCGTAAGCGCCGCCAATCTTACAAGATATTAAACTTGCATGCCACAACCGCTTGAAACGTAAGTATTTTGTAGCTTACATCTTCGATTACATCACTAATACCGTAACGAAAGGTTAATTGGGGCGAAAGGGTGATTAATCTGGAAATACTTATGTCTATACCCGAACCTGCCGCCAAAGCAAACCGTGTATTTGTATTCTTCAATGTTTCTTTGGACTTTTGCGATTGCTGACCGTTTTGGAAATAGTAACCCGGAGTGGTGATGGTAACTTCCCTTTCCAATTCGGCACTTAAGTTAAACCCCAAAGCCGGTCCGAACAAAAAATAAACACCTACGTTCGGTATGCGGTATTTAAACATTGTTTCAAGCTGAAAATAAGAAATGCTCACATCGTTATCGATATTGAAACTTACAACCTGGTTTCCTTGATTTTGTGATGCCGTTTGCGAAGTGGAACCGCTCCGGTTATCATAAAACGCCATGGTTGTAAGAATACCCAGAGACCTGTCGGAATTAAACGACATATCGATTTGAGCGGTAAAAGCCATTCCGAATCCGCTGCCGCCTTCGTCTATATCGGAACCATTATGGAGATTAAAATTTAATCCGAGCGCCGGACCGATTGACATCCGGAATTGAGCTTGAGAATTATTAATGCAAAGAAATGCAAACAAAACAATAAACAAATACTTTTTCATTTTATCCTCCGTTTGGATTTGTAATTAGTTCGTTTTTATGGTATCGTATAGTTCGATGTAGTAGTATAATCACTACCGGTTGCCGCAATTTTTCCATAGAAAGTAAATTTCCACTGTTGACCGCTCGAAACCCCCGTGTAACCGGCCAGCACATACCAATTATCTTTTTTGAATACTGTTGTGCCGTCGCCGTTAAGCGTATCGGTAAATCCGTTTACTTGAACGTCAACTTTGGAAATTGTTATATCGGTATTCGGATTAAAAATAAATTCCGTTGTGTTTGGGTCTTGCCCGGCTCTATGCGATATTTGGATAACCACATTTCCTGTTCCTCCGCCTCCGGTAGCTGTCACCGTATATTTAACCGTAACGTTAAAGCTCTGCCCGTTTGCCGCTACTTGTCCGATTATATTGAAAGACCATTCTTGCCCTTGTTGAACTCCGGTATATTCTTCCAACTCATACCAAGTATCTTTCTTATAAATCGTGTTTGGATCACCTTGAACTTCGTCGGTGAAATTTTGCACTTGCACAATCACTTTTTGAATTTTAACGTCTTGATTCGGTTTAAGAAGAAAAATGGTTCCCCCTTGATTTCCCGGTTGTGTCTTCACTTCGAAAGAGACGCCGGAGTTATTGCCACCACCCAAACCGGGTAAAAAAGGATTTCCGCCGCCGTCATCATCTTTATTGCAACCAGTTACAATTGCAATTATTAAAAGAATTAATATTTTCAGTTTACTTTTCATTTTTGCCCTCCGTTTTTTTATTTAAATTTTTATGAATCGTCGAGTATATTTTCCTTATTTCGATCATAATTTCCCGAACGGTTTTATTTAACTCAGCCGCCACGGTGCTGTATGTTTTTCCCGCCGATATTTTTTCGACTACCGATTTTTGAATTCCGGTAAGCTTATGGGAAACGCCTTCTTTGGAAAAACTGCCGCCGCTTTCCCGCTTTAATATTTGCCTTGCAACGTTTGGGGTCATCGGCGAACCGCCGTTAAGCGTAAGGGTAATGGATTTAATAAATTCATCCGGACTCGTTTTTTTCGGTATAAATCCGATTGCACCGGAAGATATTGCTTCGAAAACATTTTTATCGTCTTCGTATGCGGTGGATATTAAGATTAGCGTTTGGGGATAATGCTCACTTAAATATTTCGCACCTTCTATACCGGAAATTCCCGGCAGTTTTATATCGAGAATAACTATGTTTGCATTGCCGATAATACCGGAATTAAAGGCGTCATTACAATTTGAGAAAGAACCTATCACTTCGAAATCCGGAACGGCATTAAACAGGATTTCCCATCCGTTCCGTATAAATTTGTTATCTTCTATTATCACAATTAAAACTTTTGAACTTAAAGACAATTGTTTTAGTCCTTATCACATTAATTCTTCTGTTTAATTATACGCCGGATGGATTAAAAACACACTACATAAACCTGTAGTTTACAAGGGCATGAAAACAGGTAAGCCGTTATTTTCTGGGGGGCTGGATTAATCTTTTCTTAATTGCTTCGGCAACCGCCGCTGCTCTTGAGTGAACTTCCAATTTTTCGTAAATATGCCGTATATGATAATAAACGCCGTCAATCGAAAGGAACAGATTTTCGGCAATTTCCGAATAGGTTTTCCCTTGCGCCATCAAAGAAAGAATCTGCTCTTCGCGCTCGGTTAATTTTTCAATTACACCGACCGGAGTTTTTATTTCGTTAGTTTTTTGAAACGACTTTATAACTTTACGCGCAACGTTGGGACTCATAGGCGAACCGCCGGAACAAGCTTCGCGCAAGGATTCAATCAATTTATCCGGTGATGTTTTTTTTGATAGATAACCTACCGCACCGGCACAAAGTGCGTCGAATATTTTATCTTCATCTTCATAAACAGTGCACATTATGATGGTTAAGTCGGGATATTTTCTTCTTAAAAATTTAACGCCTTCTATTCCCGAAACCCCGGGTAATCCGATATCCATTATCACCAAATCTGCTTCCCCGAATTTCCCGGTATCCTCGAAAGCTTCTTCGCAGCTTCTGTATGCTCCGGTAACAGTAAAATCTTCTTGTTGATTGATTACCGCTTGCCATCCCTCGCGAATGAATTTATTATCCTCAATTATAATTATGTTTTTAATTTCTTCGCATGGCATAGTTCGCCTCTAATTGTTTTTCAAAGGGAATAACAATTCCCATTTCGTTCCTTTACCTATGGAAGATTCAAGCGAAACCGTTCCACCCAAATCTTTAGCTCTATCGCGAATATTTTTAATCCCGTTACGGTCGGTTTTCATATTAACGTCAAAACCTTTTCCGTTATCCTCAACCTTTAAGTTTAATATATTTTTATTAAAACTAATTTTTACGTATAACTCAGTGCAACCCGAATGTTTTACCGCATTGGTTACCATTTCTTTATAAATCAACCAGAGATTTCTTCTTTGCTCCATTGATATTTCCCCGCTTTCAGCCTTTTCAGGTATTTCCAATCGATATTTTATGTCCTTGCTTTCACAAAGATCGGAGACATATCGCCGGAATTTCGGTAAAACAATTTCCCAAGTATCGTTTTCCGGATTAATCGACCAAATAATATCGCTCATCATTTCACTCGCTTCGGTCGAACTTTCGATTATTAAAGACAACAGATTTTTTACGTTTTGAGAAGCCGCATTGCCGATTTCTTTCAATACAGCATTTGCAAAAAATACAATACCGGTAATGGTTGCGCTTACTTCGTCGTGAAGATCCTGCGCAATTTTGTTTCTTGTTCTTTCCACCGCCAACAATTTATTAACTCGGAATACATGTATTTCCCAAAGTATAAAAGCGATTAAGCCCAACACCAATAACCTGAACCACCAAGTTTGCCAGTAAGGCGGTAAAATTTTTATCAGCGCCGTTGCCTCGTTATTTGTCCAAACGCCCTTTCCGTTTGTTCCTTTAACCTTAAACAAATATTCTCCTGGTGGAATATTGGTGTAACTGGCAACCCTGTTTTTCCCGCTGTAAACCCAATCTTTATCAATACCTTCCAATTTGTAAGCGTAAGTATTATTTTCCGGGGAGCTGTAATCCAACACGGAAAATTCTATCGAAAAGAAATTCTGACTGTAGGAAAGCGTTACCTTTTTGTTTTGGATTATTCCCGCAATGTTTAACGGTTTATTGAAAACACTGAATTTAGTAAGCGTTATTTTAGGAACCGCAGAATGCCTTTTTATTTTCCCGGGATAAAAGTATGTTACGCCTTCTATACCGCCAAAGTAAAATTTTCCGCTTTTACCCGAACAGTAAGCACCTCCGTTGAACTCAAGATTTCTCAGTCCGTCCGATTGCGAAAAATTGGAAACAGCATAATTATTAATATTAAACCTTGAAATACCTTTATTTGTGCTTAACCACAAATACCCGGATGAATCGGGAAGAACAGCGTAAACCGTATTATCGGGTAAACCGTTTTTCTTAGTAAACAAAATGAATTCATCCGTATTTATGTTAAGTTTATTCAAACCGCCGCCCCACGTTCCGATCCACAAAGAACCGTTTTTATCTTCCGCAACGCACCAAATACTGTTACTGCTAATGCTTTCCAAATCGTTTAATTTATTTTTATACTGCCGGACAGTTTTTCTATCCGGTAAAATTTTATATAAACCCCCGTGCATTGTACCGACCCAAAGATTAAAATTTTTATCTTCGAAAATCGAGAGTATTGAATTGTTGGTAAGTTTATGTTTTTCATTCGTTGAATTATATGTAACGATTTTATTTTTACTTCTGATAAATCTAAAAAGACCTTTAGAGCAAGTGCCAATCCACATATCATGGGCATGATCTTCAAAGAGAACGGAAACGCACCCGTTGGGAATGCGGAAATTTTCAATTTTACGAAACTTGTTTTTGTTTCTGTCGAAAACAAATAAATTATCCGATTGATCGAATCCGATCCAAATATTCCCTTTGTAATCTTCACAAATTGCGGTAATTGTATTACTGCATGTTTCGTTTGTACTCCAGAAAAAGTGGAAAAACTTATCTTTGCCTTTGGGACGATAATTTAATCCTCCTCCATCGGTACCTATCCACAATCCGCCTTTTTTATCCTCGCAAATGGAAATTACCGAATACGGAGTAAGACTTCCCGGATCTCCCGGAACATAAGAAATATTTTTGAAGTATTGTTTGCTTTCATCGTATTTGCTGATTCCCCCGCCGTAAGTACAAATCCACAGCACTTTGTTTATGTCTTGGTAAAACGAAAAAATAGCGCCTTTACTCAGCGACCACTTCTTAACGGGATCATTCCGGAAATTATTAAATCGATTGCTTCCGCTTTCCATAACGCTTATTCCTTTGTCGATAGTACCTGCCCACAATCTGCCCCCGGCATCGAAAAAAAGCGACGAAACCCTATCGCTGCATAACGAAAACGGATTTCCCGGTTGATGACGGTAGTGCGAAATTAACGAAAGCATAGAATCGTAAACAAATATCCCTTGCCCGACGGAAGCAACCCAAATATTCTTATTTATGTCTTGGATAATTTGAAAAATAACCCCATCATTTAACTTTTTAAGTTTTGATTTATAATTATTATCTGCGAAGTTTTCAATACAGAAAAGCCCACGCCAAGTACCCAGCCACAGATTATTCCGTGTATCAAAATACATAGTGTATAAGCGAAGGTTTTTACCGGCGCTAAAAGCATCCCGCGTAAAAAGATCTCCCGAATCCGAGTATCGAAAAAGCGCACCGGAAGATGCACCAAGCCATAATATACCTTGCCGATCTTCACATATTGTTACTATTCTTACATTGTCCGATAACGAATCGTGCGGAAATTCATAGTGCTTAAATCCATCGGTCGGGAAAAGATACCTGTCGAGTTTTCCGTCAAGACTGATAATCCACAAATTACCTTTCGAATCGACAAATAATTTCCTTATCCAATTCGATGAAATAGAATTTGAATCGTACGGATCGTGTTGATACAACGTGAATGTATATCCGTCGTATTTGTTTAATCCTTCTTGGGTGGCGATCCATATAAATCCGGTTGTGTCTTGTACCAGACTGAAAACAGTTGAGTGCGAAAGTCCTTGTTTAACGGACAATCTGTCGAAATATACATCGTTTTTTTGGGCGTTCGAGACGGAAAACACAAAAGCGGCAAAAAGGAATGCCCAGGCTTGATATTTATGTTTTACAATCCCGCATTGTAATAATGGAAATGGGAATAACCATATCTTATGTTTAGGGCACACAGCCTTAATTTATAATTAAAAATATTATTCCCTTTCACCGGATATTAACGATCTCCCACTCGCCCTTTTTGCCCATTCCTTGACCGCCGAAACGGATACGCATTTTATGTTTACTGTTTGGCTTGAATATTTTTGCAAGATTTTCTTTATCGTTTCCCGAAACAATTCTATCAATTAAAACTTTTAATTCGGTACCGGTTGCCAATGGCTTTGTAGCGGCTCCGTATCCGTGTACCGTATCGATTTTCATAACACAATAGTTATCTTCTATTTTTAATATTGTCGCCGATATTTCCGCAGCACCGGGGGGAAGTTGGTTGGCGTGAGCTTTTTTCATTACTTTAGTTTGTTCGTTATCCATCGTTCCGCTCTCCTTGGTTGTGCAACAACTTAGAAGGGAAAGTCCCAATATTCCGATGACAACAAATTTCCAAAAAGTTTTCATTACATCTCCGAAAAATTAATATATCCGTTTAACATTGTTTGTTTAATAAAATACATTTTCACTTCTTGAATGTCAAGCCGATTCGTTTTTACAATATAATTTAAGGGACTTGAATAAAATTCCAAGTCCCTCTTTTAGAATCATATCCCGTTAATGGAATAATAAAATTTCCGGCGGCGGATTTTCAAATCAACCGGATTCTATTTCATCAAAATTAATTTTTTCGATTCACTAAAACTACCGGCGGTTAATCTGTAAATATAAACGCCGCTGGATAATCCGCCTGCGGAGGATTTGGCGTTAAATATAACCGTGTATTTTCCCGACGGTTGTTTTTCATTTACCAAAGTTGCAACTTCCCTTCCTAACAAATCATAAACCTTAAGAGAAACAAATTCCCCACTGCCTTTCCCCCCTTTGCCAAAGGGGGGATTAAGGGGGGTTAGCGGAATTGAATATTCAATTGTTGTAGTCGGATTAAACGGATTCGGGTAATTCTGACTGAGATAATATTTTGAAGGCAACTCATCCTGTTCTTTAATATCCACAAGATAATCGATCGGAATGGTCAGATTACCTCCGTTGGTTGCAATATTAACCTGACCCGTATAAGTACCTTGTTGTAAGTTTTCGGCATTCAATGTTAATGTAATTGTTTGTGAACCGCCCGGCTGTATTGTTCCGCTTGCCGGTTGAACGGTTACCAAAGAAGTTGACGATTCGGAAATTATTATTTGACCGCTTGCCGTTCCCGTTGCGCCTTTATCATCCGTTACGGTTAATTGGTAAGTGTAAGTGCCCGTTTGCGCATAAGAATGCGTTACCGTTTTTTCGTTGCTTGTAGCCCCGTCACCGAAATCCCAATAATATTGGGCAATTTGTCCGTCGTTATCATAAGATTGAGATGCGTCAAAAGTAATTGCTTCGTCAACTGCAGCTTGAGTTTTAGAGACTTGCGCAACTGCAACGGGATTTTGATTTGTACCGCCACTGCCAATAGTTCCAACTGCACGAACAAGAAAAGCCCCGTTCTCGAAACCGCTGATAGTATTAATATTAACGTATTGGGAATTATCCCAATCGTAGTAATAACATTTATTCGGTACTTGAGCGTCATAATCGGCTCCGGCGGGGTAATTTATGTAGCTGGAATTTGTCATCAATTCAATATAAAAAGTTTCACCCGCTGTAAAACTAAGCGCCGGAGTGAGAGTTACTGTGTACCAGTCGCCGTCTTGCGATAACGAAAGACTTAAATAACCTTCCGAAAGCAAGTTGCTGTTGGCATCGTAAATTGCAGCGTAAACGTCGTTGGTAGAAGCCGATTCTGTTCGCATGTAAAATTGAAAAGCATCCATTTGAAAATCAAAATTACCGAGGTTGAACTCCGTTAACCAATCGAAATCCGTTCCGTCACCAAACCCTATAAAACTATCCGATGTATTATCCCCGTCATCCAAATAAATAACGTCATCGCCAAATACGGATGCCGGCACAGTTAAATTTTCTCCATTTTTATTAACAACATACTCTACTTTTGGCGCCGCGGAATTATCCTTTGCAAAGTTTTTAGAAAATTTTCCTTTCCCCGGTTTTGAGTTCACGGCTTTATGTAGCACAAGGTTTTCTGCGGAAACTTTCGCAAAGTTACCGGTTACGGTAATATTAAATGTTAAAGGCGCGTTCCCTTGGTTACTTAACACAAAATCGGTTGATCCTGATTCACCCGGACGCGATTGTAACGTCAAACTTTGTACGTTAGTTACCGGTACAGGCGAACCTGCAGCGGGTGCTTGTCCTACGAAAGCTCCTCTTCCGTGTGTTCCGGCTACAATTCTACCATCGGATTTTCTTGAAGTTAAATAGTTAACCACTACATTACCAACAACGTTTCCGCCTTCAAGACTCCAGGATGTTTGGCTTCCATTTAATTGAGTTGTTGAATAAACCCCGGTACTGGTTGCAACTAAATACAAAGTACCATTTGGGGTCGGTAATATTGTTGCAGCCCTTATCGAAGGTCCGGGATTCTGTTTTGTTCCTTCCAAGTTCCCTTCAACCGGCGTAAAAGAACCGCCGCCGTTATCCGAATGATAAATTCCCACAATGTTATAATTGGAAAGTACAACCATCAATTCATCGGCGTTATCGGGATTAACTGCTATGTTATGAATATAATACAATGGGTCCAAGCCGGGAATTGAAATATCAACCGCGCCGGAAGTTGCCGTGTTTGCATTATCGAGGCGGTATAATTTAGGCGCACCGCTAGGATTTTGTGAAAAATCAACAGCCGCGTAGTAAAGTCTGTGCGAAGGATTGTTCTTCGAAAATGCCAATGCTGTTATTACATAGCCTTCCGGAACAGTAAGGTTATCCAATTTTGTCCATCCGGTCGTTATTCCTTCGTCGAACGAAGAATTGTAAGGAAGCGTATTCAGTTGATTATTTCTCCACAATTCATTTCCGGCAGGATAAATCATTATATTTTCGTCAGACGGGTCTATGACAAACGGATTGATAAAAAGCTGATTCTTGGCATCTTTCGGAGTAATATTACTGTAATTTGGATATTCCCTTACAGGATTTCCATCTTGGTCGTATTCTACTCTTAAGACCACACCGTTTTGGGCTTCCGCATAAGGGAATTGGGTACCGAAATAAGCATAAGCACCATCTCCGGAACTCACGTCCGTAGAAGGAGATGTTGTTGTTCCATCGAAACGGAAAGCCGGGGAGCCGTTATCTTGCGTACCGCCCATTATTCTGCTATCCCCTGCAACATCGGGAATTGCAACCATATAAAATTGGGTTACGTTATAACCGTTGTTTTTATTTTCCCACGGGAAATACGTATCGTAATTGGTGTTTGTGATATCGGAAGTATAAGCCAAACCACCGTCGTTTCCCCACCACATAGCATTTGGGTTAATCGGATCGAATGCAAACGAATGAATATCGGGATGAAAATTAGGATAGAAAAACGCCTGAGGATGGTAACCACCGATTAAATCGAGTTTTAAATTATCCGGTTTAGTGCTGAATCCGTCTGTGGAACGGAAAAGGCTTGTTGCTCCGATAAGCACGAAATTTTCATCATCGGGTTTTACTGCCAGAGTCATATTGTAATTGTTCTGCGTATGAATATAGTCTTCAAAATCGTTGCCGAAATTAGGCATATTTGCCGACCTGTCTTCCGATGCGCCGGTAGAAATTGTAATTTTATGAAATCTTACATCATCATATTTTTGATCGATGAAATCCCCGGTAAAAGTTAATACATAAACGACATCGTTGTTTGAGGGTGCAATTTTAACCACGCTTCTCATGTGTGTTGATGGAAAAGTATTGGGCGTTATGTTAGTCCACGTTTGTCCGTCATCAGTCGATTTGTAAACACCCGGGGAATTTTGCGGAGTTACACCCTGATACGGAGATGAGATAACAGCTACTAATGTTCCGTTTGCCGCAACATCGATATCGGAAAAGATATGTTCGTTAGCTCCGCCTAAAACAAGCGAAAAAGAATTGCCACCGTCTGCCGATTTGAAAATGCCGAACGGATGTGATGCAAAAAATACACTGCCGGTAGTCGGACTAACAACAATCTTTGAAACAAAGTCGTATTGTGTGTTCCATACCGTCGGATCGGTATCTCTTGCATTGGGTAACAAAGACCACGTTTCGCCGTTATCCGTCGATTTGTAAATTCCGCCTCCAGAAATTCTATGTGTAAAACCTTGATCTTGTGCGGAACCTAAAAATTCACCGCTTGCATAGTACCAGCTATTCGTATGTCCTTGTCTTACATCTTGAGCAACAGATGTTACACTTAAATTTTGGTCGGTTGTACTTTTAATCGACCACGTTGCACCTTTGTCGGTCGATTTCCAAATTCCTCCGGAAACACCGCCTGCAATGATGATGTTCGGATTAGTAACGTCTACGGCAAGCGCTCTTGTTCTTCCACCAACATCAACCGGACCGGCTTCTTTCCAATTTAAATACATTACAACAGAGTTCTTCTTTGTTTTACCTTTTAAAGATTTGGCAAATGCCAATTCCCGCTGCCTTATATTCGGCGGTATTTCACCCGTTGCGGGATCTCTAAGCAGTCTGTGGAAATATTCCCATCTCTCTTTTTTTAATTTCAAAGGATTATCGGCTTTTGCTTCTTCGAATTTTTCAAAACCGGCTTTATTGTTTCCTGAATTAAAGTAAGCGGTGTTTTTCAAAATCAACGATACCGTAAAAAATGTTACAAGAAGTATAAATATTTTAAGCTTCATATTAATGCACCTCATAATATTTCAAAAATTTATTTTCCTATTTTCATTATTCACCACAAGTGCTCCAGTTTAATCTAGTTTAATCCGAATGAAGTTACACTACGAAAACCTGTAGTTTTTAATCGATGTTTATAATTAGATTATTTTGAATTGTGAGAATAATTCGATTTATTTAAATATAAAATCGGCATTCAATAGCCATGTTTATTTTCCGTGAAATCAAAAACCGTAAAATCAAAAAATTTCTCGCTATTTATATAAGCTCGAGTATAACTTTATTGGGTCTTGTCCACCTTTTCAGTTTCAGATATCATCTACCGGCTTTTATATTCGATTCGCTTCTTGTTATTCTTCTCTTCGGCACAATAAACGCTTTTATCTTCGGATGGTATCACGGTAAAGAGGGGAAACAAAAAATATTAATCCGGGAATATGTTTTACACGGTATTGTTTTACTTGTTGCGCTTTTTGCAGCTTATATGTTCACTCACAGAAAACCGATTAAAATTTTACCGCTGAATGCTAAAACCGTTGCCGTTCTGCCTTTTAAAAACATGAGCGATTTGAAAGAAGACGAATATTTCAGTGACGGATTGACGGATGATATTTTGACCCACCTTTCAAAAATTTCGGATTTGCAAGTCATCTCCAGAACTTCGGTGATGAAATACAAAAACACCGGTCTCACTATTCCCGAAATAGGGAAAGAACTGGGAGCCGGCTCAATTCTCGAAGGAAGCGTAAGGAGAGAGGGTAAAAGAATCAGAATAACCGCGCAACTTATTAATGCATCCAACGACGAACATATTTGGGCGGAAACTTACGACAGAAACATTAACGATGTTTTTCAAGTTCAAACCGAAATCGCCGAACTTATTGCTAAAAACCTGGAAGCGAATTTAGCGCCGAGAGAAAAAATACAAATTAAATCGAAACCGACCAAAAATATTGAGGCTTATGCTTTTTACTTGAAGGGAAAAGAATTCAGCACAAAATACACAGAGGAAGATAACGAACGGGCAATATCGCTTTTCAGAAAAGCAATCGCGCTCGATTCCAATTATGCATTGGCTTTTGCCGCATTGGCTTCGGTTTACGATGAAAAAACAAGCCGGTATTTTAAAGCTGAATATTGGCGGGATTCGGCAATGGCTGCTGCGAAAAAAGCTTTGGAAATAAATCCCGACCTACCCGAGGCACAATTCTCGCTTGCTAAAATCTACTCCGCAAAAGGAAATTACAAATTGGCAAAATACCACTACGAAAAAGCAATCCGCCTGAATCCCAATTATTCGGCTGCAATTTATAACCTCGGTATATTATACTACAACGAAGGCAGGTTGGATAAAGCATACGAATTAATTAAAAAATCGGTTGTGCTAAGTCCCGATAACGTATTCGGCTATATCGTGTTGGGTGGAATTTTTCAAAAAATCGATTGTCCGCAAACATCATTATACTGGTTTAACATGGCATTGGAGCTTGAGCCCGAAAATCAATTTGCATATTTTCATTTGATTAACCGGTTTCTTTTGAATCGTCAGTATGAAAAAGCCGAAAATTATTTTAAACAACTGATAAAAATTTCTCCCGAGTGGCCATACGGTTGGTGGCTCGGTGGAAAAATCGAAATGCTTAAAAAAAATTACACCAAAGCTCTATTGCGTTTTAACAAAATGCTAAAATTAACCGGCGAAGAAAAAGAATATGATTACGGTTATATCCTTTTGAAAACGGGTAGGAAAGCCGAAGGTTTGAAGATAATCAAAAAGGATTTGAATTCTTATCTGGAAAGCATCGGCAGTTCCGAAGACACATTGAATTTAGATGCTAAAACCGTTGCCGATATTTATTCCATTCTGGGCGAAAAACAAAAAGCGGTTTTCTGGCTGAACCAAGCGGTGCGGAAAGGTTGGATAGAATACAAACCGTTATTGGTTTATCCTTATTTGGAAGGAATCAAATCCGAACCGGAATTTCAAAAATTAATTTCGGTCATACGGGAAAAATCCGATTCAATAAAATCATTGATTTTAGAAAACGATCCCTCGTTAAACGAATGCAACTGAATAAATGTCAGTTGCTCATCAATTCGCTTATAAACCGCAAGTTCTCCGAGCCGGAATTGGAAAGTATGATTTTCAGAACCGCCGTTAGCGGAACGGAAAGGAACATTCCTACAATCCCCCAAATATAACCCCAAAGCAACAACGAAAGGAGAATTACCAAAGGATTTAATCCCAAGCGGTTACCGAAAATTTTCGGCTCCAAAATATTGCCCATAATATTTTGAATTGCCGTAATAACTCCCGCAACAATCAACATGTAAGTAAACGATTCGTATTGAATTAACGTCATTACCGCAGGTAATATCACAGCCAAAACCGAGCCGATATTCGGAATGAAGTTCAGGAAAAATGTCAACGCAGCCCAGACTATCAGAAAATCGATATTAAAAAGCCACAACGTTATACCGACTAAAATTGCAGTCGTCAAACTAATTAGAAATTTCGTAGCAATGTAGCGTTGAACTTGCTCGGTTATTGCTTTGAAAGTATTTTCTATTTCTTTTCCTTTTTCGTTTTTAATTTGCTCCAATTCGGCAGGATCAATCGATTCGCCGCTTTCAAAATCTTCGCCGTTGGCAATCATGCGTATTTTAATCTCTTCAATCTCTTGTTGGATATGAGTTTCCACGTATCTTTTCTTAATAGCTTCAATTATTCTTTTGTGCCCGCTGCTGACAAAAATGAAAAAGAACAAAATGAAAAATCCCGTTGAAAAAATTGAAAGCGTGGAAGAAAATAATCCGCTTACTATTCCGCCGTAATCTATTCCGTAAAGAATTTCTTGCAAATTAAAATTGGTAAGCATTTCATCCGTAATTCCCAAAGACAATGCGGTTCCGCTTATTATACTGTTTAATTTTTGTTCGTATTTAGGAAGCTCTTCTCCGAATTGCGCAAACGAACCGATTATGAATCTTGACATTCCCCAAATAATGAGACTGATAATAATCAAATCGAGAATAATGGAAATGCCCTGCGGAATTTTATTCTTTTCCAGAAGGTGGTTCATCGGTTCAAATACAAAAAACAAAAAATAAGCAATTACCAGCGGCACGAAGATGTGTTGCAATTCTTTTAATACTATAAACAATAGAATCAGAGCTATAAAAGAAACGGAGAATTTTACAATCGGGTCTGTGCTTAAAGTTTTTTTCATAAAAATTAAAGCTGATTAAAATTAATAAAGAAAGATATCAATATTTTCTTAAAAGTTTTGTTGAAAAAGTTTATTTTGACAAACGGTTTCAACACAAAGATAATATTGCCCTGATGAACAAAATAAATTTAATTGTAATCGGTTTAATAACACCTTTTATCTCTTCTTGCTCCCAAAATTTTATTTCGGGAAAGAATATAGTTTCCGTTAAACATCCCGGTTGGAGTTACAACGCAAGTATTTATGAAGTAAACATCCGTCAATACACAAAAGAAGGAACATTTAATACGTTCAAAAAGCATTTACTGCGTTGGGGATTATTTGGTTTTAATTTATAGGGCGAAGATATAACAGATGCTCATGGATTATATATTTTTTAACTCTGTGTATCTCTATGCTTTTCTTTGCAAAATTTAGTGAAATATCTTTCTTATTTTATCTGCTCACTTATAGTTATAAAAAAGGAACGCAAACTTGCGGTCCTACAATATAAAAACAAAATTCTTTTATCTTATAAAATATCCCAATAAAATGAAAAACCGAATTTTATTAGATACGGGTAATGTATCTCACCAAAAACTTTGTCTGGGAATGATTTATCCGGTTTGGAGTCTGCAACTTTTTCTTTCAAAAGTTTTACAAACATTAAATTAAACGCAATATCATCTGATGTATAAATGTCAAACCCTAACCCAATCATAGGCAATGTTCTGCTTCCGCGATTAAATAATAAGTTAAAATTAAGTTTACCATCCAACCAATTATTTAATATTTTACGTTTTACCGACAGTCCCAAATTTGGTCCAATAATACCATATTCAACTGGTATTAAAATATTAAGGAAATCATAACCAATATTAAACTCCAATGAGTAATATTTGGATATTTTATATAGTGCAAGAAAATCAATTGCAGGAAATTCGAATAAAAAGTCTGTATAATCGGTATTATACTCAGTCTTAATTACGGCAATATATACTTTTCGTATATACTCATCACGAATATCGAAACCGATTTGAAGTTTACTTTGGGAAAGTGTAATATCAAAGCCCGTAAGAAAAAAAAATATAGTACAAACTATAAATAATTTATGACCACTCATTTCTTTACTCCATAGTTAAAAACACAAATCTGTATAAAATAGCTTTTTATCGTTCTTCAACTACATCAGTCGAGATATCACCTATATATTGCCAATCGGGACCGTGCGGAAATGTATAGGTTCCATTAGGATTAATACATTTGTATTTATGTGCCCATCTTCTCTTAAACCTTTTTAACCACCTTGCATAGGGATTTTCTGCTTAGTTATTTTGCAAAATAATATTAAAAATCAAATTGTAGTCCTATTTTCCATAAAAGCAAATTCAAATTAACGTATTCTGTATATTCAGTATAATCATAATTCGGAAAACAATTTGCTTTCTTATATGTCGTTTTTGGGGTATGAAAAAGATAATCTGCACTTAAAATTAGATGTCCTCTACTTTCGGGAAAAAATAACACGCCTCCGCCGATTTTAAAGTAATAACTTTGCGATAAGTCTAACATTCCCGACTCTTCACAAAACTTACCGGCAATTATCAATCGACCGAAATAATATCCAAGCTCAAAATTGCCAAACGGCATTACAAATAAATCTTTCAAACTAGGGTAATACCTTATAAATATACCAAGCATATAGGATCTGTCATCCACGTTTATTGGTGTATTAGGCTCAATAAAACTTTTATTTATTGTTGAATATACACCGGTTGCGGAAACACCGATTTTAAAAAATCTGTTAATTAAATTCGGACTATATTCAAGAGAAAAGAGATAAACACTTTGATAGTTATTTCCCAGAATCTTTCCGGAGTAAATAAATCCTACCGAGTGTTGAGCAAAAAGGGTGTTACAAAACGTAATTAATATAAACAGAATTAAATGCCTTGGTTTCATTTGAATATTCAAATCTTTATAGTATAAATTTATATAAAATAGTTATAAGGTAAATTTATAATATTTTAAACTAATATCTATAATTTTAGTTTAACGCCTAGTCTAAATAACAAACTATTTAGGTTAATCTCCTTATTAATAGATGATTTTATCGCATATTCATTTTCAAATTGAACCTTATAATTTAAATTCAAAATCCTATAAAGAAATTCAATAAAAATAGAAAATCTTTTTTGTGAAATAAAAGATGAACCTAAAATAAAATTATAATTAAATGTATTTTGTGGATCCTTAGCCTTTACAAAAAAACCATCGGTTACTTGTACATTACCATTTTGAATTATAGTAAGATAATTATACCCAATTCCAAGCCCTATATAAGGTCGTGTCATTCCTGAAAAAGGCACATATAGAAAATTCATTTCTATTGCTTTTGATAAATTAGTATATGTATTCAAATATGATGAGTTGTTATCAAATTCCAAACTGTAAATATTAAAAGCTAAACGAATAGCTAAAGGGTAAGTTCTGGATTGATAATAACCGTTAATACCAAATTCAAGATTTGAAAAAGAATTATTATTAATAACGCCTTTTGAAACATTCATTCCTAAGAAAATATCTTGAGCAAATAATAATTTGCAAAACAATATTATTAGAATAAAAATACTTTTCTTCATATTAACACCCATTAATATTGATAAAATACTTCTCTCTCTTGGTGCATATCATCAATTCGAACCAATTCCCAAGCTTCAGGGTGCGATTGACAATAACAAGGGTCGCCAGGTTCGTTACAATGCCAATAATATCTATAGAGATGCTCAAATTTGCGCAAATAGCCGTTTGCCCACGCGTTATAACAAAAATTCAAAATATTATCTTCGCTATTATCTACTTCTTGAAGCTGATATAACCAAATACCTGGTAAGCCCAGATTTGAGGCATGTCCTAATAATTGAGGATATTCAGACAAATCTTTATGCGCTCCAACCCAGTTCATAAAAGACTTATTTCCATATATAGTTTTCATGTCAGTCCAATCAGGTCTTTGGTCTGGATCAACAGGCCAGGAACACCAAGCTCCAAATCCACAGTACCACCAATGAATATATGAGCTAAATAAAATGCCATCTGAAATAGATGCATAGTATGCCTGTCCATCTGTTCTCCTATAACCAGATATTATAAGTTTACTACCAGGTGCATTAGAATTAATTGCTTCTCTCATTCCAGCCATCGACAAATTACGTTCATAGGGCTCATCTAGGTAATAAGCATAAACACTACCAAACTGAGACATTTTATTCTGATAATTTTCTGGCAAAATTTGCACCATTATTTTATCTTTTGACCATCCTGAATTCAATACTAAATTAAATTTATTAAGATCATAATTACTTGCAAATAATATATAATTAAAACCATATTTGTTTTTTAATTTTGAAATTTCATATGAATTTTGCATTCGATTATTATGAGGCCAAATTCCTACAATCTTATTGTCCTTGGCCTTATAATGGTGAAATTCCCAAACGTTCTCAAAATAATCATCACACTGCATTTTGTCAGGTTGTATATCTAAATTCGGATTACCATCATAAACCGGGACTTTAACTTTTTTCCCGTCTTTATCAACAACCTTGTAACCCAATAACTTACCTGTTCCCGTAACCATCGCCGTAGAATTTTTATCTTGTGTAGTTCCTTTTTTAAGAACCCGGCTTTCTTGTT
>Ga0256832_1000194_pt1 | contig 38473 bp, 28 predicted proteins | sample 134614metaG_FD_190534 | JGI IMG/M metagenome (GOLD analysis project Ga0256832, IMG submission 190534) | Hydrothermal vent microbial communities from Lau Basin, Pacific Ocean - 134-614 | ecosystem: Environmental > Aquatic > Marine > Hydrothermal vents | place: Pacific Ocean: Lau Basin | collected...
TATGTGTCATAGACGGTTCAAAGGGCTTAAGGAAAGCAGTAAAAGAGACATTTGGCAAATACTGTTTAATACAGAGATGTAATTGGCATAAAAGAGAAAATGTAGTGAGTTATCTAAATGAAAAAGATCAGGAGTTCTACCGTCACAGGATGCAATCAGCCTATAGAGAACCGACATATGAAGGAGCAAAGAGCAGACTTATGGAAATACTTAATGACTTGGAGAAGAAGAATCGCTCGGCAGCGAATTCATTGAAGGAAGGTTTAGAAGAGACATTAACATTGCATAGATTAGGTTTGGTAGTTGAGTTAGGCAGATCATTATCGACAACGAATTCGATAGAAAATGTCAATTCAAAACTTGCAAGATATTTAAGAAAAGTAAAACATTGGAAATCACCGGATATGCTTGCAAGGTGGGTTGTATTAGGTTTAATTGAAGTTGAATCGAGATTAAGAAGAATACACAATTATAAAAAATTGTATCTATTAAGAGCTGCATTAAAAACTGAATTAGGATTAAATCAATCAAAGGTTGCTTAATTTATGTGGAGTCTCTCTAAAATATTTTCAACTAAGTTTGACTTTTTGCCCTCTTTTGTTTTCAAAATAGTAATATTATTTTTGTTATAAAATAAAAGTAGACTAACTAACTTAATAAAATCGATGAACGATTTAGAAAAATTAAAAAACGAGCAGAAATCTTGGGAAAATTATACGTATAAAAATGCGATTGAAAAACATCCGGAACGAAGAGAAAAATTTTCAACTCAATCTTTCAAAGAAGTTAAGCCTTTGTATTCCCCGGTTGATTTGGAGAAAACCGACTATCTGAAAGATCTTAATTTCCCGGGTCAATTTCCGTACACACGCGGAATTCAACCAACTATGTATCGCGGAAGATTATGGACAATGAGACAGTATGCGGGATTCGGAACGGCAAAAGAATCTAACGAACGATACAAATATTTGTTGGCTCAAGGGCAGAGTGGACTTTCAGTTGCATTCGATTTGCCTACGCAAATTGGTTACGACAGTGACGACCCGATGGCTTTAGGCGAAGTGGGTAAAGTCGGAGTTGCTATAGATACACTTGCCGATATGGAAATTCTGTTCGATCAAATTCCGCTTGATAAAGTTTCAACTTCGATGACGATTAACGCACCGGCGGCAATTCTTTTGGCAATGTATATTGTTGTTGCCGAAAAACAAGGTGTTCCCCAAAACGTAATCCGGGGAACAATACAAAATGATATTTTAAAAGAATATATTGCCCGTGGAACTTATATTTATCCGCCCAAACCTTCGATGAGATTAATTACAAATATTTTCGAATATTGTGCTAAGGAAGTACCGAAGTGGAATACAATTTCAATCTCGGGTTATCATATCCGCGAAGCCGGTTCGACTGCCGCTCAAGAAGTCGGTTTTACGTTGGCGGACGGGATTGAATACGTAAAAGCAGCATTAAACGCAGGTTTGGATATTGATAAGTTTGCCGGAAGATTATCGTTTTTCTTCAATGCGCATAACGATTTGCTCGAAGAAGTTGCTAAATTCAGAGCGGCGAGAAGAATGTGGGCGCGGATTATGAAAGAGAGATTCAACGCTAAAAAAGAAAGATCGATGATGATGAGATTCCACACACAAACCGCCGGTTCTACTCTTACTGCACAACAAGTGGATAATAATATTATCCGAGTAACCATTCAAACCTTGGCTGCGGTTTTGGGCGGAACGCAAAGTTTGCACACAAATTCCAAAGACGAAGCTTTGGCTTTACCTACGGAAAAATCGGTGAAGATTGCTTTGAGAACTCAACAGATAGTTGCACACGAAAGCGGATTGACTAACACAATAGATCCGCTTGCAGGATCATATTACGTGGAAGCTCTGACAAACCAAATCGAAGAAGAAGCAAATGAATATCTGAAAAAAATTGAATCGCTGGGTGGAATGATTCAAGCAATCGAGAACGGATATGTTCAGCAAGAGATTCAAAAAGCTGCTTATAAGTTTAATCAAGAGTTGGAAAGCAAGGAAAAAATTGTTGTTGGAGTAAACGAATATGTGGAACCGGAAGAGCATTATTCGGATGTTTTAAAAATAGATGAGAAAGTGCAAGACGAACAGATTAATTTCTTGAAAAAGATTAAAAGCGAACGGGATAATTCCGCAGTTCAAAATAGATTGGAGAAACTTCGCAAAGCTGCGGAAGGAAGTGAAAATCTAATGCCTTATATTATAGAAGCTGTAAAAGTTTATGCGAGTATAGGAGAAATTTCCAATGCAATGAGAGATGTATTCGGTGAATATCATGATAATGTAAAAATTTAACGGAGCAAAAAATGAAAATTTCGCATATCGAACATATCGGAATTGCTGTTAAGAATTTGAATGAAGCAATTAAGTTTTACGAAGAAGTTTTAAATTTAAAGTGTTATGCCGTAGAAGAAGTGAAAGACCAGAAAGTTAAAACCGCTTTTTTTCAAGTCGGGCAGACAAAGATAGAATTGCTTGAAGCTACAAGTGAAGAAAGTCCCATAGCAAAATTTATTGAAAAACGGGGAGAAGGAATTCATCATATCGCATTTAATGTCGATAATGTTAAATCCGCGTTGGAAGAAATGGAAGAAAAAGGAGTAAAATTGATAGATGAAGAACCGAGAAAAGGCGCGGAAGGATTAAACATTGCTTTCTTACATCCTAAATTCACTCATGGTTTACTCATCGAATTTTGCGGTAAAGATAACACCGATAATTAAACATGCTTCCAATTAGTGGCTTATTTTAACTGTTCCCAAAATTAGTATCGTAAATTTCAAATTTTTTTTATAAGTTGAAATCATCTAATTAATAGTAGTCAAGAGGAAAAAATGAAAAAAATTTTTGTATTGATTTTATCGTTGACCATATTTGTTTTTATTTCCAGTTATGCTCAAAGCCTTGATCATCCTTGCGCGATTGCCAAACAAAATTATTATAAGAAGTTGTTTAAATTATCGCACACGAATTATCCCGGGGACTCGAATATTGATGTTACATATTATAAATTAGACTTAAATATTGATCATGTAAATCAAAAAATTAAAGGAGTAATTACCGTTAAAGCAAGAAGTATGTTGGCAGGTTTAACTGGGTTTTTCCTTGATTTACAAGATGTTTTAACGGTCGATTCGGTAAAATTAGATAACTCCCTTCTTAATTTTACTCACTCATCGAATAAAATAAATATCACCTTGGATCGCTCTTATGCCGAAGGCGAGGAATTCGAGGTTGACATATATTATAATGGTCATCCCGGCAGCTCGGGATTCGGGAGTTTCGAATTTGATTACTATAAGGGGACTCCGGTTATCTGGTCTTTAAGCGAACCTTACGGTGCGAGTGATTGGTGGCCTTGCAAGGACACACCGGCCGATAAGGCTGATTCTTCGGATGTTTGGATTACTGCCGATTATTTATTTTATTCGGTATCCAACGGTAGTTTAATGGGAATTACGGACAACGGTGACGGAACAAGAACATTTAAATGGAAAAACCACCACCCGATAGCAAATTACTTGATATCGGTGGCAATGACCGATTATGAAATTTATAGAAATTACTTTGTTTACGCTCCCGGCGATTCGATGGAAATTGTTCATTATTTGTATCCCGATCATTTAAAATCAGAGAAAGCAAACTTGGATAAAACTCCTGAAATGTTATCGATCTTTTCAAATCTGTTTGGATTATATCCTTATATCGACGAAAAATACGGACATGCCGAATTCGGTTGGGGAGGCGGTATGGAACATCAAACCGTTTCTTCGATGGGTGCTTTCGGGCCCGGTATCGTTTCCCACGAACTTGCGCATCAATGGTTCGGTGATAAAATTACTTGTAAAGACTGGCACCATATTTGGCTCAACGAAGGCTTTGCCACTTATTGTGAATCGTTATACAAGGAAGCTAAATACGGTCAAGATAATTACAAGTCATCAATTTCATATGAAATGTTATCCGCTAAAAACGCAGTTGGTTCAATCTACGTTCAAAATATTGATGATGTTGGTGAAATTTTCAACGGATCGAGAAGCTATGCCAAAGGAGCGGTAGTTTTACATATGTTGAGAGGTGTTTTGGGCGACTCAACATTTTTCAATGTTTTATATTCGTACATAAACGAACCGCAATTAGCTTATGGAGTTGCCACGACTGAAGATTTTCAAAGAGTGGCCGAACAAGTTTCCGGAAAAGATTTGGATTATTTTTTCAAAGAATGGATTTACGGCGAAGATTATCCGGTTTATTCTCTCGATTGGGGATATTCACAAATTGAAAACAACAGATATAATTTAAGAATAAGAGTTCAACAAGCTAGTCATGGAAATCCTACTTTCTTTACAATGCCTGTAACGGTTAGGGTTACTACTGCATTGGGCGATACTTCTTTATCTTTTTTTAATAATCAACAAGACCAAACTTTTTATACGGAAGTTATTGGAGAACCGCAAAGTATTGAGTTCGATCCGGATAATTGGATACTAAAAAGTATTGATACAATAACCACGGCGATGGAAGATAAACCCGTGTTACCCTTGGAGTTTAATCTTTACCAAAACTATCCTAACCCCTTCAACCCCACTACAACAATTAAATATTCCATACCAACTTCCTCCCCTTTGACAAAGAGGAGGACCGAGGTGGGGTTCGTTACCCTGAAAGTATTTGATATACTCGGAAGAGAAATAAAAACATTGGTAAACAAAAAACAATCTCCTGGTAGTTATTCCGTAATATTCAATGCCGGAGATCTCCCGAGCGGATTGTATTTCTACAAACTGACTGCCGGGGAATTTTCCCAAACAAAGAAAATGTTATTGCTGAAATAGTATCAAACAACCTTTCGGGACAAGGCATGCCTTGTCCCCGCATTTCTTACTTTTCAACACACGCCAACCCCATGGATTTATCCGTGGGATAAACACATAAAAAGATAACCCAGAACCGTTTCAACGGTTTTTATAGCGAAAAAATTATAGGCTGCGGAAACCGATAAATCGGTTTCTTTTTTGAGGTTTGTGTTTCTTAACCCGCGACTAAAGTCGCGGGGTTCAAGCTTCAACAAGAAAAAGTTAAGATTTGAACTGATGTCGAGGCCCACGCCTCGACATGTCTTATCAAAAAATTATTCTTTTTTAAAACCTGCATTTGGAAATAATAAAACTACCGAAGAGGAGAATAATTTTCTCCCTTTTTATTTTTTTGAGCCTCTTCACTTCTCTTTTACGCATATAGAATATAAATAACATTTTAACGGAGGAAAACTATGAAATTTGTTAAATATTTTTTAGGGCTTGTCCTATTGTTATCATACTCACAAGTAAATTCTCAAGTTGTAACTATTGAAGAGTTGGATATATTACATGCATACAGACATTCCGATCCTCAATTCGGAGATAATATGCCCGAGTTGCATGACAATGATTTAAATACCTATGCAACTTGGAAAGTTGGAAATGTAAATAATCCCGATTGGGGAATAATTGAATTATATTATTCCTTTTTCGTAATTACTGAAATTCAATTGTATCCCAAATACCTTGGTTACCCGCATAGCTGGGATTTTAACATCTATATAAGAAGACAGTTTGAAAGTGGCGACGGAACATTGGTTTATACAAATGACCAATATTTGCAGCCTCAAGAATGGATATCGATCCCCGTAGATGATGTACCGGGATATGAAGTAATTTTTAAAGGTTCGGATAATACGCCCGTAAACGGAACGGACATTGGATTTTACGAAATTAAAGTACTTGGCCGGTATAAAGTTGATGATATTATAACAAAAATCTTTTTAGAAGGACCATATGAAAATGGAAACATGGGAGAAGGAAGAACATATATACCAACCAGCCAACCGTTTTTTAATAAATACGGATATAACGGAACGGAAGTAATACAAGACCCTAATCCAAGCACATTTATAACAAATCATAAGGTAATTGATTGGGTTTTGTTAGAAATTTATAGGGGAACACCTCCGGATAATTTATCGCTATTTAGCAGTCGGGCAGCATTATTAACAAGTGACGGAGATGTAATAGAGACCGATGGAACCTCCGGTGTTGAAATTAAAGTATTTGGCAATGAAAGTTATTACTTGGTAATTAGACAAATGAACCATTTAGACGTGATGAGTTCGGAAAAAATTTATCTACCCGGTCACTAATTAAACCAAAATTATTATGAGTTTTTTCTTTTCTTCTCAGACTAATAGTAATAACATTTTAATGAAAGAAGTAGCAACACTTGTAAAGAAAAAACAATATCCCGGTTTTATGAAGTTACTTGTGATGACTCAAATCTGCCAAATGGAATTTATGACTATAAACTTTAAACCGGCATTTTTGTTGAAATTAAGAAGATGATTCTATAACGGTAAATAAGTGGACAAAATATTAACATTAAATAAAACTCAAAAGGGAGAAGAATTTTCTCCCTTCTTTATTTGTTTGAGCCTTTTCATTTATCTTTTACGCATATACCAGTAAGACGAATTATCCTAATAGAATAGAGTAAAACAATGAAAAAAATTTACATTCATTTTATGCTGTGTTTTTTAACAGCAACAATTTTTGCTCAAACGCAAAATGATTATGAAGTAATACAAACCCAAAAAAACGGAATAGTTGTTTTTGAAAAAGTTAACAAGAAAAAACTGCATAATAAATCCTTAGGGAAAACAAAATTAAATAGTCCGAACAGCACCTCAACCGTTACGTATTTGGCTAATGAAAGTTTTGAAACTTGGATACCTACGGGATGGGATGTTTACGCAGATGTTTCTTCGTGGGAACAAGATAACAGCGAGTTTCATACGGGGCAAAATTCTGCTTGGTCTACTGCGGAACCTTATGCGGATACATGGCTCATAAGTCCTTCAATTGATTTAAGTACCGCCACTTCTGCATTTTTAAAATACTACGAAAACTTTTTTCTTCAAGATATATATTTGAACGACCAGTATAATGTACGTGTTTCAACAAATTACACAAATAACGGCAATCCCTACTCTGCAAGTTGGGACCTCATACATAGCGGCGTTGGTACTGAAGATTCTTGGACATTCCAGGTGATAGATTTGCAAAATTATGTAGGAAGCAGTAATGTTTTTATTGCTTTCCAATATGTTGGCAGTGACGATGGTTCAGGTAATCCACCCTATGGTTACGATTGGTATATAGATGATGTAAGCGTTACCGATGATAGTTGTACCGGAACGGAACCCGCACCGGACTGTGCAACAATTGCTTCACCGCCAAATGGTTCTACTTTACTTCCAACCGACTTGCATGTTCAGTGGCATGAACCTGATTTTACGACAACAACAAAACAATTACTTTATGTCGGTACAGACGGCGGAGGAATAACCACACCGACAAATTATTATAACGGAATAGAACTCAGTTCAACAACTTTTGGTGTGCATGGTTCAACACCTTTAACACCAAACACTACTTACTATTGGCAAGTAATTCCGGTTAATTGTTCATCCGAAGCTCAAAATTGTCCTATTTGGTCCTTTACAACCGGAGACGGAAATGTAAATACCGGAGGGGGCGGACCAACTCAGGGGGAATACATCTTTACAAACTCAATTGCCGGTACACAGTCTCAACCTACGTATAATTGGATAGACATTTCCGGTACCGGCACCGATTTAATTTCCTCGATTGGTGATGAAGAAACCAAAGGACCTTATGATTTGGGTTTTTCATTTAATTTTTTTGGTAATATTTATACTCAGTTCTATATAAATTCAAACGGGTTTATTACTTTTACAAATACAACCGGCTCAACAAACTTTCCATTTGCAATTCCCGGTAATTACACCCCCGATAATATCATTGCCGGATATTGGATGAATTTAAATCCTACAAACGCAAATGTTACCGGCAAACATTTGTATTACGGAATGAAAAACGGGGAGATGGTTATTACTTATGAAAAATATCCTCAAATATATTGGGATGGCTCTGCATACGTTCCCAACGATGCAAACGGCTGGATAACTTTTCAAATTATTCTTAACCCGAATGGAATTATCAAAATTCAGTTTAAAGAAAAAGGAAGCTCTTTCGTTGACGCTGATTTTTATACCGGAACGGTAGGCATAGAAAACAGTAATGGAACTCAAGGAATTTCATACAGAAGACAAGATAAAGAAGGACCGATATTTGACGGAACCTCTCCTTTAGCAGTAGAATTTACTCCCGTTCATGTAAGTGCGGCAGTAAAAATATTTTTAGAAGGTCCGTTCAATTCCGGTAGTATGAGTACATCTTTAGGAACATCCATTCCATTAACACAGCCGTATTCTAATTCGCCGTGGAATTATAACGGTAACGAGAAAACAACACAATCTTTTATTTCAAATAATAATATAGTCGATTGGGTTTTAGTTGAATTAAGAACCGGCAGTTCGGCTGCAACGGCAACAACAGTTGTTTCAACAAGAGCAGCATTGCTTAGAAACGACGGTGTAATTTTAGATACGGACGGTTCAACCGATATAGATTTTTACGGAATAGGCAACGGTGATTATTATATAGCCGTTTATCATAGAAATCATTTGGCAGTTCTGAGTTCTTCTTCCGTAAATCTGAATTAAACAATTATTTATAGGAGTTAACATGAACTTAGAGCAGCTTGGAACAGATAATATTAAAATGCAATCAGAAGTTACAAATATCATGGAAAATCTGAATGTCATTGTATGTACAGTTAATGAAAAGGATGAAAACCATATTCAACTAATAATCTCGGAAAATGTTAAATATTCTACAAAAGCCAATACGGCATCGGATATTTTTAGGATAATAAGAAATAATTACGAATCCATATTTTCCCAAAATAATTACAATAAAAAGATAGTTTTTCTGCTTGAAAAACCGGAACAACAGAACGAAACCAAGTTGCTGAGCGAAAGGGAAAAAGAAGTTTTATCATTCCTTGCTTTGGGGAAACGATATAAGCAAATTGCCGATGCTTTATTTATCAGTGTTAACACAGTACATTTTCATATAAAAAATATCTACAAAAAATTAAACGTTCACTCACAATTGGAAGCAGTAAATATAGCTGCAAAAATGGGATTAATAGCAAGCGGTTGAGTTTATTAAAAAAGAAGAGCAAAATAATTTTTCCCATTTCAAAATATTATGAGCCTTTCCGGAGCACTTTTACGCATATAAAGATGTACGTGTTTTATCTTAATATAATTGGGAGAAAAACCGTGAATTGTAGGAATATAAAAATAAAGATACTCATTCTAAGTTTAGTTATTGTACAAAGTACATTGGCTAACGGAAATACCAATGAAAAAAAATTATTGGATAGCAAAGTTGGTAAACAGACTAATATTTTATTGCTACGTTATAATTTAAAGAACTTTATCGTTTCCGATAAACTTAACAATAAAAAGAATCCGGTTTATAATGATGACGATTATAAATCCCCATGGTTAGCATTTTTTCTTTCGATGTTTCTACCGACAGGCGGTCAAATCTATAACGGTGATTATACAAAAGCTCTTATTCAAGGTGGATTAATGATTGGAGGATTGGGTTTGGCTGCCGGCATGTCATGTGTTGAATGCGGAGAACCGGAATCGCCACAAAAGGCATTGTTCTTTACGGGAATCGGAATTGCTCTTTCGGGATATGTATGGTCAATAATTGACGCTCCGATATCTGCCAACAGACACAACAGCAGAATACAGAAAGGTTTAACAATTTGGAAATCGGATAAAGGAAAATATACTCTAAAAGTTAGTAGAAATTTATTTAGGGAAATTTACTCACTCAATCTGCAAGTAAAATTTTAATTAAATGATAACACATAATTGGAGAAATAAAATGAAAAACATATTTACCTCAATCATATTGATTTTATTTTTATCAAATATTTCGTACTCACAATTTAAAATGAAAGTGGGACCGACTTTAGGTTTAAATTTTAATATTGGTACCGGATCCGATTTAAATGAAACAGCAACAGGTCTTGGTCTTTTAATCGGAGCTCAAGTTGATATGAATTTTACTCGAACAATCGGACTTATCACCAATGTTCAATTTTACGATAACAGAAGCGGGTCTTCCTCATCGGAAGGTACGCAGAGCGGAATTAGTTATTCGATAACAAGTAGTTCATCATTAGCTTATTTTATGATTGAACCGTTGTTTAAATTAGACTTAACCGGAAGCAGATTATATTTTGTAATGGGACCAATGGTTGGCTTTAACATTGAAGCATCCTCGGAACTTAGACTTACTTCCCAAAATAACAGGCTAACTTTTACTGACGGAAGTACAAAAATCAAACAATCAATTAAAAATACCCTAGTGCGTTTTGGAATTAAAACCGGCGCCGGTTATAATATTCCGCTAAGCAGATTGGTAGAATTAACGCCTCAATTATATTTTGAGTACGGATTAACTAATATTCAGTCAAATGTTTCCGCCCGGATACTAACATTTCAAGCATTGGTTACCGCTAAATTTAATATCCTATAACAATATTTTAACCACAACATGTAATTATTTCGAGTAGTTACTGTTGTGGTTTTATCTTTTTCTTATCGTGTATTCTTCTAGCGTTCAGATTGTATTTTGTGTTGTTATTTTCCATTTTTTTATAGAATCAGATTCATTTTTTATTAAAGAATAAAAGTATTCTATCATTTCTACATTCATTCAAAAGAGATAAATTAAATGCTGATTTATTTTAACAACCGTGAATATACAGCTCTCCCCGATGTTTATAATACTTTGGTTATATTTCCATCAATGATATAACTTCCGGCAAGAAAATATTTGATTAGATTGAATATAATCTTCTTAAGATAGTAATAAAATTAAATTCCCTGACAAGGCACGCCTTGTCCCTACGCTTTTGCGAAAAAAATGACTCTGCCGAAATAAGAAATAGTAATGAAATGCTTTTCAATAGACGACAACCCCATGGATTTATCCATGGGGTAAGCAATAACCCCGTGAGCTAGTGAATAATCACATGAACCGTTTCAACGGTTTTTATAATAGAAGAATAAATGTCTCATTCGTTAGTTAAAATATAATTTTACCGGTGGAAACCGATAAATCGGTTTCTTTCTTTTCGGTTTACATTCCTTAACCCCCGACTGAAGTCGCGGGGTTCAATATTCAATAAGAAAAAGTTAAATATTTAATTGTACGCTAATTTGCCGGGGTAAAACAAAAACAATGAAATCTGCTCCCTCCCCCTTGGGCTTGCCTGCCAAGGCGGGAATTGGTAGGAACGAGGTATTCTTGCCGAGCTATGGACCTCGGCAACAGTGAAAGGCATGCCTTGTCCTACGGTTTAATTATATCTCCTGATTGACATTTCAATTAAAATATTATAAATTAACGAACGTTCATTTTTATTTTACTAAATAATGAAAAACACAAAAGAAATAATCCTTCAAAAGTCAACCGGTTTGTTCGTCCGTAAAGGCTACTCCGGCACATCGATACGTGATATCGCGAAGGAAGTCGGCATAAGAGAAAGCGCAATTTACAACCATTTTTCATCTAAAAAAGAAATATTTGCGGAATTAATTAATAGACTTACCCCGGAATCTTTACCCGCAATTATCCTTACCGATGAATTATTAGACGAAATCAGCAATCCGGAAATATTTATCCGTAATTTTGCCCGGAAAATTTTCGAGCACTGGAATTCCAGTAGTGAACGGTCGTTAATTAAAATTATTCTCGGTGAACAGTTTTACAATAATACGGAGATTGACATTTCTTTCAGTTCGTATTATTCCGGTTATTTTGAAATGACAAAACTTATTTTTTCCGAAATGATGAAACACAAATTTATTAAAAAAAGCGATGCAGATGTTTTAGCGGACAGCTTTCTGGCCTATCTTTTTCTACTCCGCTTAAAAAACCCTGATTCACTCGAAAACAAAGAACTTATTCGAAAAATAGATGAACATTCAAAATTATTTTGGGAGAATGTAAAGAGATAGAAAATCATGTTCATTTTTTAAAAAACGGAAATCTGCACCGCCCTTTCTTTGCTGTTCTTTATTTAAAGAACATTTGTATCTAAAGGTTAAATAAATTATCCGTCAATAACTTTTGAATACTTATTACCTTACCCCTTTTTTCTTCCGTCAAATCATCCGCAAATTCACTCTTGCATTCGTAAAATTTACCGTTGATATTAAAGACAATTACATAAGAAAACAATTTTCCGTTTTTCAAAATTTCATAAGCCAACATATTTTTGTTTCCGGTTTCTTTATTCTTGAAACCGACCGGATCACCGTACAAAACTTTGTTGGCTGCTTTACTTATTTCAACAGCATCGTGCAAATTATTTCCTTTTGAATCAAATGTAATTAGAGTGAATTTTATCGACGACGAATAATCATCGCTTACGAGCCATATATCCGAATCATTCTCTCCCGCATCGAATGCTTGAAACCAACCGTTTGGAATTTTAATTCTAAGTCCCGATTTCCCCGAAACGTAATTTTCCTTTAAAGTTTTTTTAGAGACAGAATAGCGCGCACCGGAGCAACCAAAAATCAACAGGACCGAAAACGCAATTACCAAAAAAGATTTATTGTTCATCTTAACTCCGCAAAAAAATAGCGCCTTTGTGGCGCCATTCTAAAAAATTCTTTTCCAATATTTTCCCGCTTCTAACTTCCGCGCATAAATTTAGGTTGTTCCAAGGTTAAAATCAACGATATTCTGTGCGTATCGGGCAGTCTGTCAACTTCGCTTTTGTTGAACCTTGCGAACGAGTAGTCGATATTTAACTTTGGAAGTTTTACTCCCGCGCCAATTGTAAATTGTTTCACATCGTTATAACCGCCGCGGACGGAAATAAGATTTTTGTAGTTAATTTCAATTCCCGTTCTAACGTCAAAGCTAACCGGACCAACGTTAAAATTCGATGCGAACCGGCGGTTTTCAAATCTTACGTTAAAATCGAGTGCAGGAATGAAGTTGAGTCCGAGAAATTCTTGAACGTATGCGGCGCCGATTTTAGCGGTTGGCGTAATCAATTCCGTTCTGCCGGTATTCCAAGCCAAAAAAGTGGTTGTTATATCCATAATGTTTGCCCCGAGATAAAGACGGTCTGCGGGTTTATAAACCGCTCCGATATCGAATCCGATTCCCGTAGCTCCGAATTCCGCCAAATCCCTACGAATTATTTTAACATTAGCTCCCCAATAAAAATTTTCCGAATGCCTTTTAGCAAACGTTAAATAAACCGCCCAATCGGTATTGTTAAACTCAGTTACTTTTGTCGGATCGAGAACAGAATTGGGATTATTTATATCGTAAATTACATTTCCCGTAACCCTGTCGATTAATGCGTTACGCGTATCGGGAATTCCGTCAACGCTAAGTCTGATAACGCTTAATCCAAAACTCATATCTTTTCCGTAAGGGATTGCAACAGCGGCGTAGTTATAATTTACCAAACTACCGAAATGTTCTTCGTGCATAAGGGAAATCTGTGGATAATCGATTCTTGCCAATCCGCCGGGATTCCAATAACCTGCAGTTACATCGGAAACAACGGCAACGTGCGCTCCGCCCATTCCCAATGCACGACCCCCGACACCGAGTGCGAGAAATTCCCCGGCATATTTACCTACAACAATCTGAGCAGACAAATTCATTTGAAAGAATGCCAAGCCAATAAGGAAGAAAACTATTTTTTTTATCATTCGAATACAAGCTTTTGTTTGCAAATATTTAATTAATACCGAAAATGTAGAAATTCACCGATAAAATCAAGGGCAATTACCCATCAATTATTACATATCACATAACCGGCGTAAACAAAAAATTTTATGTTACTTGGCTTTTGTTTGATTTGCCACCGCGTTTATGCGCTTTGCTATTGCTTCTTGGTCTCCAAGATAATAATGCTTAACCGGTTTCAGCTCTTCATCCAACTCGTAAACCAACGGAACACCGGTGGGAATATTGAGTTTAACAATCTCTTCTTCGCTCATATTATCCAAATATTTAACCAATGCACGCAGACTGTTTCCGTGTGCGGCAATTATAACTTTCTTTCCACTTTTAACTGTAGGTACTATTGTATCGAGCCAATACGGAACGAATCTTGCAACTGTATCTTTCAAACTTTCGGTAAGCGGAATTTCTTCTTTTTTCAGACCGGCATACCGCGGATCTTTTCCCGGATAGCGTTCATCGTTTTCATCCAAAGCCGGCGGCGGCACATCGTAACTTCTTCTCCACAGCAACACTTGTTCGTCTCCGTATTTTTTAGCTGTTTCGGCTTTGTTAAGTCCTTGCAAAGCACCGTAATGTCTTTCGTTCAATCTCCAATTTTTTACATCGGGTATCCACATTAAATCCATTACATCCAATACAATGTTCAATGTTCTTATTGCCCTTTTCAATACAGATGTATAAGCAATATCAAATGTGAAGCCGCCTTCTTTTAACAGTCTTCCGGCTTCTTCTGCTTCTTGCCTTCCTTTCTCGGTTAAATCGACGTCCGTCCAGCCGGTAAACAAATTGAGTTTATTCCATTCGCTTTCCCCGTGTCGCAGTAAAACCAATTTATACATTTCAATTCTCCTTAATTTTTTTTACGAATCCCTTTTTATTTTAACTACCAATTTAATTAAAAATATCGTTTAACGTTGAACCGAATTCACGAAAGATACTATACAAAAATACTTAACACCATATTTTATTATTTTACGGTATTGTTTTCACAGAAATTCCGGAGGAAGAAATGAAACGGTTATTTAGAATTTTAATCATTTTTGTTTTTACTATATTATTTGCCGGACAAACATTCCCGCAAGAACGTCATAAAGATAAAGGGGTCTTCGTAGAGAAAAAACCGGGATATTATCAAAACGTAATAATGAAAAGCATTCGGGAATTTAATAATAAAAGGCAAGAACCGAAAAAAATTTTCCGGGTTGACGTAAGTAATTACGATTTACCCAAATCCGTTGACGAATTTAAATCCGTATGGCACAACGCTCCCATTTCCCAAGGGAATACGGGAACATGTTGGTCTTTTTCCACAACGTCTTTTTTTGAATCGGAAGTTTACAGATTAACAGGCAAAAAAGTAAAGCTTTCCGAAATGTTTACGGTCTATTGGGAATATGTAGAGAAAGCAATGGAGTATGTCCGCACACGGGGAAAATCCCTTTTCGCCCAAGGTTCCGAAGCAAACGCGGTTACGCGGATTTGGAAGGAATACGGGATAGTTCCGGAAAGCGAATATCCGGGATTGTTACCGGGGCAGAAATTCCACGACCATTCCAAAATGTTCGGCGAAATGTATTCTTATTTAAAAAGCGTAAAGGAAACGAATGCGTGGAACGAAGAACTGGTTCTTTCCACAATAAAATCGATATTAGATAAATATATGGGCATTCCGCCGAGCGCTATTGAAATAAACAATAAATTTTATTCTCCGAAAGAATATCTCCGGGATTATCTAAAACTAAATTTGGATGATTATGTTGATATATTGTCTTACATGCAAGCGCCATATTACGAAAAGGTTGAATACAAAGTTCCGGATAACTGGTGGCACAGCAAAGATTATGTTAATGTTCCTTTGGATGAATTTATGAACATATTGGATAACGCAATTCGCAAAGGATTTTCTTTGGTCATAGGTGGGGACGTTTCCGAACCGGGAAGAATACCGGAAAAAGATGTGTTTGTTATTCCTTCTTTCGATATTCCGGCTGAATATATTGATGAAAACGCAAGACAATTCAGATTCGGAAACGGAACTACCACCGACGATCACGGAATTCATTTAATTGGTTATACCCAAAAAGGCAACGATACTTGGTATCTCATCAAAGATTCGGGTTCGAGTTCGAGAGACGGACAAAATAAAGGTTACTACTTTATGCAAAAGGATTACGTAAAACTTAAAATAATGGATTTTATGGTTCACAAAGACGCAGTTGGGGATTTGTTAAACAAAATTAAATAACAATGTTTAATTCTACCACCGTATGGACGGCGGTAGCAGTGAAATTTAAAATCCCGTCTGTGTGAATCTGTGCCAAAATCTGAGTGAATCTGTGGTTTTAAAAAGAACCACAGATTTTCACAAAATAGAAACAGTCATCCCGTCCGCCACGGCGGATCGTTTCGGGATCTGAAATGAACTCTCTTTCTACCACAAACCGAACTCGAACAGAGTGCTCACAGTTTTTCTGACCAAGACCTGAATTTGATTAACAGTTTAGTAGATGCTGAAACAAGTTCAGCATGACACAGAATAGAAACTGTCATTCCGTCCGCCACCGGCGGATTGTTTCGGGATCTGAAATAAACTCATAATTTAAATCAGATGCTGAAATAATCCGCTTGTATGGGAAATCTCGGGTTCTAAAGAGAACCCCCTTTTTTCATCCGGCAAACGCCATCGGTGTGACACATTTTGTCATTAGGAAAATGTCATTAGACATTAGTCACTTGTCATTTGGAATTGGTCAATTGGAATTTGATGTTTGAAATTTGGGATTTGTTATTTGGAATTTCCGTTCTTGTAATTTCGTTATCCGTATATAAAAAAAGCCCGGCATCCAAATGGAACCGGGCTACAAATAAAAGCAATTTATCTCAAATTACTCGAAGAAATAACGCAAACCGAGCTGCATTTGCCAACGTGAGAATAAACCGGGATCGTCGACAAAAGTTTCCGGTGCCGCATTTCTGAAATTAAAGATTGGTGCACCGTCCGGAATATTGTTATTCGGATCGTCATCGAATCTTGTTAATTCAAGCGGTGAAGTTGCAGCGGAATTTGCAACTTTCCTTACACCCCAATTGGAGTTAAGTAAATTCGGTAAATTCAAAATATCCAAACTTACTTGGAAAGTATGTTTCTGATTTCCCATGTTGAATGAGAAATCTTGAAGAATCTTCAGATCGATATTGAAATACCAAGGATTTACCAATCCGAATCTTTCCGCAATTTCTCCTCTGTGTTTACTGAGATATTCATCTTGTTCGATAAATGCGTTGAAGTTATTCCACTGTTCATCTGCAGTTACGGTATTACCGTTTGCATCCGTGTACGGGTCAAAGAATATTTCATTCTTGTTTGCCGGAATGTAAATCAAATCGTTACCGGGCTGACCGTCTCCGTTAACATCGCCCGAATAAGTGAAAGAATATCTGTTTCCGCCGGCGCCTGCAAATCTGTTACCTTCTCCGGCTTCAACAAATATTCCGAAACTCGTAGCAAAAGTTTCGTTCCATTCATGTCTGTAAGTTGCCGAAGCAATAATTCTGTGTCTTTGTCCGAATTCGGAATAACTTAATTCAGGTTTATTCGGATCGCCTTTAACCGGATTTCCCGACCAAAGAACGCTTGCAATTTCAGTTGATTTCATAAGGTTTTTAGCTTCCGTAAAACTGTAACCAAGCGAAAGATTCAAACCGAAATCGAATTGCTTTCTGAGTTGAGCGGTGAAGTTCATGTGATAACCTTCGTTTGAATTGTCAATCACATAAACTCCGGCGCCGCCGTCGGGATTTAATTCATGACCGTTAGCATCGGAGAAATACGGACGATGATCAATCGGTAAATATCTAACCGGTGCTTTCAAATCGGCATTTCTCACATAAATGGAATTAATGTCTTTTCCGTAAATGAATTCTAGAGTTCCCAACCAATTGTATGGTAATTTTTGGTCTATTGCCAAATTCGTCGTCCATACTTGCGGCCATTTGAAATCTTCCGTCATTGCGTTCAAATCGAAAGACTGCATCAATACTGCATCATCGGAAGTATAAATCGGGTCTTTTGCCGGATAGAGATTGGGGTTTGCGCCTGGATTGGATATTACATTTCCAACCCAAACAAACGGGATTCTACCGGTGAATATTCCCGTACCGCCGCGTAATTGAGTTGAACGGTCTCCTGTTACATCGTAATTAAATCCGATGCGCGGAGAAAATAATGGTTGAACCCCGGCCAATTTACTTTGGTCAACCGTTTCGGGTTGATCGTTTTCATCTAACAATGTTAACGATCTCGAGAACGGATTATCGACCGGTTTTGTGAAATACATCGGCATATCGACTCTCAATCCGAGAGTAAGACTCAATCTCTCTGTTGCCAGATATTCATCTTGAGCATAAAACGATAATTGACCGACTTCTATTTTTTCACCTTTATACGGACCGGAACCTATCATTCCTCTGAAATTTATCGGATTGCTCGGATCGGTTGCCGCAAAAAATTCCGCTAACGACGGGAACATACTTCCGTTCGGAATTCCGTCGCCTTCAAAATCCAAGAAATACGGTAGCATGAACAAACCGTGCCGGAAAATATTAAACGAGTTGAAGAAACTGAAATATTCAAACGTAGAACCTACCGTAAAAACATGGTTCCCGAAATAATAACTGAAGTTATCGGTCAATTGTAAAACATCTTGATCGAGTATGTTATGGATGGAAAACGGTTCGTGTCCGAGTGTAGTATAGGTAACTCCGTTTTCAGCAATATCGATTGTAGGGAACGGTTCGCTGAACGGATCGCGGTAATCCCTAAATCTGTTGTAACTGACGAAAAATCTGTTAGCAAAAGAAGAATAACGGCTATTAAGCTCTAACGCGAACGAATTCAATCTGTTGTTAATTCTGTAACCTGCATTTTGGAACGGAAGACTGTTTTCATTCGGACCGCGCCCGGTGTTATTCGGACTAAGAACAAACGGATGCGGGGGAAGTTGTCTGCGTGCATCCAACCTGTTATATCTGAACGTAAGGTTATTTTTATCGTTGATGTTCCAATCGAGTTTAATCAACAATTTTTCATTATCAGTGGAATGAATGTAACCTTCGTATGGTCCGGTCTCGTAATTGTAAACTTCTTTCATTCTTTGTCTAATCGAATCCATAGTTTGAGCCCTTACTCTGGATTCCCCGAACACAACGTTCCCGTCGCGGTCGGCAATAAAGTTTGTACCGGGATCGTCCCTTCTTTCAATTTCACCGTTTAAGAAAAAGAACAATTTGTTTTTGATAATCGGTCCGCTTACGGAAACACCGGATTGATTAAACGAAAGAGACGGATTAGCAATCACTTGTTTACCGCTTACGGTATTACCCATCAAATTTTCGTTACGCATATAACTGTAAATGGAAGCTTTGAAATTATTGGTACCGCTTTTGGTAACCGAGTTAATGCCCGCTCCGGTAAATCCGCCTTCGCGAACATCGAACGGAGCAACGGAAACGGTAACCTGTTCAATTGCATCGAAGGGAACGGGTTCCGCATTGGCTTGACCGCCAGGCGCAGGATCGTCCAATCCGAACGGATTGTTAAAGTAAGAACCATCGAGCGAAATATTATTGAATAACCAGTTTTTACCTGCAAAACTGAAATTACCGTCGCTTCTCGGATCGAGACGTGTCAAATCCCTCGTACTTCTTTTAATAGTAGGCATAACCTTTACTTCGTCGGGATTAATGTAAGTTGCGGCACCGGTTCTGTTTCCGTTCAAAACTTCGTCTGCTTGTGCAGTAACCTGAACTTCTCCAAGTTTAACCGATGAAGATTTTAACTTAAAATCCAGACGTAACTTTTGACCTAACTTCAGATAAATATTTTTTTGAGTTTCTTTAACATAACCGACGTACGAAACTGTAACCGAATAAGGTCCGCCTATTTTCAAGTTCGGTAAGTTGTACAATCCGTTTGTTCTGGTTGAAGCTCCGTATTGAGTTCCGCTGGGTTCGTGCACGGCAATCACGTTAGCGCCCGGTAGCGGATTACCGTCGGCATCCGTAACAATACCGTTGATTGATGCCGTTGTTAAACCTTGTGCGAAAAATACGGAGAAGTAACCACCGAGAAATAAAATGGAAAGGAATAGATAGATTTTTCTCATGTGAACTCCTTAATGTTTGTTAAGTTGAAAGTGAATTATAATTTGAACTCTATTTTGGAATCCCTCGAGGAAGGAATTCAACAATTTTCATTAAAGAATTTTCAGTCTGATTTTTAATATAATAATTTTTACCCGAAAATTTCCAATTGGAATTTCCCAAATACTTTAAAGAAAGGTTATTCTCGGAATAAAGATTTTTGATAAAAATTTAATAATTTACCGGTCAATTTCTCTATTTCAAAAAGCTCAACCGCTCTTTCTCTTGCTTGAGTGCCGAGATTTTTCCTCAATTCGCCCGAAATTATCAACTTTTCAAGTTTCTTCTCTAAGTCTGCGGCATCTTTTGTCTTAAAAAATAAAGATGTTTCGCCGTCAACGGCAATATCCAAAATTCCGTTAGAATCCGAACAGACGGAAGGAACACCTACAGCCATTGCTTCTACCAAAGCAATACCGAATGCTTCCGAATGCGAAGGAAAAACAAAAATATCCATTGCACCGAGCAAATCAACTACATCTTCTCGGTAACCGGTTAGAATTATTTTATCTTCCAAATTCAAGGAAATTATCAACTGCTTTATCTTTTTTTCATATTCCATTTCACCGCGACTTGCTTCTCCGACAATCATAAATTTTATGTTGCCGTATTTTTTTTTCAAAACTTCGGCGGCTTGTAAAAATTCTTCGTGACCTTTACCCCAAGTAAACCGGGCTATCATTCCTACCAGAATTTCATCTTTATTTATTCCGAATTCCTTCCGGATCTGTTCACCGTTTGAATTTCCCGGACTGAATTTCCGTGTGTCAATTCCGTCGTGTAAAATTTTAATTTTTTCCTCGGGTAAAGTCGTTGTTTCCAAAAGATTATTTTTAATAACGGTACTAATCGCAAATGCGGTATTTACCCGCTTGTAAAGCGAACGGTGAAACAAATCTTTCTTTTTTATAAACGAACCTACATGTTTGGTTAAGAACAGCGGGGTTTTTAATCTTGATAAGCGCAAAGCCGGTACGAGCAACCATAAATCTTTAGAAGCATGCGTATGTATTACATCGAAATTTTCATTTTTTAAGTACCCGGATAACTTAAATATTTCCACCGGATGAAAATATCCATTTGCTCCGGAAGTAATTGCGTGAATTCCTTTTTTCTTAGCTTCAAGATGAATCTTTGAACCGGGATAACACAAAAGTGTGACTTCTACGTTTTTTTTCTTTAATTGGAGTGCGGTAGTAACCGTGTACATTTCCATGCCGCCCCAACTGAGAGACAAACATGACTGCAGTACTTTCATTGATACAATCTTGTTATTGATGCGCCTTTGAAATAGTGAAGAAGAATTTCATCGAATTTATAACCCATGTGACTCATAACGGCAGCGCCTATTTGACAAAGACCAACGCCGTGACCCCAACCGGCTCCGGTTAAAACAAACTTTTGCGGAACGTCGTTCTGAATATCAAACTTATCTACAACAAAAGCCGAACTGTACAAATGTGAATCGGAGAGAATTTTTCTGATATATAATTCTTTCCCCACCGTTAAAGTTTTTTTCGTCCCAACAATTTTAAGCTTTATTATTCTACCGGATTCCCCGCGTTGTACTGGAATCAAATCCAAAATTTCACCGAAATCGATACCCGATTTTGTGGAAATCAACCCGGAAATTTCTTTTTGCGTGTATTCCTTTTTCCAACGGTAGAAGTCCTTTGTTTCCTGGTCATAATCCAATAAAACTTGCGAAAGTATTTTTTCGTCCGTGGTATTACAAAATGCGGGCGGTGAATTTCTAATCCACTTTTGAGCGTTTTCTTCAATCGTTAAATCCAATTCGTATCCGTCGGGTTCAAACTTATAGTCGATAATTTTTGTCAAATACGGTTTAGGTTCGGGTTCCCAAACATTTTCGAACGGTTCGGTAATTCCGCCGCACGATTTCGAAAACCTAGTATCGCAAATTTTATCTTCGAAAGTTAAAACGAGTCCGCGTGTTTCTTGCACTGCATTTTGAGCATTGTGTGCAATAAGTTTTGTAATCCCTTGATAACGTTGGCAATGATCGTCGGCGCACACATCGTAAAGCGTATGATCTTCCCTGTCGTACCATTTTATGAATTCCGTTTCTGTTTTAATCTCCGGTTTATAACTTACCCTTTGCTCCCGCAATTCCTTGCTTTTTTCCATTTGAGCCAATAACCAACTGCGCGAAATAATTGCATGGGCTTTAAGTAATTCTTTCGGACTCGTCGCACTCATTTCCGAAGATATTACACTGGTAAGATAATTCTCGACAGGCAAAATATTAACCGCGGTGATTTTATTATTCTCAATAAGAAATTTCAAATGCCCGAGAAACCTTTGATTCTCCTTTTTTTCCCAATGGAATCTTTTCCCGATTATAACGTTGCGTAGCACAAAAGAATCGGCTTCAAAATCTTCGGGTGAAAAAAGTGTGCCGCTTTCAATTTCAAACTTTTCAGATTCGCTTTCGAGTATAATTTTTCCGTTTTCGATATAAGCCTTACACTTGCCGTTCAATATTTTTTTGCCGTCCGAAGAAACGTAATTCCCGTAAATAACTAAATTGATTTCATCGTCGGAGAGAATTGCAACACTAACATCCGGTTCGGAGATATGTTTAACCATTTTAATCCGTATTCAAGATTATTGAGAAAATATCTTACAAATCGATTTGCAATAGAACAAAATAATTTGTTTCCCAATCTATAAAAAATTTATTCCTCTGGAAAATATCGTTGAAGATATAAATTTCTCCTTCCGCCAGGAAACAAAACAATATGCTTACGTAAACAATGAAAAAGTTTTTATTTCATTTTGAAATTTTTGTGGAGTTTGAACTTTCGAATAGTGTAATTGATTTTGGGATCGGGTTTATAATTTGGCATTTTTATGCTTTTCGATAAATCGGGGATATAAAACGGCATGTTATCAAAATCCGATTTGGCAAGCTTTCCATTTTTGAATAAAAAAAGTTTTTTGGGCGGAAAATTAGGGATGTTGTGCAAATCGGGTTTGGGAAATTGGAGCTTCAAACGGTATTCGCGGGGAACCTTATTTTTATCGTTGGCAGTTTGAGCAACAGTCTCACCGGAAAAACCGAAAAGAAAAGTTAAAATTACGGCGGGTAATAAAAAATTCATGCTGACCTCAAAGTTAATATTTGTTTTTGTTTCATAATTCCAAAATGGCTTTATATGGAAATCAACAACGGCGATATTATTAAAATTTTACATATTCGTAAAATATTTTGTTCCAATTATTCAAGATTCAACAAGATTAGAAAAGCTTACGGATTAACCACATAAGGAGAGAAAGAACAACGCTGATTAAAATCATTGTTGTTATTGGAATATAAATCTTTACATTTGGCTTATCTATGATAATATCGCCCGGCAGATGCCCCAACGGCAACTTCGAAATTACCGGCCATAGCAATCCCGCAACAATTAAAATTATTCCGCCGAAAATTAATATTTTTTGCATGTGCTTAACCGATTCTTCTTTAGTAAAAATACAAAACTCAAATGAAAATTTACCAAACCTAATTAATTTTATTCAAAGTGAAATATCGAATAATCACCGGATTGGGAAACTGCGTTCCCGCTTGATTGTTTGAAATCCGGGTTTTGTGATTTGTTAATTTAATCCAGGCAATATTGAATTATTTTTGATTATATTTGTTTAATCATCACTACAAAAATGATTAATAAAAACCGGGAAAAAAATGAAATTCATAAATGCGATATTATTCGGAACACTTTTTATTTTTCTTACAAGTTGCACCGGCGGAAACAAACCGCATGCAAGCAAAGAATACTTGCAGGAAATGGATGCATGGCGGGCGAAAAGAATAAAAAACCTTAAAAGCGAAACCGGTTGGTTGAATCTTGTTGGATTAAATTGGTTAAAGGAAGGAGAGAATACTTTCGGTTCTGGGAAAAACAACGATATAATTTTCCCGGAAGACACTCCAGAACAAATCGGGACATTCGTTTTGAAGAACGGAAAGGTAACCGTAAACATTAATCAAAACGTTGACGTTGAAATTAACGGTAAAAAAATTACAACGTCCGAATTGGAAAATGATTTACACGGAAAACCGACTGTTTTATCGTGGAAAAATTACCGCTGGTTCATAATAAAACGAGCCGACCGCTTCGGTGTACGGTTAAGAAATCTCGAAGCAAAATTAGTTAAGGAATTCAAAGGAATCGAATCTTATCCCGTGGATGAAAAGTGGAAGGTTCCGGCAATTTTCGTAAGATATAAAACTCCCAAACTTCTTGAAATCCCAACAATTATCGGAACGATTGAAGAAGATACGGCGAAAGGCTATTTGCAATTCGAGCTTGAAGGCAATCAATTCACTTTGGATCCGATTGATTCGGGAGATAAATTTTTTATCATATTTGCCGATAAAACAAGCGGGAAAGAAACTTACGGCGGCGGAAGATTTTTGTATGTCCCGAAGCCGGATTCATCCGGCAAAACGGTAATCGATTTCAACAAAGCTTATAATCCGCCTTGTGCATTTACGAAATACGCTACTTGCCCGTTACCGCCTAAAGATAATTACTTGAAAATTGCAATAACAGCGGGTGAAAAAAATTACGGGGAACATTAAAAATCAACATGATTGTTGAAAAATAGAATTAGTAAGTTTTTAATTATTTCAATATAAATTATTCTTTTTCTTCGTTCAATCCCCAATCATAATCGAGATAATCGATTTCCCATTTTTCCGCATTCTCTTTTATGTCGCGGGCAATTTCTTCCGGTAAATACGGAGAGATAAACATCAATATCTCTTCATCAGAATTGCCGAAATCGCTTTCGTACCAATCCATTATTTTGGAAAGCTCCGCCGTTCTTGTTTTAAGATTAAATTTGTTTTTGGTTGAATCGTTAAAAAATAATTTCGCTTGGTCATCCAACTGACGCTCCAATTCAGCTCCTTCGTAAGCTTCGTTTCTTAGCGGCGGGCAACTCAGCGCACCGCATACAAGCGCAAAATGAATTCGCGGTTCCTTAAACTTCTTGCGGATAATATCGTGTTCAATATTATTTAACGATATCGATTTACCGTTTACCTTAAAAATTTCTTTGTGCCATACCGTAGTTCCCAAAACATGACCCAAAATTCTTCCGCCTGTATGCAATTCGTTTATACTTTTTACGGGATAATTATCAGTTATCACTTTCAACGTAAAAGCGTTATACGCATTTATCCAAAAAGCAAGCCGGTCGTTTTTATCCGCTATGGTATCGGGATTAATATTATTCAACATTTCCACGTATTCGTTCAACTGTTTATCGGTTTTTAATGCAGAGTAATTAACCAATCCGTTGTGAACATATTGTTGCAATATTGCCGTAAAAAGTTCATGCTTTTTTTTGGCGTTTGTTATTGACGCCGTCAGCGAAAAAATTAATATTAGAATTAACTTTATATTAATTTTCATTTGAATATTCCTTTCATTAATTAATCCCCGAACACCGCTTTACGTAAGCTTTCTTTGAAATTTGTATCGCCTTTTTTTGACTTCAACCAGTTGAGTAATTCCAGTTCCGTATCTATATCGTGTAATTTATTAAGCAGCTTTGGTTTTAATCCCAGTTCTCTAAGCTTCCTTAATGTTTGATCAAATACATGATGAGTACTCCACTCGATATTCCGGAAAATCGACGGAATTGGCCCTTTAAGTCCAAGCAGATAATAGCCGCCGTCGTATGTAGGACCGATTACAACATCATGCCGTTCCAATTCATCAAAAGCCTTTTTCAATAATTCCGAATCCACGTCCGGTATATCCGTTCCCACTATTACAACTTTTTCCATTCCCTTAGCGAATGCTTCGTTGAAAGAGCGGTTCATCTTTGTTCCCAAATCGCCATTTGATTGCGGCAAATAATTAAAATCTTTCGATACCCATTCTTTAATTTTCTTCAATTCATTTTGCGGATAGAAATACAGAAAAATTTCCGTATCGCCGTTCAGCGCTGCTGCAGCGTCAAAAAGATGCTTGGCACAAACATTATAAAACTTTATCGCTTTTTCATTGCCGATAGTTGCGGCAAGCCGGGTTTTTACTTTGCCGTATTGCGGATATTTTGAAAATATTATCAAACCGTTCCGTTTATTCATCGTAATACCTTTTGTAAATTTCTTCATCCGTCTTGCCGGAATAGTAAAGTATAAAATACATTATGTTGCTAAACTGTGTTTTAATATAACCTTTTTTTTCGAACCTGCGGGAAGAAGTTATCACTTTTGGTTTAAGTTTAATTATTTTGGTTTTGTTACGTACCTTTCTCAAAAAGGAAACATCCTCAAAAATTTTCACATCCGGGAAACCGCCCAACTCTTCAAAAAATTTTTTCCTTACAATTATTACTTGATCGCCGAATGTGGTAAACACCGATTCGAATCTGGTGAAATAAGAATAAAGAGATAAGATAAAATTAGAATTATCAAACTTTAAATTAAATGTTGCTATCCGCACATTTTTATCTGCAAAGCGATTGCTTATGATTTCGAAAGCATTGGGGGGCAAAAAAGTATCGGCATGCAGAAAAAGAAGAATATCGCCGCGTGCAATTTTAGCCGCAGTATTCATCTGGATTCCCCTACCGCGCTTCCCGTTTATTATTTTCACCGGAAAAGTTCCGGCAATTTCCCGAGTTTTGTCAGTCGAATTTCCGTCGCTTATAATAATTTCGAATTCTGCGTTATGAGAAATTAAATTCCCAAGCGTCTTTCCGATTATCCGCTCTTCGTTATATGTCGGGATAATTACCGAGTATTTCATAATATTCAAAAATAGAAAAAGTGAGTATGAGATTTTGTCGTTTGCACGATAGCGTGGAGTATTAGGATTTAGCCTTTTTCCTTTCTCCTTTAATTGCGTAAGCAAATATCGTTTTCAATATGATTATGCTTGCCATAACCGTACCTTTTATTGTTCCGGTTACTTTCGATTTTCCTATTCTTTTGCGGTAGCGGACGGGAATTTCTTTTATTTTATAATTTTTTTGAGCAGCTTTCATCTGCATTTCAACAGTCCAGCCGTACCATTTATCCTTCATCCGCAACTCTAAAAGTTTATCCAGCTTAATTGCGCGGAAAGGACCCAAGTCGGTATATTTTACACCCCAAAACAAATTAATTAAAAATCCGGCAATGATACTTCCAATACGGGATTGCAACGGTAATGCGCCTTTTTCGCGTTTGCCGAGAACCCTGCTGCCTAAAACGAAATCGTAATTTTCTTTGATTATGGGATCGAGTAATAATCCGATTTCTTCCGGGTAATCGCTGTAATCCCCGTCCATGAAAACTATGATATCGTAATTTTTCCTTTTACAGTAATCGATACCGGTTAAGCAAGCCGCTCCGTAACCTTGGAATGTTTCGGTCAGTACTGTTGCTCCGGCATTCCGTGCAACTTCAACGGTGCCGTCGGTAGAATTATTGTTCACAACAATTATTTCATCAACATAAGTCAAGGGAATTTCTTTAACAACCTTACCTATCGATTGCTCTTCGTTGTACGCCGGAATTATTACTGCAACTTGCATAAAATGAACCTAACGAAAAATGAAGAATAAAATAACCTATTAAATCAGGTGATTCGAAACCGTAAAAACAAAAAGATTAAATTCAAATAAAAGATGATGTTCGACAAAGTAGCCCGGTTTACGAAAAAGAAACGCAACAATTCGGATGCATATAATTACAAATTATTAAGTTATTAATTTTTATATCTGAAGTTTTAATAGAATTTAGAAAAACGGTACAATCGAATTAATCCAACGGACCTATTTCTTTTTCCACTTCTTCCAAAATCTCGCACGATTTCACCAACTCTTTCATTTTCGTATGATCGTTGTACAACGGTCTGTCTACATCCAAATGTTCCACATGTTTTCGTATAACTTCTTTGGCTTTGGTAACACCTTTACCCGGAGTAAATTCACGGAAATCGAGTGCCTGAGCAGCCGCCATAAATTCTATACCCAAAACACCGTAAGCGTTATCGAGAATTTGTGCGTTTTTTATAGCCGTGTTCATTCCCATCGAAACAAAATCCTCTTGATCCGCAGCAGCCGGAATCGATTGAATGGATGCGGGAACGGATAAAATCCTTTGCTCAACAATTAAAGAATCGGCAGTGTATTGACTTAACATCATACCGGAGAACATTCCCGCGCCTTTAGTTAAAAATGCTGGAAGTCCAACATTCAATGCCGGGTTAAGCAATCTGTTCAACCTTCTTTCGGAAAGAACGCTTACCATTGTTACCGCAGCGCCTACCATATCCATCGGAAGCGAAACCGGTGTGCCTTGAAAGTTAGCGCCGGTTAAGGTTAATTTTTCATCGGGAAAGAAAACGGGATTATCGCCCACACCGTTTAATTCCGTTTCTACTTGGGTTTTAGCCCATGCCACCGCATCGCGTGCGGCACCAATCACTTGCGGAGTGGAACGCATCGAATATGCGTCTTGAACTTTGGTTTTATATTTACCGCTCAGCAAATCGCTTCCCTCAATACATTTTGCAATGGAACGCGAGCTTTTAATCGCGCCGGAAAATCCCCTCGCTTCGTGCAATTTTGTATTATAAGGTTTCATATTTGCGAGCAAAGCTTCCAAACTCATTGCGGCGGCTATTTCCGCTTGTTTCAACCAACGTTCAATATCATAAAGATGTATTGCGCTCATTGCCGTAAGTAAATTCGAACCGTTAATTGTGGCAAGTCCGTCTCTTGCTTCCAGTCCGGGAATTTTTATTCCTGCCCTCTCAAACGCAACCTTGCCCGGTAAACGTTCGCCATTGTAAAAAGCTTCTCCTTCGCCCATCATAAGCAGGGCGATTTGGGACATGGGAGCCAAATCACCGCTGGCGCCTACGGAACCTTTTTGGCAAACAACGGGAGTTACGCCTTTGTTCAACATTTCCACAAGCGTTAATGTTATTTCCGGGCGGCATCCCGATTGACCGTGTGCGTGAACGTTAATTCTTCCTGCCATTGCGCCGCGCACGTATTCGATTGGCGCCGGTTCGCCGATTCCGGCCGAATGGTTATATATCAAATATTTCTGGAATTCTTTAACTTGGTCGTCGTCCAAAATTATTTCGGAAAATTCGCCGATCCCCGTGTTTATTCCGTACATTATTTCCCGCGCTTTTATCTTTTCTTCCAGCATTGCCCTGCACTTTTTTATCCGTGCAAGTGCATCGGCGGATAATTCCACTTTTTCGTTGTGGCGGGCAATCCGCACTAATTTTTCTATAGTTAAACCGGAACCGTCTAAAACAATTGCCATAATTTTCTCCTAAGTTTCCAAAATAACCGAATTCAAAATTAACAATTCATTCCGTCAAATCTAAAATAATTTTCTATGCGTTTTATCTTCCCGCCATTCTTTTGATTTTGTTGTAATTGGCTAAATCGGTTCTGAACCGGATTGTGCTTAATTCGTCATCGTATTTTACCGAAAGCACATTTGCCATAGAATGGATTTTTGCAATAAGCTCGGGTTTGTTAATCGAAATTTTTATACTGTCTTCCACAAAATTATTCTCGTAAATCTCATTTATCATTTCTTTTAATTTATTGATGTTCATTCCCCGTGCGGCGGAAAGTACAATCGCATTTTTATATTTGTTAAGAACATATTCGATAGTCCGTTTGTCTTCCAGAAGGTCGACTTTATTAAACACTTTTATCTGATACTTCTTATCGCATTGCAATTCTTTCAAAGTGTCGTCTACAACTTTTATATGATCTTCGAAAGCCGGATTGGAAATATCGATCACATGTAAAATCAAATCGGCATCGCGCACAACGTTCAACGTGCTCTTAAACGATGCGACAAGATGATGCGGCAATTTGCGGATAAATCCAACGGTATCGCTTACGAGAACGGTTTTGTTTTTTCCCAATTTCAACGAACGGGTGGTGGAATCGAGCGTTGCGAAAAGTTTGTCTTCCGTCAAAACGTCGGCTTTCGTGAGTAAGTTCAGTAACGTCGATTTGCCCGCATTGGTATAACCCACGAGCGACACTTTGAAAAATCCTTTACGCGGAAGGCTTTTGGTTATTTGCTGCGATTCAATTTTCTTTAGCTTTTCTTTGAGTTTGCTAATCCGGTTTCTTATTAATCTTCTGTCGGTTTCAATTTGCGTTTCACCCGGACCTTTGGTCCCTATACCACCGTATTGCTTGGAAAGGTGCGTCCACGCCCGGGTTAACCTTGGAAGCATATATTGTAATTGCGCGAGTTCAACTTGGGTTTTAGCTTGGTTCGTTTTCGCATGCGAAGCAAAAATATCAAGTATCAATCCGCTTCTGTCCATTATTTTTCTGTTTATCAATTTTTCAAGGTTCCGGACTTGCGTCGGATTTAAATCTTCATCAAATATCACAAGGGAAATATCGTTCAGTTCAACAAGCTCCGCAATTTCTTCCGCTTTTCCTTTTCCGATAAAATATGCCGGATCTATCCGTTCGCGTTCTTGAATGATTTTAATTAACGTTTCGGCGCCGGCGGTTTCTGCTAGCATTTCAAGTTCGTTCAAATGTTCTTCTGCCGTTTTTTTCGGAATTCTCCTGTTTTTAATTCCGATTAAAATCGCTCTTTCTTTTATTTCGTTTTTTATCTCTTCCATAAAGTTTTAATTAGTTAAATATTTTCCAAATCCTTTTTCGCACTCTTCGAAACAAACATTTCCAGCAAAGCCAATACCAACGCAATAATTAAAAAATAACGCCATAATTCTGTTCCGAAGCGGGATTGATAAATAATTTTTTTAAAATTTTCTTCAGGTTTCAGATTAATTACTTTCCCCGGGTAATTTAAAGTTTTCAGAACGTTTTCGAATTCCGTTTCGCTCAAAACCGAAAGATCGGACTCCGCCGGATTAAAATTCACCGCATAATAATCAATCAATTTTTTACCTGAATAAAATTTATAAATTCCGCTTTTACCTGTTTTTGAATAAGCATAAAATTTACCCGCTTTTTTCAAATCCAGTTCAATAAATTCCTCTCCGCCGGGTTTAACAACTTTAATTTGGGGAAGCGAAACATTTCTTAAACTCAAATCGATTTTATCCCCCGTTCTAATTACGCTGATTTTTTGATTTGAAGAAGTTAAGTAATAAACCAATTTATTCATTAACGGGGCAAAAATTCCTTTCAACGGAAAATCGCTCCATTCGAGTCCCGGCGCTACCGAGAAAAACATTATTTTACCTTTGCCGAGATTATATTCGCTTAAAAAAGACGAATTATCGATTAACGAAATTATACTTTTCCCTTTGCCTTGAGTGTTCATTTGCAAATATTTGTAAATCAAGGGCGAATCGAGTTTAGGATTAAAATTTTTTCTGAATAAGTTTGAGAAAACCGGATGATTCAAATCTATTTTTTCAAAAACAACGGGATTATCCGGGAAATTATTGATTTGCTCCGGTAAAGGTAAATTCAATTTTTCACAAAAGCTCCGGACTTTGCTGAGTTCATCGTTGGAAGCGGGCATAAAAATTAAATTACCTCCGTTTAACAAATAATCTTTCAGCACGCCGGTATTTACCGTAAGCGCACCCAAAACAAAAATCACATCGTAATTTTTAAGATTGCGGGAAGCTATCTGCTCTTTGCTAATTTTTTCAAGCGAAATTGCTCCGGCTATTTCCGGCTTTAATGCAAGCGAAGGAAATTTCGCATCGTAATTTTTACCGGTAATTAATAAAACTTTTATTTTCTCCGGGACATAAATTCCCAAATACATTTTGTTATCCCTCAAAATATCATCGTCGTCCAACTCGGCTGAAATTTCCAGTAATCCTTTTTCTTTAAGCGTAGTAGTTAATTTATAAGATTTGCTTTCACCTGCGGCAAGTTTTACTCCCGCATGCGCACGCCGCTTGCCGTTAATAAATAAAGTTATTGTAGCATTGTTAATGTTTTGAGCGGAATTGTTTTTCACGGTGACCGTAAATTCAACCGGTTTGTTAAATTCAAAAATCTGATTGTCCGATTTAAAATCCGTTACCGTTAAATTAGTAACGTTTTTAGGGTTAAACCTTATTTCGTAAAATCTGCTTTCCGGTAAGTTTTCAAACTTTTGTTTATTATTTTTGTTTAATTTCAAATAATTTATTTTCTGAAAATCCGAGATATAATAAATCTCTTTGTTAAAGTTCATCGAATTTTCAAGTTCCTCAAATACTTTCATTAAAACGGGAGAATGTTGGGAAGTTATATCGGAAATTTCAGATTGTTTAATAATTTTTTTCACGGCAGAAAAATCTTGCGAAGGTTTAACGGCATTTCCGTTCAAACCCGAAGTAAAAACAACAGAAATTTCATCTCCTTCTTGAAGGTTATCGATTAACTTTCCGGCGATAACTTTAGCTTGATTAAAATAAGCGCCTTTTTCGTCAATCACGCTCATGCTGTAAGAGTTATCGATAATAAAGTAAGCCGATGTTTTTGCCGCCGAATTCCCAAACGAAATACTCTTGATTGTCGGTCTGGCAAACGCCATTACGAGAAAAGCAATGATCAACATTCTGATAGCAAGCAAGAGCCATTGCTTCAGACGGATTTTTCTTATTTTACTTTTCCGGAGCTCTTTAAGGAAAGCAAGCGTGCTGAATTCTACTTTTTTTAAACGCTTTAAATTTAATAAGTGGATGATAACCGGAATTGCCGCGGCAAGCATTCCGATTAAAACAGCGGGATTTAAAAATACCATAAATCTTTAACCTTCGTTAATCTACTCATCTTACTTTCCTATAAAGCAATGGTTCCAAAACAAAAATACTAAAATTGGCGATTAAAGACATTTCCGAAATTTGATATTTATCTATTAGTCATACATGATACTTGTTTGGACAGTCAGCCGCTAATGCGCGAATGAAAAAATCATTTTTGGGAATGCAAGGTTTGTATTTCTACTGCTGGATGGATGGTCGTAGCAGTGAAAATTTATTTTAATTAGATGCCGGACCAATTCGCCTCTGGCAAACAGAATGCCACAGAATAGAAACCGTCATCCCGAACTGGTTTCGGGATCTAAAATGAACTCTCTATTTCATCCAGCAAACGCCGTAGGCGTGAAATAGTTATAGAACAAGTTTTCAACCACAAAAGCAAAACTCCATCGGAGTGACACAAAACCACAGCAAAAATTTAATGTGTCACCCCGCTGGGGTTTTTATGTTAAGGGGTTCATGGGTATTATAAATATTCCACCCCTCCGGGGTTCGGTTGTTCTTTGATGATTGAAAAATTGCCACGAATTCGCAAATAAAAAATAATTTTTGGGAACGCAAGGTTTGTATTCCCTACAATTTATGGCTTGAGATTTGGTATTTGTTATTGGTAATTGGTCATTTCTTTTCTTTGTGATTTTTGTGGTTTTTCCTTTGTGCTCTTAGTGGTTAAGAGAAGAACCACAGAAAAACACAGATTGTGCAAAAAATATTTGAGATTTGCTAATTGGAATTTTGTTGTTTCATATTTCCTTTTAGTCTAAAAAATATTCCCCACATTGCAACGGAAATTAATAAAACTCCAACGGCAAACAAATACCAATTATAAAACGACGGAACATAGTGCGAAGTAATATCAAGAAATTTCTTGTTATTCATTAAACTAAAAAAACCGGACAAAAAGCCGTTAGCAATAATTAACGAAGCATAATCCCATAAAAATGTAGCAAGAATCAAAAAGATTCCGGCGAGCGTTAAACTTAATTCACGTCCGTTTAGTTTTACGTTAATTCCTTTCTCTTCAAAATATAAAATCAATAAAGCGAATAAAATCATGCCCACCGAACAAATAACCGGCGCAAGCACCGGACCCAACCAAGGAACCGGGATTAAAAATAAAATATCCCACGTTAAAAAAGATTCAGGCCAATCAAGAAACAATTTTAAAGCCACGTAATAAAAAATATCCCACAAGGCGAAAGCGATTAAAAAATAAGAGAATTTCTGAATCCGGGTTCGTCCGGCAAGAACACCGGCGGAAACCAACATTATTATTGTTGTTATTTCCCTAATGATTTCAACAAAATAAATTTTATGGGGAATTAATTTCATCGGGAAGGCAAAGCCGCCAGGGTAATACAACTCCCGTAAATAAACAACCACTATTGCTTCCAGAAAACCGAATGCAACGGCAAATGCGGCAAGCGGAATTAATTTATTTCTTAACCGGCTCATTTTCCTCCGTCTCCGTTCTTTCATATAATTTCAAAACTCTCTTACAAAACGCCGTAACATACTCAAGCGTTTCCTCAACGGAAGAAAAATTATTATCCAATTCGAGCTTCATCGAATCTTTATTTTGAGTGAATCTAACCGTTTTATTAAATTCGGTCATGATTAGTTCCATTAAAGCCGGAAATTTCTTTTCGTAAAATTCTTCTTTTTTACCGTCGGGCAATACCAAAGATATTTTTCTTTTCGTTATCACAACCCTTTCGAAAAGCGCCAGCGACGCGTAAAACCTGAGAACGGCGGTATCTATCAATCTCTCCACAACTTGCGGGAGCTTTCCGAAACGGTCTATCATTTCTTCTTTTATGTCGTCAACTTCTTCTATACGAAGCATCGAGAAAAGAGCGGAATAGAAACTCAATCTATCCGATTGATCGGGCATAAAATTTTTGGGAATATTTATTTCGTAAAAAGTATCTACAGTTGTTTCCGCCCTTTCCATTTGTTTGGGCAAATCTTTGAAAATATCCGCGAATTCGTTTTCTTTCAATTCGTTGACCGCTTCATCCAAAAGTTTAACATACATATCGAAACCGACCGAATCGATTGCGCCGCTTTGTTCGGTACCCAAAAGGTTTCCGGCGCCCCGTATTTCCAAATCCCTCATCGAAATGTTAAATCCTTCTCCCAAATCGGTATATTCTTCGATTGCCTGCAATCTTTTTACTGCTTTTTTCGTAATTGTATTAAACGACGGAACAATCAGATAAGCGTACGCCTGCCTATCCGATCTGCCAACTCGCCCGCGCAATTGATGAAGCTCCGCCAATCCGAATCTATCCGCACGATTGATGATAATCGTATTTACGTTCGGTATATCCAATCCCGATTCGATTATTTTAGTGCTGATAAGAACATCGTATTTTTTTGCCAAGAATCCGTGAATCACTTTCTCGAGTTCGGACGGCTTCATCTGTCCGTGGGCTACCGCAACGTTAATCTCCGGAATATATTTTTTGACGTAAGCGGCAAGTTTATCGATGGAATTTACGCGATCGTGCACAAAGTAAACTTGTCCGCCTCTGTTTTTTTCCTTAATAATCCAATCTCTGATTTTCGTAATATCAAATTTTTCAACCTTTGTGTAAATCGGTTGGCGGTTGGGCGGTGGCGTGGCAATAATCGATAAATCCCTTGCACCAAGCAAAGACATGTTCAACGTACGTGGTATGGGTGTTGCCGTTAGTGTAAGCGTATCGACGTTAACGCGTAATTTTCTTAATTTTTCCTTCGCCATTACTCCGAACCTGTGTTCCTCGTCGATTATCAACAAACCCAAATCTTTAAATTTTACATCCTTCGAAAGTAACCGGTGCGTACCGATTAACATATCAACTTTACCGCCGGCCAAATCTTTAATTATCACATTTTGTTTTGATTTCGGGATGAACCTCGAAAGTACTTCCACGCGCACAGGGAACATAGACAAGCGGTCTTTAAATGTATTGAAATGCTGCTCGGCTAAAATTGTTGTGGGAACAAGCATGGCAACTTGTTTTCCGTTACTAATTGCTTTGAAAGCGGCGCGGACGGCAATTTCGGTTTTTCCGAAACCTACGTCGCCGCAGACTAATCTGTCCATCGGGTTTTCCGATTCCATGTCTTTCTTAACTTCTTCAGTAACCGTTACCTGATCGATCGTCGGCTCGTAAAAAAACGAAGCTTCCAATTCTTTTTGCCATATTGTGTCCGGACCGTATGCAATACCTTTCGTAGCTTTTCTTTGCGCGTATAATTTTATTAACTCTCGTGCGGCATCTTTAATTTTACTTTTGACTTTTTTCTTCGTTGTTTTCCATTCGCTGCCTCCCAATTTTGAAAGTCGCGGCGGCGCTTTATCTTGCGAAGAATATTTTTTCACAAGAGATAAATAATTTAAGTTTACATAAACCACGCCGTTATCGGCATATAAAATTTTGATGCTTTCCTGTTCTACCGGTCCGATATTGATTGTTTCCAGTCCGTCATATTTTCCGATTCCGAATTTTTCGTGAACCACAAAATCGCCCCGTTTTAAAGATGCCAAATCTTTTGCCGACGACTTCTTGTATTTCCTCTTCGACGGTAATTTCGTACGGTACGGTTTGTTAAAAATTTGATAATCGGAGAGAACTACCGTTCTCGCTTCCTTTGATATGAAGCCGGTTTTTATTGCCAGCACTTCCACTTTAACTTTACCCGACTCAAGTAGTTCGAGTAATTCTTCGTTAAAATCGCTTAACAAATCGGTCAGTCTTTTCGCTTGGAGTTCGTTTTCCGTCGTAATATAAATCGCGAAATTTTTTGCAGCGTAATCGGATAAAAATGAAAACAGCAATTTAAAATTAGCGTTAAACTCGGGCGGATTTGTTAAACCCGAATCGATTCTACCGGGGAAAGCGCCGAGTTCGTCTTCCACAATCCAGATTGCTTTTTCGTTAAAGCTGAACTCCTTTTCTTCATTAACCGGAACTTTAAATTCATCAAATTGTTCTTCAACGGGTTTACCGTCGAATAATTCTTCGAGCAACTCTTCGTCCAAATCGTTTGCGGTAATTTTTTCATCAACATCTTTTTTCAGTGTCAAGCCGTTCAATTCCGATTGAGCCGCAAATACGACCGGGTTGTTCAAATAATCAAAAATATCCGAATTGAACTTTTGACTTACGGAATCGATTTTGGAAGCAAGAGTAACATTAGGAATATTTTCAAGCGAACGTTGAGAATCAGGATCGAAATATCTAATCGATTCGATAAAATCACCGTCGAATTCTAATCTTGCAGGCTGTTTTTCACTGTATGACCAGAAATCGATAATGGAGCCACGCACAGAATAAAATCCGGGTTCAACTACAAACTTTTCCCTTTCATATTCAAGAAGATTAAGATATTCCAGAAGATCATCGTAAGCCAAATCCCCGCCGATTTCAATTTTGGTAGTGTTTTTACTAAGTTCGTCTTTAGCCGGTAATTTAACGTTGATAAGTTCGTATGTGGAAATTAATATAACCTTATCCCGGTCCGCCGCGCCGGTTAATTTTTCTTGTAGGGTTTCCAAATCGAGATCGGTAATTTTGATTACGTTTTCATCAAATCCCAATATGCTGAGTTCAACGCAAAATTCGTTTACTTTTTGTTTATCGTGCAAAAGCAGTAAAACGGTTTTCCCTTTCCCGTAAACGTAACGCACCAATAACGATTTTGCTGTATCGGGTAAAGCGGAAACCGGGATTAATTTTTCGCCGCTTTCTAATTTCTTATTTATTTCACTTACGAAACGAAGTCCTTCAAAACGGCGGACAACATAGTCTTTCATTTGATAATTTAAGTTTTTAGTATTGTCAAATAATATAACTTACCCTTTCTCCGAAGAGAAAAGATAATTGAGATGTAAATTTAAGTATAATCCGGCATTCCGCAATAACTTTTTTAAGCAGGTTGGGGCGCAGGGTTTTCGCTCCGCAATCAATTGTGGTTTGGGATTTGTTAATTCTATAACCGTATGGATTGATATTTAAAAGTATAATGGAAAGAAAAAACATGTTATCCCGTCCGCCTCTGACGAACAACATTACACAGAATGGAAAATGTCATCCCGAACTGGTTTCGGGATCTAAGATGAACAATTTAATAGCCGCTAATGCGCGAATGAAAAAATCATTTTGGGGAACAAGGTTTTTGTTTTTACCACTGTATGGATAGGTGTGGGGACAAGGCATGCCTTGTCCCTACGAATCCGGTCATTTAATTCTATTTTAGTAAAATCATCTTGCGAATTAATTGATATTTCCCGGCTTGAAAATGATAAATATATATTCCGCTTGGTAAATTAGTTGCATCGAAACTTACATTATAATATCCTGCTTCTTTATCTCCATTTACCAGTGTAGCTACTTCCTTACCTAATGTATTATAAACTCTAAGTAGTACATGACTTTTCTTTGGTAATTGATATGCAATTGTAGTTGTTGGATTAAACGGGTTAGGATAATTTTGAAGTTTATAGCTAAGCGGTATATCTACATTATTGTTTGATTTAAGCAATAAAGTGGGTTGGCCTAAAGTTTTAACTACTGATCAGCGCCCCAAAAAGTAGACAGAAAATTAATACACATTTTCATTCGTTTCAAATTTTTCTCTAAACTCAACCGGTGAAATATAACCCAAAGCCGAATGAATTCTATTTCTATTATAGAAAATC
>Ga0256832_1000195_pt1 | contig 38464 bp, 38 predicted proteins | sample 134614metaG_FD_190534 | JGI IMG/M metagenome (GOLD analysis project Ga0256832, IMG submission 190534) | Hydrothermal vent microbial communities from Lau Basin, Pacific Ocean - 134-614 | ecosystem: Environmental > Aquatic > Marine > Hydrothermal vents | place: Pacific Ocean: Lau Basin | collected...
TCACACTTGTTCAGAACTTAAAAGGTGGAATGGAAGCCTGGTTAGAAGAACATGATGAGATTGTTGAGGAAGATGAATATGAACCACCTAAAGCTGGTGGTGGTGGTGGTTGCTTATAATAGCAATAATATTAATGAATACTAAAGGTTATTAAACACAAGGAGGTAAGATTTATGGCCTTATCAAGAAGGGACTTTCTAAAAGTTCTAAGTGCTACGGGAGCTGGAGTGACTTTAGGTGGTAACGCAGCTTTTGCAAAAGATAAAGCGTTGATGGTTGAAGATCCAAGACACTCTTACCCAAACAGCTCTTATACAGAAAATATGTATAGAAAAGAGTTTGCTTACACTTACGGTAAGAAAGAAGAACACGGAACAGCTTACCACTGTGTAAACTGTCAGGGTAACTGTGCATGGGATGTTTGGGTAGATAATGGAATAGTAACAAGGGAAAACCAGGTTGCTAACTATCCTCAAATAAATGCAAAAATCCCTGATTTTAACCCAAGGGGTTGTAATAAAGGGGTTCAGCATTCTCAAATAATGTATGAAAAAGATAGAATTCTTTATCCTTTAAAAAGGGTAGGAAAAAGAGGCGAAGGTAAGTGGAAAAGAATTACATGGGATGAAGCTGTAACAGAAATAGCAGAAAAAATTTATGAAACAATGCTCAATAAAGGGCCTGAAGGTTTATATATCCACGTTGGTGCAGGTATGCTTACAGAAGGTAGAGCAGCATCTGGTAAGAGATTAGGTGCTTTGCTTGGAGCTGTAAGACCTTATATTGCATCATACGTTGGTGATATGTTCCAGGGTGTATCTGTTGTTTATGGTGAAGGTAACGTAGGTTGTACATGGGACTTCCAGTACGTAACAGATGTCCAAGTATATTGGGGAATGGATCCTAACAAAACAAGAATTCCTGATGCTCACTTTGTATGGGAAGGAAAGTATAACGGTTCAAAAGTTATAGTAATTTCACCAGAATTTAATGCTACTGCAATTCATGCAGATTTATGGATACCTGTAAGAGCTGGATATGATTCATTTTTAGCAATGTCTGTAATGAATGAGATCTTCCAGAAAAAACTTTACAAACCTCAATTTATAAAAATATTTACAGATTTACCTTTCTTAGTAAGATTAGACAATAAAAAACTTTTAAGACTTTCAGATATTGATGTGGAAAATCCTCCTCCAGAATTTGATGAGGAAATTTACAAAGTATTTGAAGAAAAAGCAGAAGGAGGAGAGTTTGAAGCAGATGCTTGTTTCTTCTCATGGAACACAAAAACAAATAAGTTAACTTTAATGCCTGGAACAGAAGGAAACCCGATTAAAACATTAAGACTTAAAGATGTTGGTTGGGATATTGATCCTGCCCTTGAAGGTAAATGGGAAGTTACATTAAAAGACGGAACTAAAGTTCCTGTAACTACTGTGTTTGAACTCGTAAAAGCAGAAGCTGCTAAGTTCCCAGCAGAAAAGACTCATAAGCTCACAAATGTTCATCCTAAATTAGTAGAACAGTTGGCGATTGATTTAACTCAGCCAAAAGTTGTTAACTTAAACGTTGGATTTACACTAGGTAAATATTTTAACGGATTGTTAGGACATAGAAACGTTGCTTCATTACCTGGTTTAAGTGGAAGACTTGGGCCATACGGTGGTTTAAACACTGAGAATGAAGTGGCAATCTCAGGTATGGGTGTTATCTCAAGTTTTGCTGGTAAATACAAACACAGATTTGCTTCTGGTTTTGTAAGTGAGTACGTTTTAGGAAACGTTTTTGAATCAGCTGAAAAACTTTACTCTGATGAAGATATCAAGAGAGGAACAGGTTGGTCTAAAGATAAATATATCCAAACAGTAAAAGATATACTTAAGAAAACAGCAAATGACGAAGGAAACAAAAATGTTAAGAAGACTGATGGAAAACCATACTGGACAACAGTAGAAACATTCCTTTTATTTGCAGATGCAAGATTTAGAAGAAACAAAGGTGGAACATACAAAGAAGCATTCCTTAAAAAAGCTAAATTCTTAGCATACGTTGATTTTAGAATGAGTGATTTTGCAACTTATGCAGACATTGTATTACCTGCAAAATCTCACTATGAAGTATGGGATATAAGAACAAATCCTGGATACCATAGATTTGCAAACTTAGCACAACCTCCTCAAAACTTAAAACCAGTTGGGGAAGCTAAAGATGAATGGTCAATCTGTACAATGATTGTTGAAAAGCTTGAAGAAATTGCTAAGAAAAAATACAAAGAAACTGGTGATGAAAGATACATTAAGATACCTGATGAAGAACACCTTGCAGAAGGTGGATACAGACCAATGGATAAATTGGTTGAACTTTATACTGAAGAAGGAAAACTTAGAACAGATTTTGATGCAGTTAAAATGGCACTTGAAAACGTTGACCAGTTTAAACCAAATACAATAGAGTCAATGAGAAAAAGAGGTGGCTTCCTTGTATTAAATGAAAAAGCAGGAAAGTCTTCACCTTTATATCCAGACAAACCTTACAACTCTTTTGAAAACAACCTTTACTTATTCGAAAGATTTGAAACATTATCTGGAAGATTAACTTACTATGTTGACCATGACCTCTGGATTGAATTAGGTGCTAATGTTCCAACAGCAAGAGAGCCAATCAGACCTAAGAAATATCCATTTGTATTAATGACTCCTCACGCAAGATGGTCAATTCACTCTACTTATAAGACATCTAAAACTCTCCTCAGATTACAGAGAGGAAAACCTTACGTAATGATTAATCCTGAGATTGCTAAGAAAAAAGGTATCAAAGATGGAGATGAAATAAGAGTGTTCAACAATATCGGTGAATTTTATGCGATGGCTAAAGTTTATCCATCTGCACCTAAGGATGCAGTTCTTATTGAACACGGATGGGAACCATTCTTCTTCAAGAATAAGAAAAACCATAATGATGTAGTTGGTGACTTGCTAAACCTTCTTGAGCTTTCAGATGGTTGGGGACACTTGAAATTCGGTGGTAACTGGGATGGTAACCAACACGCTTATGAAACATCAGTAGATATTGAAAAGGCTTAATTTAAAAAGGAGGTAAATTAAATGTCAAAAAGACAACTTGCAATGGTAATGGATTTAAATAAATGTATAGGTTGCCAAACTTGTACAGTTGCATGTAAAACACAATGGACAAATAGAAATGGTAGAGAATACATGTACTGGAACAACGTTGAAACTCAGCCAGGTGAAGGTTATCCAAGAGGATGGCAAGAAGCAGGTGGAGGTTTTGACGAAAACGGTAACCTTCAGGATGGTATCATTCCTGATATGGTTCTTGATTACGGTGTGCCTTGGGATTATAACCACGATGAGCTTTTTGAAGCAGAAAATATTCAACCAGATTCTGACCCTGTATGGGGACCAAACTGGGATGAAGACGTTGGTGAAGGTGATTGGCCTAACTCTTACTATTTCTATTTACCAAGAATTTGTAACCACTGTTCAAACCCAGGATGTTTAGCTGCTTGTCCAAGAGAAGCTATATTCAAAAGAGAACAGGATGGAATTGTTTTAGTTGATTTAGATAGATGTCAGGGATACAGATACTGTATTGCAGGATGTCCTTACAAAAAGATCTATTTCAATCCAAAACTTTCAAAATCAGAAAAATGTATATTCTGTTTCCCAAGAATTGAAAAAGGTTTACCTCCAGCATGTGCTCATCAGTGTGTTGGAAGAATTAGATTTGTAGGATTCTTAGATGATAAAGAAGGACAGGTTTACAAACTTGTTCACAAATATAAAGTTGCATTACCATTAAGACCAGATATGGGAACACAGCCAAACGTATATTATGTTCCTCCAGTTCTCCAACCACCTAAATTTGACGAGAACGGAAAACCTATCGAAGGTGAAGACAGAGTTCCAATAGAGTACTTGGAAAAACTTTTTGGTCCAGCTGTTCATGAAGCAATTGCTGTACTTAAATCTGAGATGGCTAAAAGAGAAAGAGGAGAAGAATCTGAATTAATGGATATTCTTATTGCATATAACCATGCTGATATGTTCAGATTAGATAACGAATACTATCAAAACATTGCTGCTGAACAAGGATTAAAAGGCTCTGAATTCTTTAAAATTGTTGATTCAAGATATATACAAGGTGCAAATACTCAGAAAATAGAAATTAAATCTTATTTCTAAATCGTGGAAGGGGGTAACCCTTCCTTAACCTAAATTAGAAGTTAAGGAGGAACTAATAATGAAAAAAGCTTTAAAAGCTGCCATATTCGGTATTACAGCAGGGGTAACTGCTTTAGCTTTTAGTGCAAATGCAGGAATTAAAGATTTTTACAAATGGGAAGTTTTAAACGCAAAGTATGTAAATGATGAATTACCAACAGATCCAAAAGCTGATTTATGGAAATCAGTTCCAGGAAAAAAAGTTTATCTTTACCCTCAAGTTTCAGTAAGACTAAATGATAAAAAAGCTAACGAAATTATTCCAAGAAAACGTTTAACTGCAGCTTTAGTGAAAGTTGCTTACAACAGAGATAATATTGCTGTTTATATCACTTGGAAAGATAAAACTCCTTCTATCCAGCCTGCAGTTACTACAAATGCTTTTGCAGATGGTGTAAGTATAGAATTTCCAAACAAATTTGGAAAAGGAATAACACTTCCTTATATAGGGATGGGAGATTCAAAACATCCTGTAACTGTTTATCTACAAAAAGAAGTTGCTGGTAGAGATTATCAGAAATCATTTATTTCTGAAGGATTTGGTTCATTAACAGAAATAAATGAACCTGATGTAGATGTTGTTATGGTCTATAACAAAGGAAAAAGAGAATGGACTGCAGTATTTAAAAGACCTTTAAAAACTGAAAACAGCAATCTTAAAGCTGGTTTAGTTCCTATAGGTTTTGCAATCTGGGATGGAAGCCAATATGAAAGAGATGGAAATAAATCTTTATCAAGATGGAAATTTATCAGATTAGGAAAATATGAATTAGATAAAGATTACCTTTCTTACGTATCTTGGGGTGATATGATTCATAAAGAAGGAGACCCTGAAAGAGGAAAACAGTTAATGGCTCAAAATGGATGTAACGGTTGTCACAGATATGATGATCAGCAGATGGCTCCTGAAGGAATGGCTCCTAACCTTTACAATATCGGTGGAATTGCACATGCACCATACTTAAGAGATTCTATTGTTGATCCAAACGATGTTGTCATCAAGAACTTAAACCAGAACAGACATTACAATAAAGCTGGTGCAAAAGATGTAAACGGTGCATATCCTAATAATGATATGTTTACATGGTATATAGTAAATCCTGATGGAACTGTAAGCTCTAAAATGCCTCCGTTCAACTTCTTACCGGAAGAAGACATAAAAGATATTGTTGCTTATTTAAAAACTTTAAGAACATGGAAAAACTTCAAGTAATTTAGGAGGAAATAACAATGAAGATTTTATTAAAAAGATTATTTCTTTTGCTTTTAGTATTAACTGTTGCAGTTAATACATCTGTATTGGCTGAAGAGGATGAAGAAGCAGAAGAAGTTGAACTTTACAGTGCAGTTATTACAGCAAAATCCTGTGCAGAAAAAGCTTTAAAAACTGGAAATTATGACATCTTAACAAACTGTCCTCCTGTTGAAGCTGCTAAAACTGGATATGTGATATTTGATCCTGTTGAGGGTGAGTATTACTATGTAAAATTAGGTGAAATTTATCAATATGAATTAGATGAAGGCTTTAACGGGAACATTGATATCTCAGGTGTAATTGTAGGAGAAAAAGATGGAGTTCCTGTTATCGAGCCTGAAGATTACTCAATTAGTCCAAAACCAAAAGCTGGATTCTTCAAAGGTTGTTTATAATCTAAATTATGGGGGTTTTATCCCCCCTTTTTTATTTACTTTTCTTTGCAATCAGCCAGTAGGTAATCCCTAAAAATAAAACAATCAAACCATAAGCCAGTAAGTCGATATATTTTCCTGTAGAAAGAGCCGCAATAAGTATTTTTCTTATCATAGCTGCCAGAGCAACGCCGATAAACGCACCTAAAGCAAATCCACCACCTCTGAGATGTTTAAGCTCTTCAGTCATAAGTTCACTAACTGCCCATAGAATAAGAAGACTACCTAAAACCCTTATAATACCTTCTTCAAATTTTACTTCACCAATAAGAAGATCGTAAATATCCGTGACAAAAAGTTCCAGCACGAAGAAAGCCACAATGATAAGAGCAATTACCAGTATTAAATCAAGTAAATCAGCAACTTTTTTAGATATGTTAATTAATGTTTTTTCTATTTTTGATTTTGTAGAATGTTTTTCAATTTCTGCATCTATGTAAGATTCTGTAATTGTATCAAGGTTTATATCAAGCAGTTTATTTATTGAATTTATCATTTCTTTTCTTTTTTTAGGATTATCTATTTCTTGATTTATCTTGTCTATAATGAATTCTCTAATGAAAGAAAAACTTATATTTACGTAATGATTTGGCCAGCCAATATTTACGTGCTCTTTACCTATTTCTTTTAGAAAATTGAAATAGTTCTTATCATACTTTCCTTCGAACAATAAACGGAACCATTTTTGAACTTCATTTTTATGTTTTAGAACTATCTCTTCAGAATATAAATAATCTTTTACATTGGGAAGATTAAATATAAAATCATAAAATTCCTTTAAAAATTCTTTTTCGTACTTCTCCATAATAGATGCTAGTTCTTTGATGTTCTCAATGTCTTTTTGTGAAAACCCGTAATTTTTCATCAACTGTTTTGGATTCATCTATTACTCCATAATAGTTATTTTTATATTCTATATATTAGTATAAAGTAAGTAGTATAGTTTGTTTTATGAGAAAAATCCTCTTGACAAATAGAGTAGAAGTATATAAACTATTTCCTCTGATATGAAATGGCCAGGTAGCTCAGTCGGTAGAGCACGCGGCTGAAAACCGCGGTGTCGGCGGTTCGATTCCGCCCTTGGCCACCATTTATTTTAAACATCCAAAAATAGAAAAATTTTCCAACTCTTCGAATAATTCTTTAACACTTTTTTTTAACACAGGATGGATAAATTCAGGATCTAAGTCTAGTAAGGGCTGAAGAACAAAATCCCGTTCTTGAATCCTCGGATGGGGTATTTTAAGCTCTGGTCTGGTAATAATTTGATCTCCATAGAATAGTATATCTATATCAACCTCTCTAGGCCCCCAATGAAATCGTTCTATTCTTCCCACTTCTTTTTCTATTTCTTTTATTCTCTTAAAAAGTGCTTCAGGAGTTAGCTCTGTATAGCCAGAGATGGCAATATTAATAAAGTCATCTTGCTCCGTATACCCAACGGCTCTTGTTAAATAGTAGTAGGATTTTTTTATATCTTTTACATAATTTGAAAGCATCTGTATTGCAGTGTCAATATTTCTTCTTTTATTCCCTACATTTGACCCTAACCCTAAAAATATTTTCTCCATTTTTATACCTACTTTTATAATTGATTCCAATATTTTATAATTAATTCTTTCAAAAATAAAAAAAGAGGTAGATGGATGAAAAAAAGAGCCCTTATTTCTGTATCTGACAAAAGCGGTGTAGTGGAGTTTGCAAAAAAACTTGAAGAATTAGGTTATGAGATCATTTCTTCCTCAGGAACTGCTAAAGTTTTAAAGGAAAACGGAGTTAATGTTATTGAAGTGTCAGAAATAACTGGATTTCCAGAAATAATGGGAGGAAGAGTAAAAACACTTCATCCCAAAATCCACGGTGGCTTACTTGCAGTTAGAGATAACCCTGAATATATGAAACAGCTTGAACAGAATGAAATAGAACCAATAGATATTGTGGCAATCAATCTGTATCCTTTTGAAGAAACCGTAAAAAAGGGAGCAGATTTAGATGAAATTATCGAAAATATAGATATAGGTGGCCCTGCAATGGTGAGGGCTTCAGCAAAAAACCATAAATTTGTAACAATAATTGTTAACCCTGAAGATTATGACTCTGTTATTTCCGAATTGGAAGAGAAAGGGGAAACTTCTTTAGAAACAAGAAGAAAATTGGCTTTAAAGGCTTTTAGACATACGGCTTTTTACGATTCGATTATATCATCTGTGTTAAATAAAGAATTTGGAATAAATGAAAAATTCCCAGAAGAGTTTACAATACCTTTCAGAAAAAAAGAACAGTTAAGATACGGAGAAAACCCCCATCAAGAAGCATCTCTTTTTGTTTCTCCGTTGGAGTATGAAGGATTATCTATTGCTGAAAGTGAAGTTTTACATGGAAAAGCAATGTCTTACAATAACTTTTTAGATGTGGAAGCTGCTGTAAATCTTGTAAAAGAGTTTGAAGAAACGGCTGCTGTTGTTGTAAAACATAACAATCCGTGTGGTGTTGCAATAGCAGATACCGTTGAAGAAGCATACACTGAGGCTTTCAGTAGAGATCCAAAGTCAGGATATGGTGGAATTGTTGCATTAAACAGACCTGTTGACCTGAAAACTGCTGAGAAAATGGTTGAAGTTTTTCTTGAGGTTATTGCTGCCCCTGAATTTGAAAAAGATGCATTTGAGTTTTTAACAGCTAAAAAGAGAAATTTGAGACTTGTAAAAGTGAAAAACTTTGATAAAAAGCCTGAAGGTTTAGAATACAGAAGAATTACAGGAGGTATCCTTGTTCAGGATAGAGATTTGGAACTTTATGAAAAATGGGATATAGTATCTAAAAGGGAACCTACAGAACAAGAAATAAAAGATCTTTTGTTTGCATGGAAAGTTGTAAAGCATGTAAAATCAAACTCTGTAGTGATAGCTAAAGATCAAAAATCTGTAGGAATAGGCCCAGGACAGACATCCAGAGTCGATAGTCTTGAAACCGCCGTTAGAAAGGCAAATGAATTTGGTTTTTCCACAGAAGGTGCAGTTTTAGCATCAGAAGCATTTTTACCTTTTCGGGATAGTGTAGATGAAGCTGCAAAACACGGTATAACTGCAATAGTTCAACCTGGAGGTTCAATTAGAGATCCAGAAGTTATTGAAGCCGTTGACGAGCATAATATGGCACTTATATTTACAGGAATGAGACATTTCAAGCATTAATGGTTTAAAATAAATTATACAGAGAGGCTGTCATGGAATCTGTCGCATTGTCTTTATCAGGGGGAGGTTTCCGGGCTTCTCTGTTTCATATTGGAGCATTAATGAAGTTGGCCGAAACAGGCTTGCTTCAAAGAACAACAACCCTTTCCACAGTCTCAGGTGGTTCTATCATTGGTATGCTTTACTATCTCCATCTTAAATATTTATTAGAAACAAAATCAGATATCCAACCTGAAGATCTTATTGATGTTGTGAAAAATGTAGATAAAGAATTCAGAAAGGCAATGAAAAAAGATATTATATTTTTGCCATTTAGAAAAAAATCTGCAAAAATGTTAGAAGCTTCTTTTAAAACCTCTCTAACAAGAACAAACATTCTATCAGAAATTTATCAGGAAGAAATCTATAAAAATATATGGAATAAAATAGTTGATTTCTGGAAATCACAGTCTAATAGGCCAGAAGAATGGAAAGATGTTGATAAAGATAGTTCTCCTTATTTAAATAGATTAAAGATATATCCAAAATCTGTGTTTGAAAATGGTTCTTTAGATTACGATTCTTTTCATTATGAAAAACATTACAATCAGCTAAATTTTCCTATTAAAATTCCTGATCTGGTAATAAATTCAACCAATCTGAACACAGGTAAGCTGTGGAGATTTTCTGCAACAAAATTTGGTGAATACCTGTCCCTTACGGAAATTTTCTCCCAAAAGGAAATTAGAAAGAAATTTGAGGAATTATGTCAGCAAAAGGAGTTTATCGCTTTACGTTCCAAATATGGATTAGAAAAATTGATAGATCTTCACACAGGAAAAGAAGATTTAGAACAGTTTTATAACCAGAACAATCTTCGACAGATTTTTTCTTCTGTTGATGAATTTAAAAACGGATTAAAAGATTTTTTAAATTTTTTACTGAGATTCCGAGATGAACATTTATATGACTATAAAGATATATCAAAACAAAGAATAACAATAGGTGAAGCAGTTGCATCTTCAGCCTGTGTACCTGGAGTATTTGCACCGTTTGTTTATGAAGATAAAGGTAAAAAATATGTAGAAATATATGGAGAAAATGTTGAAAATATAAAACTTGTTGATGGTGGTGTATATGATAATCAAGGACTTGAAAGTGTTTACAGAAAATTTACAAAGAGGAAAATTAGGACAGGAAAAAATGAAAATTTAGGTTTAGTTTTTTGCTCTGATGCTTCAGGACAGATGAATGTGGATAAAGTAGGCTCTATGTCTGTAAAAGTTGTATCCCGTTCTACAGAAGTTCAGGGAGATAGATTAAGACTTTTAACTATTAACAAACTTTATGAAGAAAAAAATCAAGAATTTTTAAAATTCATACTTATCCATCTTAAACAGTATGTGAAAAAGCCGATAAAAGAGCCTCCAATCCTTTTTCCAGAAGATCTGGCTGAGCTTAATTCCCGTATAAGAACACATCTAAACATTTTCTGGGATGAAGAAATTAATAGTCTAATTGTTCATGGCTATGCATTGTCAGAATACTATCTGTACAGATTCGTCCCAGAAGAAATAAACGAAATATCATTAGATTTTAGAACGAATATTTTAAAAATTTATTCAGATATCCAGAACAGGAAAGAATTTTATAAAAAAATATTGAGAGCCAGCCAGTCTAAGCTCTCAACAATTAAAATATTCTTTATAAAGAAATTTTTTGTTTAAACAATTTTTAACATTACCACCGTTTTAGGTTTACCGTTTTCTTCCTTAACCTGTGAATAAGCATACATCTCTGCTTCTTCATCATTTTCCTGTAAGGCTCTTATTGATGTCATTTTTCCGTTTCTTAATACAATTACGTTATCTGTCGGGAAATAACCGTGTTTTTGCATTTCTTCTTTAAATTTTTCTGTGGCTATCTCTTCCTGTTCAGGATCTCTTATATCAACACCTTCAAGTGTAATAACAAGCGTTTTAACATCTTCCATCGGCTTACTCCTTAATAAGATCTTTTACGTATTTTTCAACACTTTCTACGGATTTTGGTCTGACAACGATATTTTTTATATATCCTTTTTCATCTATATAAAGAATTAAAGGAACATCAACTTTTCTGATGTTATATAAAACTGCTGCTTTATAATCAACAAGCCATACAGGAAATTTTAGAGGTATTAATTTTTTAGCCTTTTGAACTTCTTTCAGATCAGATCTACTTAACAGACCGGCAATAAATATAACTTTCCCTTTGTATTTATCTAAAAGGTAGTTCAGTTTTGGTAAAAATTTGAATGAATCCCTATCTCCGTATGCCCAGAAAATAAATACCACAGGTTTTCCGTGTCCTGCTACATCTGAGAGTCTAACAACTTTTCCCTGTTCATTAAAAGCAGGAAAATCTAAAAATTTCTTATTCAGGTAATCTGAAATTTTTGGTTGAGCAACGGCACTGCTCATTACTAAAATCAGAACACTGAAAATTGTTAAATTAATTATTTTTTTCATAGCCTTTCTCCTTTTTAATGTATTGGTAGATATGCGTATCCTTTGTTCTGCCAGTTAATGAGGCTTACTCCCGCTGAATATTCTAAGTGAACAAATGGATATATTGAACCTTTAGGGATTTTTCTTGCTTTCCTTCCTATATCACACATCTCAAATCTTACGCCGTATATCTGATGTAATGTTTTTAGTCTTTGATAAAGCTCTTTTTGCTCTTTCTTTAATACTTTATCATCGGCATACGGTGAGTTTTTAAGATCTTTTATAAAGAATTTATAAGCATCTCCGTGTATAACAACAACTGCTTTCAGATCGGTAAGATTGTTTTTATAATATTCAATCATATTAGATAATCCGCTTAGCAGATATATTTTTAATTTTTTTATATCGCCAGTTTTTAGATCTATAACAACCTTTCTTTCTTCACCGAAACTTTTTCCTATGCTGAGAAAAACTAATACTATCAGAATTATATATCTAAATTTCTTTTCCATAATTATCCTCTCTATCTTGACCAACTTCTGTTAATCTTACATTCGAAATACTGTTTATATCTTTATCTGAATCAAACTTTATATGTATATAATTTCCAGTCAGTCCTATTTTTTTCCCTTCTTTTTCTCCAATGATCAGAACTTCTAAATTTTTATCAAGATATCTTTTTCTAAACGCAACATTTTTTTCTTCAGAAATTTTTCTCAGGATATTTGTTCTTCTTTTTTTCTCAGATGGATGAACAGTATCTCCTAATTTCACTGCAGAAGTTCCTTCCCTTTCTGAGTACGTAAAAACGTGTATATAAGCAAATGGAATATCTTTTATATTATTCAAACTGTTTTCAAATTTCTGTTCTGTTTCAGTTGGAAATCCAGTAATAATATCCGTTCCTATGGCTGTATCTGGTCTTCTTTTTAAAATCTTTTTAACAACGTCCATATACTCTTTAACTGTGTAATTTCTTTTCATATCCCTTAAAACATCATCATCTGCCGATTGCATAGATAGATGAAAATGAGGGGCTATTTTTTCCTCAGATGTGATAAGCTCTAAAAGCTCTTCATCAATCTCATTAATCCCCATAGATGAAAGTCTTATTCTGTAAAGTTCAGGTACTTTAATAAGATTTTTTAAAAGTTCGTTCAAATTTCCTTCTTTGTGATCATAGCCAAATTGAGAAAGTTGTGTCCCTGTGAGAACAATTTCTTTAAATCCTTGCTGTGTTAAGATTTCGACCTGTTTTGTTATATCTCCAATTTTTGCACTTCTAACCTTTCCTCTGGCAAATGGGATGATACAAAAACTACAAAAACTGTTACAACCTTCTTGAACTTTTAAAATTGGTCTTGCACCTTCATAAAAAGTGCTGATCTGGAAAGTGTGAAACTGGTTTTCCCTAAAAATATTGTCTATAAAAATTTTATCTTCATTTTTTTCATTCAGATAGTTTTCAATAATCTCATATACTGCATTTTTATGTGAGTTACCGATAACAATGTCAACTTCTTCCATCTTTGCAATTTCTTCTGGATTTACCTGAGCATAACAACCTGTAGCAACTACAACAGCATTTGGATTTCTTCTTTTTGCCTGTCTTAATGTTTTTCTTGATGTCCTATCTGCATCATTTGTAACCGTGCAGGTGTTTACAACATAAATATCTGCAATATCTTTAAAATCTGTAAGCTGATAACCTCTTTTCTCAAAGGTTTCCTCTATTGCAGAGGTCTCAAACTGATTCATTCTACATCCTAATGTTGTAAGTGCAACTTTTACAGGTTTCATTAATTTTCCCTTACAGATAAATTTTTTAAGTCAGTCTCAAATATATTCGGAAAAAAGATGTTTCTCAATGGAATAAATCATAAATTATTCAGAATAAGCCATTTCAATGGCTCTTTTGATGTCTTCAAATAGCGTTTCTTTGGCGTTTGGATTTCTCAGAACATAAGCAGGATGGTAAGTCAGGTAAACCAGTCTTCCTTCCCAGTTTATAGCCGTTCCTCTTTCTTTGGTTATTTTTACAGGTCTTTTCAGTATTCCAAATGCTGCCGCAGCACCTAAAAGACATAAAACCTTTGGATTTACAACCTCAATCTGTTTTTTTAGGTATGGAAAACATGCTTCCTGTTCCATTGGGGTAGGAGTTCTGTTTCCAGGAGGTCTGCATTTTACAGTATTTGCAATATAAAACTCTTCTCTTTTATGTCCTGTCGCCTCAATCAGAGAAGTGAGTAATTTTCCTGCCCTACCTACAAAAGGTCTTCCTAATCTATCCTCGTCTGCACCTGGTGCTTCTCCGATAAACATAAGTTTTGCATTTACATTACCTTCACCTAAAACAGCCTGTGTTCTGCTAAGGTGTAGATCACACTTTGTACATTTTTGAATTTCTTCATTAAGCTTTGCAAGTATTTTCAGTTTTTCTTCTGTCGACAATCCGTTATTTTCCACTTCTTCTCCAATATCTGGAATAAAAAGCCCATCTATTCCGATTTCTTTTAAAATTTTTAGATGTTTTATTAAATCATCTTTCATTATAAATAAATCTCAGTTCTTAAATCTATCTCTTCTAAAATTTTTGAAACTTCTAACGCTTCTTCAAAATCACCTTCATAAACTTTAGCCTGTCCTTTTGTATGGACTTCCATGGTAAGTTGTTCCGCCGTATATATGTCGCATTTTATAGCCTTAATCAGCTGTTCTATAACTTCATCAAATGTATGCCAGTCATCATCAAACAGTATAACTTTTGCAGGTATTTCAGTTATTACTTCATTATCAACTTCTTGTTGAAACTGGTGCTCCAGTGACATGCTTCTTACCTCTTATAGAAATTTTTTTTAATAATATACTCTTCTATCTCTGGTAAAACAAGATATTTTATTGATTTTCCTGTTTTTACTCTGCTTCTGATCTCTGTGGAAGAAATATCAATTCTCCTTGAATCAAAATAGAATATTTTAGTTTTATCTGGTTCTATATTTCTATCTGTTGAGAGTTGTATATCAGGAAAATACTCATCTAAATAGTCCTGAACATTATAAAAAGAGTCTTTACCACGACCTACAACAATAAAATTTGTCAGTTTTATGAGCTTATCTGCATCTTTCCATTTGTGTAACGACAATAAAGAGTCCGTTCCAACTATAAAAACAGGATTGTAATTTAATCTTTTTCTATATTCATTGATTGTATCAATAGTGAAGGATTTCCCTCCTTTTCTTATCTCAAGATCATCAATCTCAAAGTATGGATTGTATCTGATTGCCATTTCTAACATTTTTAGTCTGTCTTTTGCTGGAGCTTTTGAAGAAGGTTTTAAAGGGGAGTGGTAAGCAGGGATAAAAACAATTTTGTCAAAATTGAAATCTTCTCTGATATCTTCAGCAATTCTTAAATGACCTATATGAACAGGGTCAAAGCTTCCTCCGTAAAGAGCAATCAAAAAAATAATCCTCCAGATAATTTTAAAAATTATAATCCGAAGACAATGAAATTGATATGATAGAAAATATGATACGGCCTCTCTTAAGAGAGGCCGTATTGTGTTAAGAAACTATTTTGTAACTATTGGCATAACCGTAAAGATATTTGCTGTTCCTCTTTGAACGAAGAGAAGAACACTATCTTTTTTAAGTTTTTCTACTTTTTTTACCATTTTCCAGAACTCATTTGCAGAATGAACAGGTTTCCTGTTTACTTTAAGAATAATATCTCCTGTTCTTAAACCTGCTTCGTCTGCTGGACTGCCTGCTTTTACTCCTAATACAATAACTCCATATGGAACTTTAGGGATACTGAATCTTTCTACAAGTTCAGGTGTTATATCTCCAACGATTAATCCATATTTTGCTTCCATTTCTTGAAGATTTCCTGTTTCTTCATATTCTTCATCCCAAGGAGCTGTTTTTACAGTGATGGTTCTTTCTTTTCCATCTCTTATAACTGTTATTTTCACCTTTGTTCCAGGTGGATTTCTCATAATGTACTTTTGTAAATCATTTGTTGTATAAACAGGTTTTCCATTAACTGCAACAATAATATCACCAGGTTTTATACCTGCTTTATCTGCAGGGCCACCTTTTAAAACTTTTGATACAAGGACACCTTTATCAACTTTGAAATGTTCTGCAAGTTCAGGTGTTAATTCCTGTATTAACACCCCAATTTTACTTCTTTTAACTTTTCCATATTTTAAAAGCTGATCCATTACCCATTTAGCCTGATTAATAGGAACTGCAAAACCTAATCCCTGTGCACCCATAATGATTGCCGTATTGATACCTACAACTTCTCCACGGACATTAACAAGTGGCCCACCTGAATTTCCTGGGTTAATAGCTGCGTCTGTTTGTAAGAACCCTTCTCCTGGATGTCCTTCGAGTGTTCTATTTAGTGCAGAGATTATACCTTTTGTAACTGTTCCAGTGAGCCCTAAAGGACTACCGATAGCAATCACCATATTACCAGGCTTTAATTTGTCAGAATCACCTAATTTTAAAACATGTTTTGATGCAAATTTTTCTATCCCCTTTTTGAAGGGAACAGCAACCAGTGCAACATCACTTAACTTATCTTTTCCTATTACTTTACCGTCAAGTGTAACCTTGTTTTTAAATCTAACCTGTATATTTGTTGCATTTTCGATAACATGGTTATTTGTAAGAAGATAAACAAGTTTTTTCTTGTAATCAATTTTCACAATAAACCCTGAACCTAATCCTTCTCTTTTCTGTGTAAACTCCCTTTTATTTGGAATACCAAAGAAGTCTCTAAAAGGCAGATCTGCGAAAGGATTAGGAATTTTTACTTCCTGAACTGTAAAAATTGTTGCGACACCAGGTGAAACCTGGTCAACAATATTTACCACTTCGTTGTCCATCTTTTGCAATAGACTTTCTGCATGTGAACTTACAGAAGCGATAAAAAGAAATAGGGCCAATATATTTAGCCTGAGAAATGCTGGATTTTTAGACATCCACATCTTTTCGTCCTCCTAAAAATTTATTTTCATTTTATAGTATAAGGTATAACGTGAAAAATTAGTGAAAACATTGTAAAAACAAATAAATTATTTTATATTTAAAGAAATATAGAAGGAGGGATTAAAAATGGAAAATCACAACCATGATATCCACGTTGACATGGAACTTTATTATAAAAGATTTTTAGATTTGATGGAAGAAGTTAAAAAGGAAAATCCAAAGTATGTTGAATCATTTATGGAGTTCTACAAAGCAACAGAAGCACCTGGAGCTCTTGACACAAAAACAAAAGAACTTATTTCTATTGCTCTGGCAGTAAAAGCACAATGCGAATACTGTATCGCCTTTCACACAAAAAATGCCATTCTTGCAGGTGCTACACGAAAAGAGATAATGGAATCTGCGTTTGTTGCAACATTAATGGGAGGTGGCCCGTGTGTTGCATTTATGAGATACGTTGTTGATGCCTGTGATCAGTTTGGAGCAAAATGAGAGTATTTATAACAGGTGGAACAGGATTTATAGGTAGATCTATTGTAAGAGAACTATCTAAAAAAGGTTGTTCGGTTATTGTTCCTACCCGTCAATATATGAAACCGCCTGATTTTCTATTTCCACCTGATGTTAATGTAGAAATTATTCCCTTTTCTACAAACTTAGACGATGTTATTAAGAAAATAAAGCCTGATATAGTTATAAATCTTTTGGGAATTTTAAAAGAAAATAAAAAGAAAGGAATTACTTTTGAAACGGTTCACGTAGAATATACTCAAAAATTAGTGGAAGGTTCCCAAAATATAGGTGTTAAAAAGTTTCTACAGATGTCTGCGTTAGGTGCAGATGAAAACTCTAAAAGTAAATATTTTCAGACAAAAGCAAAAGCAGAGAAAATAGTATCAGAAACAGGTCTTGATTTTGCTATTTTTAGACCATCAATAATTTTAGGAAAAGAACAGAAGCTTTTTAATGATCTCAGATATTTTTCAAAATTTACACCGATTATTTTAGCTCCGAAAGGAAAAGTTCAGCCTGTTCATGTACTGGATGTAAGAGATTCTTTCATTAAAATATTAGAGTCAGATATAAAAAATGAAATATTTGAGCTTTGTGGAAATAAAATCATCTCGTATAAAGAACTCTTTGAATTTGCACTTAGATTTATCGGTAAAAAAAGAGTTGTATTGGAACTGCCGAGACAATTTTTTAAACCGTTATTGCCTGTATTTTCTTTATTTCCAGATCCTCCTATGACTAAAGACCAGTATTATATGCTTGAGAAAGACAATGTATGCTTAGGAAATTATAAAGGAGTTAAGGATATTTTAGGGAATATTCGTGATCCTTTTAAGATACAAAAAGAAATTCAATTTAAGCTGAAATAATCATTTCAACTTTTCAATAGGAACTTTATATTCCTTAGAACAGGCTCCATACTCAGAACAACCTGCACATTTACCTTTTTGAATCTGATTTTTTATTCTGAAATAAAGATATCCACCTGCTAATAAAACAATTATTCCAACTACTAGATAATCCTGAATGTTTTCCATTTTTATACCACCTCCTTTCAGTATAACTCTAATTTATACTAAATCTCAATTAGACACAATGGTAAAAGTCATAAAAAAAGCCCCCATTTTACGGGGGCTTTTAAATCCTTTATTTTAACAGGTTTTACGTTGTTGAACCTTCTTCATCTAAATACAACTCTCTGAAAACTTCATCTGTAATTTGAACGTTTTCACCTTTAAATCCAGGCATTGCTTCTATTCTGTACCACGCAGAACGGTACCATATATCTTCTGGCCCTTTATTAACAGGAGCTACTTGTTGAGCTCTTGTTTCTTCGTGGTATTCCCAGTTCATATATGCATTAAAGTCCTGAACAATATCAGTGATAACCATTCCATAATCATTTATTAATGCTCTCTGGAAGTTTTGCCATCTGTTTAAAGAAGAATCCCTTAATGTTAAACCAAAGTATCCTGCTGAACCTTCACTTCTTAATGAAGCAATTCCCCTTGCAATGAAGGCTTTAAATGCTTTTACTGTCTCTGGAGGATCAGTGATAAACACATCAAAAGCTCCTATCCATTCTTCAGGGAAAGGATTTCTTAAATCAAATCTTATTGCTTCTGCATTATCAATGCCTAACTCTTTAAAGATTTTGTTATCAAAATCTATTGAACGCTCATCAATATCAAGTATTAAAACCCTTCTTGCTAAACCAGTTAAAGCAACAGCAAGGCCTGTTAAATCATCTTCAGCACCCATAACTAAAATGTCTCTATTTCTTAAATCTTCTCTTGAATCTAAAAATAAGACCCTTGAAACAGTTGTTTCTGGTGTGACAGAACCTTGATCGTATTCCTGTATAGCTTTAGGTCTATCTTTTGCAAGTTCTACAAAAGTTCTATACCATTCTTTATTTGCGTAGAACGGTATTCCCCTTCCTTCACAGGCCTGACATGTATAATCAACATATGGAGGAATATTAAGTTCTTTTACAAGATTTATTCCTTTATCAGTTAAAAATAGTTCGTCATTTTCAACTTTTACGATTCCTTCTTGGATAAGTTCTTTTACAATCTCAGAAGCTGCAGGAACAGGTAAATCAGAATAATCTACAACTTTCCAGAAATCTGAAGTTACTTGCAATGCTGCAAGAACTCTTTCAACATTTCTGCTAATTAATTTGATGTTTGTTTTTTCCGTTGCCTTCTGAGCCACAGATGCTAAAATGTCTGCCAATTGTTAACCTCCTTTGATTTGTAATGGATTTAAAATTGTGAAAACAATATAAAATATTAACATATTAAGTGCTTGAAACTCAAACAAATTCTACCTTATCATCTCTTTTACAAACTCAGGTATATTAAAAAGTGCTTTATAAATATCTTCATTTATATATCTTGTATCTAATCCTTTTAATTTTTCGATATTATTTGTATTTAATATATCATCGCTATCTGAAGCAAGAGTATAACTCCACATACCTGCTGGATATGTGGGAACAAATCCTACATACACACCAACATTTTTAAATACCTTTTTAATCTCGTTTACTGCTTTTTTAAAGTACTCTTCCTGTAAAAATGGAGATTCTGTTTGTGCAACCATTATTCCGTTTTGTTTTAATGAGTTTTTCACTTTTTCATAAAACTCTTTTTGGAAAAGAACTTCAGAAGCTCCAACAGGATCAGAAGAGTCCATAATTATCACATCATAATAGTTTTTTCTTTCTTCTAAAAATTCATTTCCATCTTCTATAAAAATTTTCACTTTAGGATCTCTAAGCTTTGAAGATATAGTTGGAAAATATTTTTCTGCCACAAAAATCACTTCTTCATCTATTTCGCATAAATGAGCCTCTTCCACAGAAGGATGTTTTAATACTTCTCTAATTGTTCCACCATCTCCACCGCCAATCACTAAAACTTTCTTAGGTTCTGGATGCTGAATCATTGCAGGGTGGGCTAACATTTCGTGATACATAAATTCATCTCTTTCAGTTGTCTGAATAAGACCATCTAATACAAGAACTTTTCCAAATTCATAACTATCTAAAACAACAATTTCCTGATATTTTGATTTTATCCTTTTTACTTCTTTAGCTTTGATAGTAAGTCCAACATTTTCTGTTTGATATTCTGTAAACCAGATCAATTTTTTCCTCCATTAGTTTTTTTATGGTTTTACTATTACACAAGCATAACCTTTAGGAATATAATTCTTCCACGCTTCCAAAATATCATTTTTATTGACTTTGTTAATATAATCAACATACAGTTTATCAAATTTATATCCTAACCCAACTGTTTCAAACCATCCTAAATACCATGACTGTTTTGCCCGTGTTTGATGGTCTAACAGGAAATGACCGACTATTTTTTCTTTAGCTATCTGGATCTCTTCATCAGATACACCTTTTGAGATACTATTTACAACTTCTTTTATTCCTTCCACAGATTCTTCTGTTTTTTGAGGTGCTGTTCCTATGTATGCAAATAATCTCCCCATATTTATTCTTGTTGGAAAAAATGAAGCAACTGCATAAGCAAGTCCTCTTTTTTCTCTTAACTCTTGAAAAAGTCTTGATGTAAAACCACTTCCCAAGATGCCGTTCAGAACTTTCATTGCAAAATACTCTTTATCTTTAACAGAAGGAGCATTGTAAGCATATAAAATCGTTGATTGGGCTCCTTCCCTTTTTACTGTTTTACAACCTACATTTCCTATCTCATAGTTATAAACAGGAAATTTATAATCTTTTTTGTTTTTCAGACTTCCAAATGTATCTTTTATAAGATTTTCCACTTTTGAATAAGAAACATCACCAACAAAAGAAACCACGAATCTTGAACTTTCCATAAGTTCATTCCATCTTTTTTGTATATCCTTTTTTGAAATAGTTTTCACATCACTAACTTCACCTAAAACAGGATACTGATATGGTGTGTCTTTATAAATTATTTTTCTTAGTTCATCAAAAGCATAAGAAAAGCCTTCTTCTTTTTTGGCAATGATCTGAGCAATTGTGTTTTGTTTTTCCTGTTCCAACTTATCTTCAGGAAAAATAGGATTTAAAAGCATATCCTTTATTCTCTTAAGACCTTCGCCTAAATCTTCAACTCTTAAAGCAAATTCAATAATCGAATATTCCTCTGAGACAGATGCAGAAATATAACCTCCACTATTTTCAAAAAGCTTATTAAATGAGATGAAATCATAATTTTTAGTTCCTTTTAAAGCCATTTTAAAAGTTAGATTTGTCAATCCTTTTTTTCCTTTTGGGTCTTCGATACTGCCACCCTTAATAAATATTGAACCTGCAATAATACCAAGCCCTTCCGTTTCTTTAAAAAGAACTATCACTTTATTTGCCAGAATATTTTTAATCACTTCTTGACCTCCATTATTATCCTTCCCGAAAGAACTGTAAGAAAAGATTAAGAAAACTACAAATATTATAATCTGTAAATGTTTTTTCATTATATCCTCGTTTAAAAGATTTTTATATCATTTATTCTAAATGATTATATCAGATATGAAAAATAAAAAAGGGGGCCTCATTGCAAGGCCCCAGTAAATTTTGGGGGAGGGAGGGGGAGGTACAATTAAATATACAACAACTTTTATGAACTGTCAACAAAAGTTAATAACATTTTAAAAAGTTCATAACTTCTAACCTTTTAAGGTATTGATAACTATTACTAACAATAAAATATACCATAATAAGATATATTTTTAAATTTAAAAATAAAATTATGTTAAAAGTTTGAAAAAGACAACCGAAACCAAGTAAAAAATGAGAAACACTAAGTGATGGAATATATTTCTCTCCCACTTAAGAAATTATTATTCTTTTGTGCAAGTATAAACTTCTGCAGTCATTGATGAAATTGTAGTAGGGATTAATATGTTAGCAGCTATGCCAATTAATACATCCATTCCAGAATATTTAGTTTCAACTTTAACTTCCTTTCCTTTTGGAATTATATCTGAAGTAGAGTTATTAGAAATTGGAATTAATCCCCAGAAAAGATAATAGGCACGTTTTTCCGAAACTTTCTTACAAATATATTCATTTGAAGGTTGAATTAATTTAGCATCACCCTCAATTTTAATAGTTGAACAGCTAGTAAGAAAAAAACCCAAAATTAAAAATGATAAAAAAAATAATTTTTTCATAATAACTACCCTCCTTTCAGTTTATGTTAAGTTTAGTAAAAAAAAGGCAGGTTTAAAACCTGCCTTTTAATTTTCGTTTTTGTTTAGCTTAAATAAAACAGTTCTAGTTTCTCATTAATTCTCTTATCCAGATATATTTATCTGCAGCTTCTGGGCCTTGATTCATTACACTTAACCATCCTAAAAAATCGGGTATCCAGTCTAAAACTATATATGAAACTGCAAAGATAATATATCCAATCCAGAATAACATCCACCATGTAGGAACTGCATCTGTAACATATGTAATCTTATCTACTGCTTTCGTATTATCTAAGTGACTAGCCATTTTTAAGCCCTCCTTTTTCAACTTCTTGAATTTTTTCTTCCAAATCTAAGATATCGTATTTAGGAGCCTCGATATCCTTAAAATCCCCTTTGAGGTAAGAATATACAAATAAGAAAAACCATCCAGTTAAAGCAATAATATATGAAATAACTTCAACTAAAAATCCTTTCATTTCAAATCCAGCTTCAAGATAAGCAACAGTTCTAACTGCGATTACTGTACCTACAACAAATAAGAAAATGAATAATGTAAGTAGTGAAACTAATTTTGAATTAATTTTCAACCTGAACACCTCCTTGAGGTTGATAAAATTGAGGAGGAAAATCCTCCTCTTTTATAAATCATTTTAAAGCCCATTCTTTAGTTGGTTTAACTTCCCATGTTCCTAACCATTGTAAGTAAACTAACATTGCCAATCCTCTTTCATTAGGAACTAACTTTCCATCTTTGTTCTTTTCGAAGAACCAAGGATACCCTGGCATATTTGTTCCAGGAGAAGTAGACGCAGGATCGTATAAGTGAGCTACCTGCCAGTCTATGTCGTGAACAGCAGCTTCTCTAATTAAGTCAGGCCCTATTCTTTTTGTTCCCCATAAAACTGGAGCCTGTAATTCATTTTGATATTCAGAAGGGTAAGAAACTGTGTTTGATACACCAGGAATTCCGAATCTTAATGTCTCATTTGAAACTGGTCTTACATCCTGAGAGTGGCAGTTCCAGCAACCTTCAGCAACATACCATCTATGACCTATAGCTAAAGCTTTAGCAAAAGTTTCTTCATTTGGAGCACAGTTAGAAACTTTTCCAGCACCTGCAAATTTCTCTTCATAATCACAGAACTTTTTAAATTGTTCTGGATAATATCTTGCTAATTTTTCAAAGTCAGCCCATGCTGAATAGTTTTTTGCTTTAGCTTCTGCAGCTAAATCTGTCTTAGTTTTCATTGGAATATCTTTTAAAACAAACATTGGTAATGCCCATGATACAAAGTCAGCAAACAGGAAGAATATAACCCCTGCAACTAACGCAACGAATGAAAATCTTTCCATTTTACCCATAATTTGATACCTCCCTTAAACCGAATCTGATCTAAGCTCTGCGGATAATCCTTTTCCTGCAGTAGCTGTTTTCCAGAAGTTAACTGCATACATAAATAATCCTGTTAACATCATAATTCCAAGAACACTTCTGAAGTACCAGAACGGTTTAGAGAAGTTTACAGAATCAATCCAAGGATTTAATCCAATCCAGTCAAATCCAACAACAAGACCAGCTGCAGTTAAATCAAAGAACATAGCAAGAACACCAATCATAAGTAACCAGTAAGCACCTTCAGATAAACCTTTTGAGTACATAGTTTCTTTTCCAAAGAGTTTAGGCCATACATACTCTGCCATACCGAGAACCCATAAACCAAAGGTACCGAACATTATAAGGTGAGCATGTCCTGTAACCCAATCTGTAAAGTGAATAACTTTTTGGAATGTTAATGTAACGTGGAATGCACACTGGAAGCAAGTAATCCAATAGAAAATAGCACCTGTGTACATATATCTTAAAGGAACATTGTATTTTAACTGTTCTGCAGAACCTCTTAAAGTCATCATAAAGTTAATTAAAACTGAAGTAACAGCAAACTCAATAGCAACAGTTGCAAAAACAGCTGAGTACTGAGCAAACATTGGAATTGGAGACCATAAGAAATGGTGAACACCATTCATTGGATAGAAAAATGCTAATCCCCAGAATCCAAGTAAAGATAAACCGTGAGACCACATAGGTTTTTTCATGATAATTGGAACAAAATAGTACATTAACCCCCATGCAACTGGAGTAACATAAAGTCCAACAAGGTCATGAATAAATGTAGACTGAACTGCACCTGCTCCAGCACCTGCAGACCAGAATCTTGGGATCATGTTACCCATGAAAACAACCAGTGGAGTCCAAACGAGCATTGCAGAAATGTACCATCCAGAAACATATAAAGGTCCTCTTTGAGATGCTTTGAATAAAGGAGCTCCAAATTGAACTAAGTGTAGTAATAACCAGAATACGATAATTGGGTCAATCCACCAAGGAGTTTCACCCCACTCAACGTTATCTGCTTGACCTAAGAAAAGTATAGCTACAACAGTGATTAAAACAGCAGCCTGTAAAGCTATCCACATAAACCAACCGAGTGCATCACTTAAAACTCTGTATCCTGTAAATCTTGGAACAGCCCAGTATAAAAGACCTGCAAACATATTAACTAAAAATCCATATGCAGCACCTGCTGTATGAATCATTCTAACTCTACCTGGAGATAAGAACTCAATTCCAGGGAAAGGATAAATTCCATCCAATTGTAAAGAGTATAAGAATCCTACCAATCCAACAATTATAAAGAATACAAGCCCCATCGCTATATGGGCTTTAACAAGTCCATAATTAACTAAATTTTGTAAATCTTGAGTATTTGACATTCTTCAGCCCTCCTTATTTTTTACCCTGATTCATTAAATAAGCAATGTATGAAACGAGATGCCATCTATCTTCCTCAGATAAGTATCCGAAAGCTGGCATTGGAGAACCTTCTAAACCAACTGTTAAAACTCTGAAAGTATCTTCAGGTTTTGGCCCAGCTGCTCTAACAGGATAAGTTAGATTTGTTGGAGGAACTGGTAATGATGCAGCAGCAGCACCGTCCCCTTTTCCAGTATCTCCGTGACATCCATTACAACCATTCATTACATATAACTCTTTTCCTTTGTTGATAGATTCTTGAGTTCCAAAATATTCAGGAACACCATTGAGCTTTTTGTAAATAGATTCTCCAGGTTTTTCTTTTTCCCATCTGTCAGAAAAAGTTTTGATGTAAGCAATAACCGCTTTCTTTTGAATTTCAGGAACTAAATGGAAAGAAGGCATAGCTGTTTGAGGAATACCCCAGTTTAAGATATGCATTAAATCTTCATCTGTAGGTAAAGTTCCTTCTGGTGTAGATTTCCATCTAAAGATAGCTGTGTGAAAGTTTGGTGGCTTATTTTTAAAAAATGGAGCTGCCATACTATTTCCATCTCCATTAGGTCCGTGACAACCTACACAGTACTTGTTATAAACCTTTCTTCCTTGTTCTTCCATTGCTGTAAGTTCTTTTGTCTTTTTAGCCTGAGCAGGTTTTGATGAATAGACATGCATCAGTCCATAGACGAATAACAGCGGTAAAAAGAAGAACATTAACCACCTGAGGGTCGTGTTTTCTCCCATGAGAATACCTCCTAAAAAAATATAATTAAAATCATAAATCGTGTATTATTGCCACTAAATTCTATAAAAGCAAGGATTGCAATTCAATTATTTAAATTAATGTTAATTTAACAAAAATATAACAACCCCTTCTATCTAAATGCAGAAATCTCTTTATCACATTTTACCTTAAGTACTTTGAAAAACAGTTTTTTTTGCGTGTATACATATAAATCGTTGTAATGTAAAAAACTATTTATATGTTTATGAATATAAATATTTAAATTGTTATTTTCAATAACTTCGTAAGATTCTGGATTTTTGATAGGTTCTTTTTGAAGTTTTAGCTTTATACGATTGCAGATTGTATCAAATTTCGTTTTAGATTTTTTTAAATCAATAATTAGATATTTATTTTTTTCTTCTTTGATAAGTTCATCAGATATTTTTAACGGCATCTTATTTTAAGATCTCCTCCATTTTTGCTTTTACCTGATAAAAATTATCATATTCATAAAATGGAATACTGTTTTTCTTCAATTCCTTTGCAAATAATCCTCTGGCAAATATTATATCAGTTACTTTGGCTGCATTTATGTCTGTAATACTGTCCCCTATGTAGATTTTAGTTCCTGTATATTTCCTTATTACAGAAATCTTACACATTCCACAATCGTTGTCATCACATAACGGATCACATTCGTATATGAACTTAATTTTTATATATTCCCCACTAAAGTCTGCCTGATTACAATATATTTTAGTGATTAAATCTTTATAAGGTTCAAGTAAAGGATAGATATAAAAATCAAGACCACCACTAATTACAATAAATGGAATATTTTTTGATTTTAAAAACAGTAACAGTTCTTTAAATCCTTCTCGAATTGGTACATTTTCTAATACGAATTTGATGATTTCATCTTTTTTAGATGATGGAATCATAGAAAAAAGTTTTGCTACTCCTTCAGATATGGTGATCCTTTTATTAAAAATATCGTCCCATACTTTTTTCCAATGTTCAGGTGCAAAGTGGGACATTATTTTACATATTGTATCTTCTTTTGTTATGGTTCCATCGAAATCTGAGAAAACTATGTAGTTGTTCATTTTTCATAGATTTTTAAAAATTTATCTAGTTCTTCACTTGCAAGTCTGCATTCTTCTGTTGATACACCGTTCATCGTGCAATCTAATAGATCTCTATAAGCCTTTGAACCTGCAAAAATTCCATCTGGATGTGTATAAGGGTATCCTCCTGTATTTATGATTACTTGTGTTCCAAAATCTTTATAAACCTGAGGGATTTTTTCTATAGATATTCCTCCAGTTGGTATAGGAAATGACGGCTTAATATTTTCAAAATCCTCTTTCAATGCAGTGGAAATTTCCATTGACTTTGTATGTGGAAAATTTTTATAAGGAGATGGAAATATTACAGCATCTGCTCCTGCAAGTCTCATTAACTTTCCTATTAATAAAGTAGAATCAATTCCTGTATAGTCTGACTGATAAATAGCCCCGCTAAAAGAAGGATGGGCTATAAATCCAGCATTTAAATTTTGAGATAAGGTTTGTAAGACATCAAATCCGTATGGAACTACATTAATAAGGAATAGTTTTATTCCTGCTTTTAATCCTTTTTCAACTTTTTTGTACAATTCATCGATATGTCCTGTTAAATTAGGAACGTACAGTGTCTTTCTTCCTGTTATACGTTCTGCTTCTTCTGCTATTTTTAGACAATGTTCTATTCTCTCTTCAAATGGGGCAGTTGCTTCGTCAAAAAATATTTCATCATCTTTAACAATATCAAAGCCTGCAGAAGCCATTTGAAAAAAAACTTGAGAATACTGCTCAGATGATAATCCAAAAGCTCCTTTTATAACACCTAAAAGTAGAGGTTCATGTTTTATTCCTATTAATTCCCGAATACCTGTGATTCCATATCTTGGCCCTTGGAAATAATCCAAATAGGTAGGAGGAAACTCTATATTTATAAGTTTTATATTTTCCTCCATTGAAAGTTTTCCAAATATAACAGTAAATAAAGAAGGAATATCATGTTTAAAAAGGATTAGAGGAAAACCTATTGTGATTAATGCTTTGTAAAGCCTTTTATCTTTTTCATAAAAATCTAAATATTCAACAACTTTGCCTTCATAAGTTTTCAACTTAGGATTAAATCTTAGGTTATTTTCAGAGCCTATTGTAAGTTCTTCTGCTAATCTTTTTGCTTTTTCTTCTACATTAAATTTTTTATTTGAACTTAATAAGTAGGTAACATTAATATAGTTCATAGGCTTCCTCTATTTTTCTTTTATGATTTCATAAACCTCAACACTTAATTTCCCTTGAAACATTTCTTTAGGAGGGTTATCTTTATGAGCTTCTCTAAATGCTTCACTCCTTGTGTAATTGATAAAATCCTCCATAGTTTCCCATAATGTTTCTATAATAAATGTATTGTTTTCAGGCATTCCTGGAATGTTTTTAGGTTCTAAAATATTCATTTTTACAAATCCTGGCTGATCTGTTAATCCTTTTTCACCAAACTTTTCTATTACCCTTTGTTTGAAAGCTTCTACATACTCTGGATTTAATGGAAACTTAGTCATTACTACTATCATCTTACAACCTCCTAATAATTAAAATATGATTTTTACCTTACAATGTAAACTTCATTTGAACTATTATTATAACGAAAAGAAAAGAATAAAGAATTTTAAAAGAGGAGTAAATCTAAATGTTTTTAGAATTTAAAATAGAGGATTTAGAGAAGGAAAAAGAGAAGGTTTTTGAAAAATTAGAAAGTAATAAAAAAAGAATAGAAGAACTTCTTCAAATAGAAGACAAAACTTTTATGAACTTTGTTAGACCATATCAATTTATCCACGAAGAGCTTAACTGGATATTTAAACCGCTTATTCATCTTAATTATGTTAAAAACAATCCAGAAATTCAAAAGGTTTTCACAGAGATTCTACCTGTAATAACGGAATATTTCACAAATTTAGGTCAGAATGAGGAGCTTTATAAAAGTTTTAAAGAAATTTATGAAAAAGAAAAAGGTAACCTTACAGCTGCCCAAAGAAAAGTTTTAGAAGATCTGATTCTTGAGTTTGAATTAAGCGGTGTAGCTTTACCTACAGACAAAAAAGAAAGATTAAAAACTATAAATATTGAACTTAGCCAGCTTCAAAATCAGTTTTCTCAAAATGTTTTAGATGCTACAAATGCGTATGAACTTATCATAGAGGATTTTGAAGATGTTAAAGAACTTCCTGAAACGGATCTCAATTCAGCGAAAATAGAAAAAGATGGAAAAATAGTTTATAGATTTACCCTTCAACTTCCAAGTTATATAGCGTATATGACATATGGCTCCAATAGAAAGCTCCGTGAAGAACTATACAGAGCATACTCAACAAGAGCTCCAGAAAATGAGGAACTTTTAGAAAAAATACTGAAATTAAGACATGAAAAGGCAACATTATTAGGATTTAAAAATTATGCTGAATTATCTTTAAAACAAAAAATGGCACCATCTGTTGAAAAGGTTCTTCAGTTTTTAGAAGATCTTGCAATGAAAAGCAAACCTCAAGGAGAAAAGGAAGTTCAGGAATTAAAAGAATTCGCAAAATCTTTGGGATTTGATGAAGAACTTCAAGCTTATGATGTGGCTTATTACTCAGAAAAGTTAAAAAAATCTAAATTTGATTTTGACGAAAAAGCATACAAACCGTATTTTGAAAAAAATAGCGTAGTAGAAGGTTTATTTAACTTTATTTATAAACTTTTTGGTGTAGAGTTTAGAAAAGTTGATGTTCCTGTATGGGATGAAACCGTTGATGTTTATGATCTTTACAGGAATGATGAAGTTTTTGCCAGAATTTATTTAGATTTAGAAGCAAGACAGGATAAAAAAGGTGGAGCATGGATGGATGACTGGCAAACAGGATGTTTAGATGAAAACAACTGCAGAGTTTATCCAACTGCCTTTGTTGTTGCTAATTTCCCACCTTCAACAAAAGACCAGCCTTCATTATTGAGACATTACGATGTTGTTACATTATTCCACGAGATGGGTCATGCAATACATCACTTATTCAGTGAGGTTACTGAAAGTTTTGTAAGTGGAACATCAGGTGTAGAATGGGATGCTGTAGAGTTCCCTTCTCAATTTTTAGAAAATTTTGCCTATGAAAGAAAAGTTTTAAAGACTTTTGCTAAACATTATAAAACAGGCGAAATAATCCCTGATGATATGATTGATAAACTGATAGCGTCTAAAAATTTTCAGTCTGCAATGGCAATGCTAAGGCAGCTTGAATTTGGTTTATTTGATTTGAAAATTCATACAAATGCTTACACCAAAGAGCAGGTTCAAGAGATTTTAGATCAAGTGAGGGAACAGGTTTCATTAATAAAACCACCATCGTATAACAAATTCCAGCAGGCATTTACCCACATTTTCTCAGGTGGATATGCAGCAGGGTATTATAGCTATAAATGGGCAGAAGTTTTAAGTGCAGATGCATTCTTCATTTTTATTGATAACGATATTTATGATGAGGAAATTGCTTCCAAATTCTTAAATACTGTCTTAAAACAAGGCGGAAGTAAGCCAGCCATGGAGATTTTTAAAGAGTTTACAGGTAGAGAACCTGATATTGATGCTATTTTGAGACTCGCAGGAATTGAAGTGGTTGTTTAAAAAGATAAACACCCCGTTTAACAGGGGTGTCCTTTAGATACATTTAGATAAAATTGCGTTATAGGCTTTTTCAGGTGAACTGTATTTTTCTTCTATAACTTTTCCATCTGTGCACCTTGAAATGAACTTATTATCTTTTTCAGACTTTAAGATCACTCCAATGTAACCATCTTTACCAATGATATCCATAAATGGATTTTGAACATGTAAAACAGTTTCTGTAGGTTCTACAGCCTGTGGTTCTTCTGCTAATGTTGGTGAAAATATCCCAACTGCTAACCCTAAAGCAGCACTTGCCGCTAACGTTCTTACTTTTACCATACTATTTCTCCTCCTAAAAGTTTTTTGTTTTTATATTTTTATCTTAATAGTTTTATATTAATTTATTATTAAGATAATATTAAGATAATTTAATAATATAACTGCTGTTGGTATGGATAATAGTATATATCCTTTTCAAAGATTAAATATAATGCAAATCATATAAAAAGACCTGCTTTCTGGTGACTAAAATAAAATATGGTGTTAGAATGCTGATATAAGCTAACTTTCTGAAAAATTTAAATTTTTAAATAAACATATTTATAATTATAATAACAAATTATATTTATATGAATATTTATAATTCTATAATTTAGTTAAAGTTCTTTAAACTTATTTGTTATTGGCATTCTTCTATCTTTTCCGAAGGCCCTGTGAGTTATTCTTATACCAATTGGTGCCTGTCTTCTTTTATATTCATTTTGATCTATCATTCTTATAACCTTTTTAACACTTTCCTCATCGATACCATATTTAGGAATCTCTTTTGCAGGGATGTCTTCTTCCACATATAGTCTGATAATTTCATCTAATATCGGATAAGGAAGAAGTTCATCTTCGTCTTTTTGATTTGGTTTTAATTCAGCAGAAGGTGGTTTTACTAAGACTCTATCAGGGATAACTTTAGATATGCTGTTTCTGTAATCTGCCAATTCGTAAACTTTCGTTTTTAGAACATCTTTTAAAACTGCAAAACCACCAACCATATCACCGTATAATGTTGCATAACCAACACTCATTTCAGATTTATTTCCTGTGGCAAGGACAATCCATCCAAATTTATTTGAAAGTGCCATTAAAAGATTTCCTCTTATTCTTGCCTGAAGATTTTCTTCTGCATGTCCAGGCTTTGTTCCTGCAAATAATGGTTCTAATTCCTGTAAATATTTTTCAAATATATTTGTAATAGGAAGAACAAACTTCTCTATACCTAAATTTTCTGCTAACTCTTCAGCATCTTCAATACTTTCTTTAGATGTATACTGCGAAGGCATTAAAACGCCTTTTACGTTTTCACTCCCTAATGCATCTACTGCAATACATGCAGTTAATGAACTATCAATACCACCACTCAATCCTATAACAACTTTTTCAAAACCGTTTTTATAAATATAATCTTTTAGACCTGTAACCAGTGCTTTATAATTTTGCTCTACTTCCCGTTCGTCTAAAAGAATTTTTTCAGGAAGAAGAATATATTTTTCTTTTATTTTATAATCTAATTTAAACTCTTTTACGATTTCTTCCCTTTTATACTCGGCACGGAGTTCTTTAAGTCTATTATCTTTTAGCTGTTTTCTGAAAATATTATCAAGTTCTAAATCACATAGAACCAGATCTTCTTCAAACGATTTTCCTTTCTCGTGAATTTTTCCATCAGGATCAACGATTATGCTGTTTCCATCAAAAACAAGCTCATCCTGTCCTCCCACGAGATTTACATATGCAATTGATATAAGATTATCCCGTGCTCTAACTTTTATCATTTCTTCCCTTATTTTCAACTTACCCATATAGTAAGGAGATGCGTTTATATTTATAACCAGCTCAGCTCCTTCTATGGCTTGAGTATTTATAGGGTTTTCTGGATACCATATATCTTCACAGATAGAAAGACCAATTTTATAACCTTCTATATTCAAAAGGCATATCTCTTTTCCTTTCTGAAAATATCTGAGTTCATCAAAGACTCCATAATTTGGGAGATGATTTTTATGATAACTTGTGATGATTTCACTGTTAAGCATTACAGCAGCAGCATTAAAAATATCTATTTTTTTATCAACAAAACCAACTATAGAAATAATATCTTTAGAATAATCTGCTATTTTTTGTATGTACTCTAAATTTTTGTTAATAAAACTGGGTTTTAGTAAGAGATCTTCAGGAGGATACCCTGTAAGAGCAAGTTCAGGAAAGGCTATAATATCTACCTCCTGCTCTTTTGCCTTTTGTATAAAATCAACTATCTTTTTATAATTTCCTTCAATATCTCCAACAACTGAGTTAATCTGTGCTAAAGCAAGTCTAATTTTTTTCATTTTCATAATCTCCAAATAGTTTATCTTGTTAAATTTTATATAAAGAATTATTATAGTGAACTACACGCTGACTTAAAACATTATTTCCGATGGAATACACAAATTCTAGATTTGTCAGTCGTTTTACAGGGGGTGTGCTATCTTGAGATAACCTTATCCCTGATAGGTGGTCACCACACCTTGCTACCCCTATCTGCCCATATACTTGGACAGACTTAGGGCTACTTTTAAGTTTTCCAAATACTCTAATCCTTATTACTTGCTTTAATCCTGTAATGTAATCGTGAAAACTCTTTTTAAACTTTTTGAGTAGATTTCTTGCCCCGTTTACATCTGCGTTAATGGATCCTTTAATTGATTTAAACAATCCTCTATGTTTTCTTGCCTCAGGTGTGTAGTTTTCTTTGTTAACAGCTACTTCTTTTAAGCTGTCCACACCTGAAGTATAGCTCTCATCTACTAAGACTACTTTTATTCCGTATTCGCTTGCTTTGTATTCTATTTGTTTTGATACTTTACCATGTGGTAGTAAACTTAACATCTGGTCTATTATGCTTGATAGCTTACTCTCTTTGTTTTTGCTTTCTTGTAGTTTACCTATGACTATAGCCCCTACATTGTATTTTTTTGCAAGCTCTACTATCAAATTTGAAACTTTATGACTAAAATCTCTTATTAGATTGTTTACTCTCTTTTGTATCCTGTGGAGTATTTTATCTAATCTACTTGTTGAGAGTTTCTTGTTTATAAGGTTGTCTCTTTTCTTTTGCCATTTTGATAATTTCTTTAAATAGTTTCTGAGCTGTGTTTGTATTCCTTTGCCGTCTATTATATAGCTTGCTGGATGGTTTTCTATCACAAGGGTTGCAAAGTTTGATATTCCGTAGTCTATTGCTAATGCTATATCTTTTGATGGTTTAAGCTCTTGCTCCTTTTCAATCGCCCAAATCAGAGATTTTTCTATTTCTTTCTCATATACGATGTTTAGCCTGTATGTGATATTGTTGTATGCTTTATATGGTGTTATCTGAATATTGAGTATGTTTAGATTGCTTAAGTCTAATCCTGTTTCTATTCTCAGGTAATTTATATCTATCCCGTGTTTCTCTTTTAAGTGTTGTTTTAGCTCTTTTGATAGGCTTAACCTTATAGTGTTTCTTTCAATTGTAAATCCTGTTTTATCGTAAATTACTGGTCTGTGTGGTGATTTTTTCTTATTGAACTTTGGTGGTTTTACTGGTGATGGGTATTTTCCTGGTTTTTGTAAGTATTTAAAAAAGTTTTGCCAACCTCTTGATAGCTCCTCTAATATAATTTGTGCTGTTCTGCTTTGTAGTGATTTCTTATGTATAGATGTATCTTTTAGCTTGTTGTATAGGTCGAATTTGTTTGGTTTTGCTAATTTGTTTTTTACTAGATGGTTTGCTTCATTCCATAGTTTTCCTGCGTGATAGGTCAGATAGCCTAAGACTATGTTTGTGTTCAGGTCTATATAACTTAATTCTATTCGTAAGCTTCTTTTTGTTTTTATGGTATTCATTTAAAATCTATCCTATGGTAAACTACCTAAAAAAGCAAGTTTTTTTAAGAAAAAAAGAAAGTTAGGCACTAAAAAGATTTTCGGTTTTTTGGAAATGTTCAATTACTACTAATTTTTTTAGATGGTAAGCCGAAAGCAACCGAAAATGGGTTTCAAGAAACAAAAATTTTATATAAAATAAAATAATATAAAATTGGGGAAAGGGTTTTTGTTTAAAGATTTTAAGAAATTGCTTTGGAATTCGTTAGAAAAACATCTGTTTTATCCTAATAATTTCCGCTTATCATTGGTTAAAATAGCAGTTTTTATATCATTTATAGATCTTGTTATTTTAATTCCTTTTGACAGTCATAGAGGCTTTCATTTTCTTGCATTATCTGAATCTATAGCTTTATTCCTTTTAATTTATAACTATAAATTAGCTGAGCAAAAAAAAGAAAAAGAATCAACTGATCTCTTTATATTTATTTTTTCTTTGGTTATTTTCTTTGCTTTATTCTCAAAGAATATGACTGTTTATTATTGGATGGAAATGTTTCCAATCGTTGCATTTTTCTTAAAAGGTATTAAAGCTGGATTTGTATATTCAATTCTATTTTTTATAGGTGTTTCTATAATCAGCTTTTATTTATACATGAACAATGAATTACCATTGGATCTTTATACAGTAAAAGAAATTATTCAGGTTTATTTTACAATGGTGTTTATAAGTTTTTTAGTGGAGTTTGTCCGTTCACATTATGAAAAAGAACTGAAAAAAATTGTTTATACAGATTATCTCACAGGTATATATAACAGAAAAAAAGGTGAAGAAGTCTTGGAGTTTGAGATCCTCCGTGCAAAAAGATTTTATCATCCACTTTCTATAATAATGTTTGATATTGATAATTTTAAAAAAATAAATGATACATATGGACATGACGTTGGAGATTATGTTCTTATTACAATAGCAAAACTTGTTAAAAATTCTATTCGTAGAATCGATACATTTGTTAGATGGGGTGGAGAAGAATTCTTAATAATTTTACCTGAAACAGATATAAACGGAGCTAAAACAACTGCAGAAGTTATAAAAATGAAAATCGAAAATTACGAATTTGAAACGGTAGAAAAGGTTACAGCAAGTTTTGGTCTTTCTGAGCTTCATCCAGAAGATTCTTTATTTTCATTAATCAAAAGAGCAGATGAAGCTCTGTATATTGCCAAAAAATCTGGAAAAAATAAGATCGTTATCCGTTAACTAACTTCTTCTTTTTCTAAAGCTTCACATATATAATCGTAATCAGAAAGTATAAATTCTAAAGCAGTCTCAGCAACATCATAATAAAATGGAGTTTCTGCCATATCTCTGGCAGCCATAAGATATATAGGCCCCCAATTTGCCAGATGTTCTTCCATGAATTTTTTCTGGATTTCTAAAAGTTTTCTAGCTTCTTCATAATCTTCTTTAGCATATGCATTTAGCTCTTCCTGAGCAAGATTCATCATAAATTCCATTTCAACGGCAATATGGTCAGGGGATAAAGCCCTTGTTTTATTTAAATCAATAGAATATCCGTGTTCTCTATAAAAAATAAGTGTTGGATTTGTGATAGTTGGATTAATATGTCCTTCCTCTTGCATAAAAACAGATTCGTAAGGATATACATTCAGCAAAAATATAGTAGTAAAATCAACATTAAGATCTTCTTCGATAAGAGATCTAACATCTTTTTCTTTAAATTTATCCCACTCTTTTGTATTAGGGAATAAATCAAGCAAATCTTCTGTATTTTTTATTTTTTCTAAAGTTATTGCATCAATTTCTTCTATTAATAATCTGGATAATAATCCATACATATTTATACGAGCTTGTGTTTCTATGATTCTATCTTCCATTTATAACTCCTGAAGGAAATTTTGTTTCTAAATAAGATATGCAAATAATCTCATTTTTAAATATCTTTTGTCAAGATTGGATTCTATTTTTCAAATTTATCAAATTATGGTATGTTTGAAAAATAGAGGGGCATATGCCCCTTCTATTTATAATTAAGATTCGTGGTGTTCTCCACCTTCTGAACCAGGCATTCTATATGCTCTGTCTGTATGTGGATACCAAGGTCTTGGGAACCATTTAGGTCTTCTTAAACCGTTTGGCCCTGGAGCTGGCCTTGTGAGTTCATCTCTCCAAGCCTGGTATACTTTGAATGTTTTAGAAGTATCAACTACAACATCACCAATTTTGTCGTCTGGGCCAGCTTTTTCAACTAACACTTTCTTATGCCAGCAGTGCATACCAGAAAGTGGATCTGGGTTTGCAGGGAATACAGAATTTTGCCATACACCAGATGTACCCTTCCACCATACTTCTTTAATATCTTCGTTGAATTCTGGATATGGCCATTTTAACCATTTCTCATGATGTTTTCTTTCAACGTGATGAGGCAACACACCTTTTTTCCATCTAACCGTCCATAAGTGTTCTTTTGGATTGTCAATTTCTGCTAAAGCAGAACCAAACGTCATAACGCCTAATTCCTGATCAAATCCTTCTACCTTAACTTTATCAACAACTCTCCATCTACCAGAGTGGTGAGAACAAGCAAGTACACCAGGTCTTGTAGCTTGTGTTGGCATTGCCATTCCTACAAAGTAACCAACCTCTATTCCAGAGACAGTATCAACAACTTTAACTTTGATAGGATCTCCTCTTTTAATTCCTAATCTTTCAGCATCTTTTTCGTATATCCATACAGGGTTATGGTTTTGTGAAATTTCCATTAACCATTTTGCATTTACAGAACGTGTATGAATGTTATATGGAAGTCTGTAAATAGGATTTAATACGAAAGCATTTTCCTCAGTCATATAGTCATGGTGAACATGTGTTGTGATATGAATAAGTTTTTGTCTGTCTTGTTTGTCTTTTGGATATATTGGAATAGCATATTCTGGCCAGTGGAATTCTACGAAAGTTTTTGAGTAGAACTCTAATAAACCTGTTGGAGTATGCCATCCAACTAATATTTTTCCATCTTTCATCACACCGATAGGATGTCTTTCTGAATGAATTTCTGTGTAATGGTGTTTAAGGAATACAGCTCCTGTGTCTTCTTCAACATAAAGCTCAGACATAGGAATCCATTTTCCTTTATATTTAACAGCTTTCTTTACAGGATCATAAGGAAGTGGTCTTTCATGAACATTGTAAACATTTGTTTCTTCCGTCCATGCACCTCTATCTCTCATATATTCATAAGGCGTTACACCTAATTTTTCGCAAACCTTTCTTAAGTTTGGTAATGTTCCAAATGCAGCTTCATACCACTCTTCAATGGTTACAGGTTTTCCTGGGTTCTTTTTAGATTCCCAATATTTTCTAATTCCAAGTGAACCATCAGGATCTATTGCGAATGCAAGATTGATCCAGAACTCATTTTCTTCCCAAACTTCACCAAGTCCTACTTTCTTATGAGCTTCTAAAGTTGCTCTCCATGGAACTTCAGGTTCCCATCCCATTTTTTGTAAAGCAACTCTTAAAGCTGGCTGTCTGAAAGCAGTCCATCTTTCAGGTTTAGTTTCTGCAGACTGGTTATCATGTCTTTCACCTGCAAGTCCAACAGGAAGTATGTAGTCAACATTCCAGTTTGTTTCAGACCACGTTGGAGATAAGTTTACAGTTAATCCCATTTTGTTTTCATCTCTTAAAACTTCGATCCATCTGAAACCATCAGGGTTAATCCATACAGGGTTATAAATTTTAGAAATCCAGATATTTAATTTTTCAGGAATTTTAAGTCCTCTAGCTTCCCATTTTTTCCTCCATTCATCATCGGAAAGAAGATGCGGAAGTAAGAAACTTAACTCATAAGTAGATAAAGGCCATTCTGGAGGCCATAAAATTTCATTCCATGCATCAACAGGTGGAGGTTTTTTACCAACTGTGGCTTCATATCCTTTTCCACCAACTCCAAGAACGTGCCAGTGATGCCATCCAACAGCTCCAATTCC
>Ga0256832_1000196_pt1 | contig 38390 bp, 33 predicted proteins | sample 134614metaG_FD_190534 | JGI IMG/M metagenome (GOLD analysis project Ga0256832, IMG submission 190534) | Hydrothermal vent microbial communities from Lau Basin, Pacific Ocean - 134-614 | ecosystem: Environmental > Aquatic > Marine > Hydrothermal vents | place: Pacific Ocean: Lau Basin | collected...
GACGCGGCCGCCCGGCCCCAGACCGACTACGTCGCACCGCGCGACCTGCTGGAAGCCCAGCTTGCGGGTATCTGGGAGGAACTGCTGGGCCTGGAGCAGGTGGGCGTGCGGGATGACTTCTTCGCCTTGGGCGGGCATTCCCTGCTGGCCGTGCGCCTGCTGGCCCGCATCCAGGAGGAGACGGGCGTCGAGCCCTCCCTGGTCGATTTCTTCCAGAACCCCACCATCGAGAACCTGGCCCGGCTGGTGCGTCGGACCCTGGCGGGCGAAAGCGCTTCCAGCCTCGTGCCCCTCCAGCCGTTGGGCGACCGACCGCCGCTGTTCATGATCCATCCCTCGGGCGGCAGCGTCCACTGGTACGTGGACCTGGCCCAGGCCCTCGCCCCCGACCAGCCCCTCTACGGCATCCAGGCCCGCGGCCTCAACGGCGACGCGCCCATCCACACGACCATCGAGGAGATGGCCGCCCACTACGTCCAGACCCTGCGCGAAGCCCAGCCGCAAGGCCCCTACCGCCTGGGAAGCTGGTCCATGGGCGTGATCATCGCCTACGAAACCGCGCGGCAACTCGTGGCCGCGGGCGAAGAAGTCTCCCACCTGATCATGCTCGACCAGGGCCCCTACCAGCCCAACGATCCCCCCGAGGACGAGGCCGAATACCTGCTCACCTTCTTCGGCAAGCAGCTTCCCCTCACTCTGGACGACCTGCGCGCCCTGCCCGAGGAGGAGCAACTGCCCTATGTCTTCAATTTGGCCAAGGAGACGGGCCTGATGCTGGCCGACGTCACCCTGGACCAGTTCCGCCGCTTCTATGAGATCCTCAAGACCCATGAGATGGCCTGGCGGCGGTACGAGCACAAGCCCTATCCGGGTCAGATCATCCTCTTCAAGGCCGAAATCCGCCCGGCCGACGACCATCCCGCCGGGGACCTGGGCTGGAGCGACCTGGCCCAGGGCGGCGTGGAAATCATCCACGTCCCCGGCGATCACAACACCATGCTGCATCCGCCCCATCTCGCCACCCTCGCGCGCAAATTGCGCGAGGTGCTGGATTCAGGAAACCAGGACACCCGCAGGTGAACCTGCGGGCTAAAACGACGCCCCGTGAATGGGGCTTTTTGGCTGGTCGCGTGAGCAAAAAAGCCGGGTTCACTCGGCGTCGTTTCGTAGCCCGGAGTCTTTAGCTCCGGGCGGACCAGGCTATGGAACATTGTCGAATCCCCCACCCAATTCTCCCCTGGAGCGCCCCACATGGACAACCTCTTTGGCATGACCTTCGAACGCTGGCGAAAAGCGCTGAAAGAAAATCACTACCGCATCGATCCTCCCTACTGGGGACGGGCGTTCAAGCTGACCACCATCACCATGTACACTTCTCGCCAGCTCAAGACGCGCTTTTATCCCTACCAGGATGCAGTCGCAGCAGCGGATCCGCCCACGCCCACCTTCGTGCTGGGCCACTGGCGTTCCGGCACCACGCTGTTGCACAATCTGCTGAGCATGGACGAACGCTGGGGTAGCCCCACCGTGTTCGACACCATGAACCCCTTCGTGTTTCTCAGCATCAGCGGTGAGATGCTGCGAGCGCAACGGGACGCCTTGAAGCGCAAAAGGGCGATGGATAACGTCGAATTCGATCCCCTCAGTCCGGGCGAGGATGAGTTCGCCCTGGGCAAGATCAGCCTGCGTTCCCCCTATATCGGGTGGTCTTTTCCAAAAAACGAGGCCCACTGGGATCGTTTCATCACTTTCCGCGACGCCACGGAGCAGGAGATCAACGAATGGAAAGAGGGATTCCTTTGGTTTTTGAAGGCGCTGCATGTAAAATATGGCAAGCCGATGCTGCTGAAATCCCCTCCTCACACGGGACGCATCCGACTGATTCTGGAGCTGTTCCCCGACGCCAGATTCATCGCCATTCATCGTCATCCTTATCAGGTTTATCGCTCCACCCGTCATTTTTACGAAACAGCGCTGCCGCAAGGGTATTTGCAGACACCAGAGGAAGGCGCGATCCATCAGGGTATTTTGCGGCGGTATGAGGAAATGCACCAGGTCTTTTTCGAAGATCGCGTTTTGATTCCGAAAGACAACCTGCATGAGCTTTCTTTTGAGGATTTGGTCGAGGATCCCATTCGGGAAGTGGAAAAAATCTATGAAGCCGTTGGTCTGGACGGTTTCGCAGCCATGCTTCCCAAACTGGAACAGTTCGTCGAAGAAAAACATCGCAACTACAAACGGAACCCCGACACGCCTCTACCGGATGCCGTGAAAGCGGAGATTGCAGAACGCTGGCATCGAAGTTTTGAGGAATGGGGATATGAGGTGTAATCGATGAATCAAGAGCCAACGAAGCTGTTCAATCGCAACTATGCACTGTTATTTCAAGGCCAATTGGTTAGCCGTCTGGGAACGCAAATCTACGCCATTGCCATGATTTTGTGGATCAAAGATGCGACTGATTCTGCAACTTTAGTGGGATTGCTGCTCATGGTGTCGGCAATTCCGGGCGTGTTTCTCAGCCCCATCGGCGGCGCTGTCGCCGACCGTTTTTCCCGCCGCAAGATTCTGGTTTTCAGCGACCTGATCCGGGGCCTGGCCATGCTGGTCGTCGCCGGGGTGATTTATACAATGGCTGACTCGGTGGATCTGTTGCTGGCCTTGCTTTTTCTCGTCGCCATCCTCAGTGGCACAGTGACCGCGTTCTTCCGTCCCGCTATCGCCGCGGCCATTCCCGATCTCGTTCCCAAAGACCGCGTCGTCACGGCCAACTCCCTGGGACAGCTTTCCCTTCAGCTCTCGGTGTTCTTTGGTCAGGGATTGGGTGGCACATTATTCCGTCTGCTCGGAGCCCCTTTTCTTTTCCTGTTCAACGGCGTGTCCTTTCTATATGCGGCTCTGAGTGAATCTTTCATCAAGATGCCGGAAGTTGCGCCCCGAGAAAAGATGTCCGTCGGAGAATCGTGGCGTCGGTTCATGGCCGATCTGAAAGAGGGTTTTCGCTATACCTGGAACCGTTCAGGTCTGCGAGAATTGGTGTTCATCTCGGCGATTTTCAACTTCTTCACCATGCCCGCGGTGGTGTTGCTGCCTTTCTTTGTGGAGGACACGCTCCACGCCTCCAAGGATTGGTATGGCGTCATCCTGGTGGCTTTTGGCATAGGCGCTTTTCTCGGCTATGTGGTGGCTGGCATTTTCCGCCTGCCCGGCCGCACCAGGATGATGGTGCTCTTGGCGTTTATGGTGGGGCAGTCGGCCATGTATGGCGTCATCGGTTTTGCCCCTACGCCGTTTTCAGTATTGCCTATGGCCCTGGCGGGGGGCTTCATGGGCGGGTATATCGCCGTCAATATCACGACCGTGCTTCAGCTTTCCACGCCCAGTGAGGTGCGAGGGCGGGTGTTCGGCCTGTTGGGCATGGTGGCGGGCAGCCTCACCCCCATCGCCATGGGACTTTCGGGCGTCATTGCAGATGCAGTTGACCAGAATATCCCCTTGATTTACGCCGTGTCTGGCGGTATCATGGTCATACTCTCGGTCTCCGTGGCGCTTTTGCCCCAAACGCGCGCTTTGCTGGCGTACGAATACAAACCCAAAGACCGTCAGGGTCCGCCGCCGGACGCTGGTCCCACCGCCGATCGTCCTCCCGTTTCTCCCACAACCCTGCCCTTCTGATTATGTCCCGGTGGTTTCTTACTCCCAAGCCGAATCCCGCGGCCGCACTGCGACTCATCTGCTTTCCCTATTCCGGCGCGTCCGCGTCCATCTACTTCGATTGGGCCAATGTCCTGCCCCCCAGCATCGAAGTCGTGGCCGTGCAGTTGCCCGGTCGGGCCAACCGCCTGGTCGAGCCCCTGCTGACGGACATGGCCTCGGTCATCGAGGGCGTCATGTCGGAATTGCCCGACTTGCTGGATCGACCCTTCGCCCTGTTCGGGCACAGCCTGGGCGCGCAGGAAGCCTTTGAGACGGCGCTGGCGCTGCGCCGGGCGGGATTGCCCCAGCCCGCGCGGCTGTTCGTCTCGGGCCATGGCGCCCCCCACGCCGAAGACCCCGACCGGCTGTTGCTCCATCGCCTGGATGACGAAGCGATGGTGGCGGAGTTGCGCAAGATGAACGGCATGGCGCCCGAGATCCTGGAGAACGAGGAGCTGATGCAGCTGCTCCTGCCCATCCTCCGGGCCGATTTCACCATCTCCGAGACCTACGAATATCAGCCCGAGCCGCCGCTGGACTGCCCCATCTCTGCTTACGGCGGCCTGCAGGACGCCTACGTCACCCGGGCGCAGATGCTGGCCTGGAAGGACTTGACCACGGGCGATTTTCGACTGCGCATGTTCCCGGGCGATCACTTCTATCTGAATTCATCCAAGATGCTGTTGTTGCAGGCCCTGGCCCGAGATCTGGATGAAGTGATGCGTAAAACATCGACATAAAGATCACTGACCGACTACTTTATTCGTGACTGCTAAGGTAGTTGGCCCCAATCACTCCTCTTTTGCCACGAAGACACGAAGGAAACGAAGGCGCGAAGTCATTCAAAAAAGATTTTATCCGTGTTTCCTCGTATCCGTGTCGAGTGAACAGGACTGCGTTAGCAGTTATCTTTATTCTGAACATACCATATACAAGGAGGTAGACTTATGTCCTGGGATGATCGCGAAGACGCCACCATCTATCGCGTCGTTGTGAATTACGAAGAACAGTATTCTATCTGGCCCGTGGACCGAGAGATTCCCCTGGGCTGGCGAGACGCGGGCAAACAGGGCTCCAAGCAAGAATGTCTGGATTATATCAAAGAAGTCTGGACCGACATGCGCCCGCTGAGTCTTCGTAAGAAGATGGAGGCGATGGCGAGTCAATGATCCAGGCGTCATGACTTTGTCCTGGCAGCCGCCGCCCGCGCGCCCGACCCTCGCACCCAACGAGGTGCACCTCTGGCGCGTCTCTCTCGTCCAACCGCCCTTCCCCCTCGATCTTCTCTGGCGGCAGTTGAATCCGGATGAGCTCGACCGGGCGCAGCGTTATCGTTTCGAGCGGGATCGACGGCGGTTTGTCGTCGCCCGCGGCATGTTGCGGGTCATTCTGGCTCGCTACACGGGCCTCGCTCCCAACGCCATCCAGTTCGAATACAGCGATCACGGCAAACCCGAGTTGCCGGATCGCCCCGACCTGGCCTTTAACGCCTCGGATAGCGGGGAATGGATGGCGCTGGGGGTGACCCGCGATCGCCTTATCGGCGTGGATATCGAGCAGGTGCGTGCGGATGTGGCGACGCTGGAGATCGCCGATCGTTTCTTTTCGGCGCGCGAAGTGGCGGCGTTGCGGGCGTTACCGCAGGATGATCGGACAGATGCTTTCTTTCGCTGCTGGACGCGCAAAGAGGCCTTCATCAAGGCGATTGGTGAAGGCCTCTCTTATCCTTTACATGAATTCGATGTCACGTTGGGCCCGAATGAACCCGCGCGGCTGCTTTTCGTCCGGAATGATCCCCAAGCCCCCTCGCGGTGGTGGATGATCGATTTCCCTGTGGCGGAGGGGTATGCGGGCGCCGTGATCGCGGAGCAACCGGTGGCGTCGGTGCGGTATTGGGCCTGGGGATGATCAGCGGCTGCGGGTGCGCCGGAAGGCGAAGGCGGAAGCGCCCATGAGGAGCATGCCCATCAGAGCCACGAAAAGGGTGGATGCGAGAGCGACATGACGTCGGGCCTGAAGCTCTTTGATATTCACGGTAGTGGGGATATTCCAGCCTCGCAGGGGCTGCGTCTCATCCAGAACTGTGGCGGGGAAGGTCGAGTTGTCGCCCGTGCCAAAGCGGATGCCCACTTGATTCCGACAATCGACGCCGGGCGTTTGGGAATCGGGAGGCAGTTGAGCCAGATCGACGCTCCATTCGATATACGCATTCACCCGCTGGCCTTGAGAAGCGTTGCCGGGGGTGTAATAAGCCTGATCTCCTGTGACAATATACAACGTGTCGTTGCCAGGAAAGTAGGAGATCAATCGGTCTTCCGGTTCCTGGTCGACCCCATCATTGTCACAGTCAATGGAAGCGACCGCGGTGCGGTTGTTGTCTTGATTCAACCCTGGCGAGGCGTTTAGCTCCATCAGGAAGTAGAGGGTGTTTCCTCCATTGCCTGTCGCTACCCATGCCTGAACGATGTCATCATTTGCTGTGCCGCCGTTGATGGTATCGCCTGTCGCATCGGTCTGAAAAACGGGAATGCCCTGCGCCGACCATTCTGCAATGGAATTGTCGTCGGTGTCGATATTGTAAATGGCGGCAAACGCGCGTCCACCGCCGATCAGAAGAATCAACCCGGCAATCAAAAGCAACGCGGGCAGGCGAAAGGTTTTTATTATCGTTATCATTTTCTCACCTTGGAAAGAGGAAATTGGAAATCCAAAGAAGCGCAACAACTTCGGCTCCAAACAGGAAGCTTATTTTCCATGCTTCATCGCATGAGCTTATGCACTTTCAATTCGATTATAATACAATTCGATTTTTTTGTCGAATGCTCACGAATACCGTTCTTTTTTAAAGATTTCGTAACTACTAAGGTCGCGACACCACTTTTTGCCACGAAGACACGAAGAGAACGAAGGAGCGAAGCCTTCTTCTTTATTTTTCCTTCGTGTCTTCGTGGCTTCTTACGACCTAAAGTCGAGTACGTTAGCAGTTACAAGATTTCTCTAAACTCAATGACGTTTGGCAAAGCGGTTTCATGACTGGCAGTTTGGCGTAATTTACCAGTTACGGTATGATCCGGGCATGTCTGGCTCGAAAAATGGCGATCGCTTGATGATTCATTTTGCCCGACGAATGATTATCGTGGGGATTTTGCTCCTTGCGGCGTGGCTGCGATGGACTCAGCCGGGCTTGGTGGAGTTCAAGTATGATGAAGCGCATATCTTTGGCATGGCGCAAGGGATAGCTACGGGGCATTTCTGGCCCGTGCTCAGCGGAGGAACGAGCATCGGCCTGCCGCGCGCCGCCCTGGACGCCTACATCCTCGCGATTCCCCTGTCCCTGACGGGGGGATCGCCCCAGGCCGCGGTCATCTGGCTGGGCATGTGGGGCGTGACGGCCGTGGCGCTGACCTATCTGCTGGGGCGGTGGATGGCAGGCCCGCGGGCGGGTTTGCTGGCCGCGGCCTACATGGGTTTGAATCCCTGGCTGGTTTTCTACGACCGCAAGTTCTGGGCGCATATCCAGGTGGTCTTCAGTGTGTTGCTGTTGCTGTTGGCCTGGCGGGTGGTGGCGAGGAACAGCAGCCGGGCCCGGTTCTGGTTTCCGGTCGTAGCGGCTTTGCAATTGCTTACGCATGTGCTGGCGCTGGTGCAGGCGTTGAGCTGGCTGGGCGCGGGGTTGGCGGCTCCCAGACGGTGGCGGCGCAAAGAAACCTTGTGGGGAGCGCTGGTGGGCGTCGCTTTGTTGCTACCCTATCTGGCGGCGTTGGCCCGTCGCGCCTTGCAGGCGTCTACGCCGCAGGTTGTGGCCGTCACCACCTATGCCACTGCTGGCGGTCAAACGCTCAGCGACCGTTGGCGGCTGGCCTGGCGGCTCATCTCGGGCGACCGCATCTTCGAGCTGACGGGGTTGGGCGTCCGCGCCACGCCGTGGGATGAGATGCTGGCGTGGGGGAGCTGGGTGGTTGGGGTCGTGATGCTGTTTGGCGTGGGCGTCACCCTCGCCCGATGGCTGCGCCCGCGCGAGGAAGGGCTTTCCAGAACGTCGGCGATTTTGTTGCTGGCCTGGGGCGTGGGCCCCTGGCTGGCTCTCAGCTTCGGGCCCATGCGGGTCTACCTGCAATACTGGTCGGTGTTGCTGCCCCTACCCGCGCTCTTCTTCGCCATTGGTCTGGATTGGGCCTGGAGGTGGCTGGTGATATGGCGAGAAGGTTCGGCCATAAGTCCCGCTTATGTGATTCGCACGGGGGGCGCGGCGTTGACCGTTGCTTTGTTGCTGGTCATCTGGGCGGGCGCCTGGCTGAGCGTGCTCGGCAGAATCGATGCTGGCGCGGGGCTGGCGACCTTTGGACGGCCTCTGCGGGACTGGCAGGAGGCGCTGGGCGAGGCGAATGGCTGGGCGCAAAAGCTGGAGTTGGATCAGGTCAAAGTCCTGGCTCAGGGGGTGGATCCGGGCCAGGATGGGGAGCCCGCGGCCATCGCCAGTCTCATCGGCAATCCGCCTTATGCCCGGTTTTTGGATCTGAGCGGGCCTACACCTGGGCTCCTGCTGCACGCCACCCAGCCCAGCCTGTATCTCACGACTTCATCGGCCATGGACGCCTTGTTGACTGCATTGGGAGAGGAGGTGTGGCGGGGGAGCGGCGCAGAGCCTATGCGGCTCTATCTGCTGCCATCCGCACCCGACTCGGGCATTCAGGCCCGTCTGTTGCCCGAACCCCAGAATTTTGACGTGGGAGCATCGCTCATCGGCTATGCCTTTCCTGACCCCTGGCTTGCAAATGAGCCCGTGCAGGTCATCCTGGTCTGGCGCATGGGGGCTGTCTCGCAGCAGGCCCGGCAGGGCGATTATACGGCCTTCAATCACATCGTGCGGCGGGGCGGCGAGGCTAAAGTGGCGCAAGTGGATGGCATGGCTATGCTCAGTCGCGATTGGTGGCCCGAAGATGTGATCTACCAATTCTATACGGTGACGATTCCCGAAGCGGGGGAGTTCGAATGGCTAGCGGGATTGTATAGCCGGGTTGACGGAAGCAGATCGCATCTGCCTTCGGGCGGAGACGCAGTCATCCTCCCGCTGAAGGTGACCAGATGATTTTTCGTGACATAAAATTTTTCAAAGGCGGCGAGGGGTGCGTCCCAGATATTTGGCGTCATCTAGCCGACTGAAGTCGCGCCTCATCAGGCCTGCGGCCAGTGGACGGCCTCCGCCGTCCTGTCTTCCGGTCGACGAAGGTCGACCGTCGGCGCGAAGCGCCTAAAGACCCTGAGTTTACTCGGCGAGTGCCTGCCAAGAATTTAGGACACACCCGGCGGCGAGAAGGACTTGACAGCGTCCCGGTTTTGATCCATACTATAAGAAGTCCAAATGGGATCCTTTTCTGTGATCATTATCAACTCAGCAAGGAGGCTGCAATGCACCAAGATGACGCATCGAGTGGCTTCTCGCAAGGCTGTTCGATGTGAGTCCTGCACATTTGGGCCCGCTACATTTGGTGCGTTTGTGCTGTTGTTGATGATCGGCGGTTAGGGATTGTAGAAATGAAGGTTTGTGGTGGCCGTCTGAATAAGTGTGAGATGAAAAGTTAGTAATGTGCGTTGCCAAAAAAGGACATCCCGTACTATTCCGCATGGATTGGCGTCTTATTTAGTAGAAGAACGTTCCACACATTCCCTTAAACGCCTGTCGTTAAGATTCAGAAAAATACATTCAAACATTCCCCATATCTTTCAAAAACGAGGTGAAAGCCTATGAAGAAGCAAACATTCTGGTTCGGTCTTCTGGTTGTCGCGCTGGCAATCACGCTGCTGATTCCCGTCAGCGTCTTCGCCGCAGGCCGTCCAGACAAGGGAGCCCTTCCTGATCCAGGCGATCTGCTGAATGATATCGTCCAGTTTACCGGCCAGGTCGAGAGCAAGGCGGACGCCATTCCCGGTGACTGGGTTATCGATGGCAAGACGGTGCATGTTTCCTTCAACACCGCCTTCAACGTCAATCCCGTGACGATCCAGGTTGGCGATTGTGTCGAGGTCCGGGCTGAAGCGAATGTCGATGGCGCCTTCGATGCACTGATGATAAATAAGGTTCCTTGCGCCAACGATGTTCATTTCACCGGCGTCATCCAGGAGATCGCAGATGACTACTGGGTTGTGGATGACGCCAAAGTCTTGATCACGGCGCAGACCGTTATCCTCGGCGGCCATCCTGATGTGGGTGACATTGCCGATGTTCTCGCCCGCGAAACCGATGGCGGTCTGGCCGCCAGGCGCATCGTGGTTGTCGATGCGGATCAGACCGTGCAATTCCCCGGCGTGATCAAGGAGATGAACGATGACGCCTGGCTGATCGGCACGCCCGCGGGCGACCAGACGGTGGCCGTCACGGAAGACACCGTCATCGTAGGCGATAACCCCGACGTGGATGACATGGTCAAGGTTTGGGCGAATGTCACGCCCGACGGCCTGGTCGCCACCCGCATCCAGGTGACGGACGTCCCGCCCGAAGCTCACTTCAAGGGTCGCATTCAGGAGCTCAACGATGACTATTGGGTGGTCGCCTACCAGAAGGTGATGATTACCGAGGATACGGTCATCGAGGGTGATGAACCCCATGTGGGCGATATCGCCGAGGTCTGGGGCGAAGCGACGGCGGACGGCATTGTCGCCACCAAGATCATGGTGACCGCGACGAACCGCTTTGCCATCGTGCGCGGCATTGTGGAAGAGCAGACCGACACCTACTGGGTCATCAGCGGCCGCACCGTTGGCGTCACCGAGGACACGAAGATCGTCGGCAATCCCCAGGTTGGCGATCAGGTCATTGCGGTCGTCCGGGTCGAGGATGACGGCAGCCTCACCGCCCGCAGCATCCACAAGGTGCCCGAGGCGCCGCCCGAAGACCGGGTTGTCTTCTCGGGATTCGTTACCGAGATCGAGGAAGGCAATCCCGCCAAATGGGTGGTGACCAGCAGCTACACCCACAACGGCGAGGCCAAGACCTGGGTCGTGTGGGTGAGCGATGAGACCGACATCGTGCCCGAAGGCGCGGAAGTGCAGGTCGGCTCCTGGGTCAAGGGCTACGGCGAACCCAATGAGGACGGCTCGGTGAATGCGCTGGGCGTTCAGGTGGTGGCCGCCCCTCGCGTCTCCTTCGCTGGCGAGATTCAGCAGCAGCCCGAGTCGGGCGTTGTCGGCGAGTGGGTGATCCAGGGCGTGACGGTGCACGTCACGGACGCCACCCGGGTCATTGGCAATCCTGACAATTGGGATGGTTACGCTCAGGGTTACGGCACTCTGAATCCTGACGGCTCCATCGACGCCACCGTCATCGGCCCCATGCCCCACTAACCCCCTCATTTTATCACGCAAAAAGAAAGGCCGCTCTCCGGGAGGAGGGCGGCTTTTTTGCTGTTTCGGAAATAGCGCCTTGGCGCTAGCTGCAAAGGGATTACCGGGCCAACGTCGGGCGAGGTTGCAACGGGCGTGATGCGTGAAAACGTGAAGCGTGAGTACCTTACGCATCACGCATCACGTTTCACGGCCCGCCAGCCTGGCCGCGAGGTGTTTTCGCCCTTATTAACAGGCAACCGCCTGTGAGACCTACTTGTTGGGATCGTATTTGCAGCGTTTGCCCTCGACGCCATTCATGTGGATGCAGAGTTTGATGATGGCGGGGCGCCAGTAGGTCTCTCCGGGGGGGCTGGGATCCATGATGGCCCAGTAGTATTGCTCGTCGTTTTTGGTCCAGTTGGGGTCGGGCATGTAGATGAGGGACATGATCCCCACCCAGGGCCAGTGCTGTTCGGCCCACTGATACGCCCGCACCAGGTAATCGCCCTGGACGAAGGGGTCGATGCCCGCGCCCGCGCCGTGCCAGTAGTAGGGGCTGTCCGGACGGTCGTCCCAGGTCCAGCCAAATTCGAGGATGGCGATCTGCTTGTCCCCGTCGCCGTACTGCTCCATGAGCCGCCGGATGTCCTCGGCATGGCGGAAGGAGTAGACGCGCAGGCGTTCGGGCGGGCTGGGGTCGTTGTTGTAGTATTTGGGATTGGCGGCCACGTCAGCGGGATCGGTTTCGGGCGGCAGGGCGTAGCCCGCAGCGTGAATGCCCAGCATGTCGAAGTAGCCGTCGCTGTCGCCGCCCATGGCCTCGTACAGTTGGGTGTAGAATTTGACGTCGTACATGGCGTCGGCCTGATCCGCGGTGGTGGGGGCCATGCCCGCGGTGATGACGATGGCGTTGGGGTCCGCGGCCTTGATGGCGGCGTAGGTCTTTTTCAGGAGCATGGCGTAGCCCGCCGGGTCCACGGGCTTGCCGCCCCATTCGCGGGAGAGGTTGGGCTCGTTCCACACCTGATAGGCGTGGATGCGGCCGCGGTAGCGGGCGGCCAGGGCGCCGGCGAATTCGGCGAAGGCGTCCGCGTTTTCCGGGGGATCGCCCGCCCAAAAGGCCTTGTCGCTGGGCGAGATGCGCACCAGCAGCTTGAGTCCATGTTTCTCCACCTGATCCACAACCCGGTCGGCGATGCTCCAATCGAACTGGCCCGGGCCCGCGCCCTCGATGTCCTGCCAGGCGAACCACTGTTTCACCCAGCGGAAGCCCGCGTCGGACATGATGCCCAGGTCGCGGTCCGCGGTCTCGGGACGCCACCACAGGAAGGCCTGGGCGCCGTAGTCGGGGGATTGGACTTTGACCGGGCCGGAGGGATGGGTTGGGGGCGTCGTGGGCGCGGCCGTGGGCGGGATGGCGACGGCCGTGGGGGTGGGCTGATTCGCCGGAGGCTGCGTGGTCTGCGCCGGAGGTTGGGTGGGCGCGGCCGTAGGTTGCTGCGCCGGAGGCTGTGTGGGTTGCGTATTGCCGGGATTCTCAGGCTGGCCCACCTGGGGGACCGGCGTGGGCGTGGCGTTTGCGGGCGTGGGGGTCTTGGTGGGCGTGGGGGTGGGCGAGGGGGAAGCGCCGCACCCCGTCAGTAAGAGCGCTATCAGCGTGAATGCGAGGAGGGGGACGAGGAGGGATCGTCGTCGAGACATAAAGTATTCAGTAATCAGTGGCAATGGTTGCAGATCGTTTTGTCGTGGGATGCCGGCATCGTCAAACGTAAAACGTCATGCGTCATGACTTCACGTTTTACGCATGACGTTTTACGCTTGTCGCTAGCGCGCCCAACATGGGCCTGGCAAGCCTTTTCAAGCCAGGCCCATGTGTTTCGAACCGCATTACTTCGGCATCTGCTGAAGCATCTGGTAGGTGAGGGTGGGGCGGCCGTCGGAGGTGACGATGCTCCACTGTTGCAGCTCGGTGCCGGGGTTGGTCATGGAGAAGTTCAGGTTCCAGAGGAAGGCGACGCCCACGTAGCCGGTGCGTTTCATCCACTGGTAGAACTCGACGGTCCAGCGGGCCTGTTCCTCGCGGGTGTTGTCGTTGGCGTAGCCGTAGTTGTTGTTGACGGCGGGGCCGACCGCCCAACCAAATTCGGTGGGCCACAGCCGCTTGTTGACGTCGCCGTACTTGACCATGATGTTGCGCGAGCCTTCCACGGTGGAGCGGGCCGCCCAGGAGTGGTGGGGGCTGTCGCACGGCCCGCGGAAGCTGGCGCCGGTCTGGTTGATGTAGTCGCAGGCCTGCTGCCAGGTGAGGTTGGGCGGGATGTTGTAGCCGCTGGGGTGGATGCCGATGGCGTCGGAGTAGTTCTTGAGGCCGTTGCGGTACATGCCTTCCAGGTATTGGAAGTCATCGATGGCCAGGTTGCCCACATTGCCCGCGGGGGTGAGCGCGCCGCTGACCACGATCATCTGGGGGCAGGCGGCCTTGATGGCGCCGTAGGCGGCCTTGAGCAGCTGCATGTAGCGGGCGGGATCCAGGGGTTCGCCGCCCCATTCATACCACAGGTTCTGCTCGTTCCAGACTTCGATGGCCTTGACCTTGCCGCAATAGCGGCCCGCATACTGGCCCAGGAAGTTGGCGAAGGTGTTGGGGTCTGCGGGTGGCCCTTCGACGCTGAAGTCGGTGTTGGGCGGGCGGGCCCAGTCGGGCGCTTTGACGATGGAGGCCAGGATGTTGATGCCCTGTGCGGCGAAGAAGTTGACCGCGGCGTCCTGGCCGCCCCAGCTGATGGCGCCGGGCGATCCTTCCATCTCCTTCCAGGGCACCTGCCATTTCACCCAGTTGAAGCCCAGGCCCTTGATGGCGTTGGCCGCATAACCGAGGTCTGCGCCGCCATAGGGCTGGATCTGAATGCCGTAGCCAAACTGGCCGGCGCCCGCGGGACGGGGGCCGCCACCGCCAGCGGCAGGTTGCGCGGCGCGTTTGGGCGGCTTGGGGATGTTCTTGGCGACTTGAACCTCATCCACAGGGCCTTGCACCGTCACCCGATTGGCGATGATCCAGACCGGTTTGCCATCCGGGCCTTCGAGCTGCCACCAGTCGCCTTTCTTGTTCTTGCCGATGATCTTCAGCGATTCGCCTTTCTTGAGCAGCCCCACTCGGGGGTAGTTGGTGCCCGGGCCTTGCCGCAGGTTCGTATCGCCGGTGGCGGTGGCCATGGCGTAGGTTGGCGGCGTGGGCGTGGGGGTGGGGGTGGGCGTCGGCGTGAATTCGGGCGTGGGCGTGGGCGTGGGGGTGAAGGTGGCCACGGCCACCTGGGCTATACCCTGGTTGCTGATGAAGGCGTCGCCTTCCTTCACGTCCGCCCGGATGGTGTAGGTGTCGGGGGCGTCGGGCAGGGGCAGTTGCACAGGCTGATCGAGGCTCGTCTGCTGTTCGGCGACGACGTTGCCCTTGGAGTCCACCGCCTTCCATTCGACGTTCAGATTGGGTTCGGAGACGCCCGGAACCTGGCCGCTGGCGTATTGGGCGAGGGTGTTCCAGATCTTGGGATCGTAGTCCCGGATCTCCAGGGCGTTGGTGACGATCCCGCCCAGGTTGAAGCGGTTGGCCATGTTCAACTTGGCGGCCAGGCTGGTGGCGTTCTCGAAGAAGACGATGCGCTCCTCGCCCGACTGATCCCGATAGCGGTACCAGCTGATGCCGCTGGCCGGGTCATATTGCAGGGGGCTGGCGACGATGTCGGTTTCCAGCGAGGCGTTCACCGGCGATCCCGGTTCGACCACGTCGCTTTCGATGGTCACCGTGCCCAGAATGGGGGTGATGGCCTTATCGAAAGGAATGGGAATGAAGTAATTGCCGGCCTGTTCGGTGGCGTGGGCGGGCATCTCCAGCAGGAGTTTGTAGCGATCCACCTGCCCCACGCCCCAGGACAGCAGTTTCTCCACCTGGCCGCCGGGGATGTAGTCCACAGGATTCTCGAAAATAGGGATGATGATGGCGTCGGCCACCGCGCCCAACGCGATCCAATCGTAGCCGTAGGTCTCCCACGTGTCGTCGGAGAGCTGGACGGGTTTGTCGACATAAACATGGAGTTCTTTCCCGTCCGCATGAAGCCGCTCCGCCAGCTTGTTGATGAAGGCGGTGTAGTCGCTGCGCAGGGGCGGATCGACGCCGCGATAGTCCAGGGCCACGCCGTCGTAATTCTTGCTGGCGGCCAGTTCGGCCAGGGTGTTGATCTGAACGGCCTGGAGACCCTGGTCGATGATGAGGTTGGCCAGCAGATCGGTGCGGGGGACTTCGCCCGGTTTGTAGTTGCGCACCACCATGTAGGCTTTGCCGTTGATCTGATCCGCCGAAGGGAGGTTTTCCGCGCCATCGACGCTGCCATCCCCGCGCAGGGTGAGGGCGGTGGGGAAGACCGCGGTCACCGCGGAGGCGGCTTCGGGAGGCAGCTCCTTGCCCGGAGGCAGGGTCGCGCCCACGATGGGCAGTTGCGGCGTCGTCTGGAAGACGGCGAAGTCGTTGGGGACGAAGTTGACGTCGCTCTCGATGGCGTCTTCCTCCGGGATCAGCCGATGGGGCATCCACTCCCACATTTCCCCATTCCAGTTGTAGACGTCCAGGGTCTCGTAGGGCAGGGAATCGTTGGGGATGGGAATGGTGGCGACGGTGTGGGTGGGGATGTCGCCGCGGACGCTGAGCATGTAGATGGGGCTGCGCGGGCGCAGGGTTGTGGGCAGCTTTTCCAACGCCTCGCGTAGATCGTCGGAGACGTCTCCGCGCTCGAAGGACTCGCGGGGCATGCTTTCCAGTTTGGCGTAGGCTTTGCCCGTCAATCCATCCGCGGGGAAGATGACCTTCGTGCCGTCGGGATCGGTGATCATGCCCGATTCGGGGGTGATGGGCTCGTAGCCGATGGTGCGCACCCGTTCCAGCAGATCGATGGGCGGCAGGAGAAGGATGAGGAGGATGAGGAGAGGAATGATCAGAAAGTTGAAGATCTTTCCGGTCTTGGGGCTCTCCAGCATCCGTCCGACGCTATTGAGAAAGGAACTGTCTTGCATAGGACTACAAATCTCCTTGAGACAAACGCACCCGTCTCCAGGGCGAAAAAAGGCGGCGCGCGCCCTTCAGCGGAGGCGGGTGATGTGAGATGACAATCTTGGTTTTTCGCGAAGCGAAAGGGTGACTGCAAAGGAAAGATGCCAATTCATGGGTCGAACGCTCCCCTGTTCTGAAAACAGGATGAGGGGACGCAGATGACGCAGATTGAAGCGGATAAACGCAGATAAAAAGGAAAAATCTGTGAAAATCCTCCGCGGCAATCTGCGTTGCGAAGCATCGGCGATATCTGCGTTCCATTTTCATCCGTATCGGCGAGCCGCCGTTCAGTGCAAAGGGGAGTCAAAGCGCGATTTTAGCACACCCCATCCCAGGGGACAAACTCCCATAGGCGCAATGGGTGCTCCCGAACTTCCGATCTGGATGCTATGAAAATAGAATGATCGCTGGTTGCAGAAGGATCGCCAGGCCGACGTTGAGCGAGTCTGCAACGAGCGTGATGCGTGAAAACGTGAAACGTGAGGTCGTTACGCATCACGCATTACGCATTACGTGACTGGCTTCCCGCGCCAGCCTGGCCGCGAGGCTTTTTCGTCTCCATCGGAGGTGCCTCCCAGAAATTTGGCCCCGCAGGGGCGCTGTTTTTTCCACTAAACCTCCGTGCTACGGATGCGAAGCCCTACGGGCTGGCGACGTGGGCCCCGAAGGGGCTTTGTACGCGTAGCCCGAGGGTTCAGGATACTGTTGGTTTACTGCGGTGCGTCGAGGATGCGCCCCTTCTCCCGCACAGCGGGGGAGGAGGTCTTTACTCCGGAAGAAGGGCTTATTCCTTGAAAATCGACTGGGTTCGGGCGTCCCCCTCCCCCGATACGAGCGGAGCGAGTATCGCGGGAGGGGCGCAGGGGTGGGGGCAGCGTTGGCGGATCGCCGCCTCTGCTGGTTTGTTTTGTAGCCTGCTCGGGGTTTGCCAACAGTATCGTTCAGCCTCGGGTGCTTGCCAAGAAATTGGAACGCACCTCCGCATCGGGGGTGCGTCCCAAATTATTGGCGCGTTGCGCCGGGCGCCCCGGAGGTGAACCTCCGGGCTAGAAATGACGCCCCCTCAAGGGGGCTTTCAGAGCTAGCCCGCGTCAAAAGCCGGGTTCACCCGGCGTGGTTTTGTAGCCCGGCGCTTCAGCGCCGGGTGTAGGGGCAATGCCCGCGCGACGGCTTTCCCGATGACAACGCAATTTGCCAAGAAATTGGGACGCACCCCCGCATCGGCGAGCCATTGCTCGGGCTGACTGCAAGAGGTATAATGGATGGCGGTGGATAGGCGCGATGTCCGTTCTCATCGGTCGTCGCGCTCCCATGAACGCCGATTGCGCACCGTTCTCCAGTGCATGTAAGGAGGATAACCATGAAAACTGCACCTGTTTCCTGGCCGAGGCGCACGGCCCGAGGGGTGGGCGTGGTCGTGGCGTGGCTGATGATTGCCGTGGGGTTGTGGCATATTGTCCCGGTGGTGAGCGCCCAGCCTTATGGTCCGCGCTACGATGTATTGCGGGCGTCGCCGCTGACCATCGATGGGGACCTTTCCGACTGGCCCCTGGTTCCCGACATACCCCTGTCCGCCAGCAACGCCTCCAGTCATCTCTTCTCCTACCCCAGTCCCATGGACGCATCTTCGTACACGCGTTTCCTGTGGGATGAAGACTATCTCTATGTGGCCATCTCGGTCACCGATGACAGGCTGGTCGCTGACAGCGACCCGATTTGGGAGGATGACGCCTTCGAAGTGGGGCTGGACGGGGCCAATGATCTGAAGCCCCGGGGCGCAGATGATCGGCAGTTCACCGTGGCTGCGGATGGACGCATCGCCAGGGAGGGAGCGCCGATCACAGACGTGCAGGCCGCGGTGAGGCGTCGCATCGACGGTTGGGACGCGGAGTTGGCCATCCCGGCCTCCTTGCTGAACCAGCCCCGTTTTCGCAACTGGCAGATGATCCCCTTCAATCTGGGCTTGATCGATGACGATTTGGGCGGAAAAGCCGACGCCTACATGACATGGCAGGGCGCGCGCACCTGGGCCGTGGAGGAAACCTGGGGCGCGCTGCGTCTGCTGCCCGATGCCGCCGTCGCTCCCACGCCCGGCCCGACGCCCTCCCCTACGCCTCCCGGCGACACCGTCACCTTGCAGGATGGTTTCGGGCAATATGAGGGAACCCGCGACACGTTCATCTCCCAATGGGATCCTGACGCCAACCAGGGCGGGGCGTCCACGATTCAGGTGCGCAGCAATGAAGTCCTTTCCGCCCTCTTACGCTTCGATCTGGAGGCTTTGCCCGACCACGCCCGCATCAAACGGGCGACATTGAGCCTGTTCGCCGTGGATCGCACGAATCCGCAAGGGATTAGCATGTGGGTGTATACGCTTCAGCGCCCGTGGGAGGAGCGGCAGGCCACCTGGCGTCTGGCCCGGGACGGGGAGCCCTGGACCAAGCCGGGCGCGTCCGGTCCGGGCGACCGGAGCGCATTTCCCTTCGCGTCCGCGGTGGCGTCCAGGCTGGAGGACTGGACCAGCATCGATGTGACCTCCGCGGTGCAAGCCTGGATCGAGGATCCCGAGGCGAATGACGGCTTGATTCTGGTGGGGGAACAAGATGGCAGCGTGGCCTATCGGTTCTACAGCCGGGAGGCGGAGGGCGACGCAGCCCCTTATCGGCCTCAGCTCATCATCTCCTACTGGGAGCCAACGCCGACCCCCGTTCCCACGCCGACGCCCCAAAGGGTCTATATGCCCCTGATCCGGCGCTAATACTTCTTCACGATAGGCCCGTAGGCCGCGGGAGAGCGGGCCATGATGAGCTGCCGCCGCTCCCGATAGCGCCGCACGTCATCCGTGTCGATGCGGGCGAACGCGTAGCCCGTGGTCATCCCATCCCCTTCATCCACTTCCATCCGGGCCAGGGGCATGCCGTCGGGCCCGAGAATGGCGCTGTCGCCCAGGAAGCTGCGGCTGGGCTCCTCGCCCACCCGGTTGGCGGCCAGCAAAAAGACGCCGTTCTCCGCGGCCCGGGCCGTGGTGAAGGCCCGCCACTCCCGGCCATAGTCGGCTTCGTAGGCCGCGGGCAGACAGATGATCTCCGCGCCCAGCAGCGTCAAGGCCCGCGCCGCCTCGGGAAAAGCCAAATCCCAGCCGATCATCACGCCCACCACGCCCAACGCGGTGTCGAACACCGAGAAGCGGTAGCCGGGGCGAAAGCTGAGTTTCTCCTCGCCCAGCAGGTGGATTTTGCGATATTCGCCGATGAAGTTGCCGTCGGGCCCGATGACCGCGGCCGCGTTGTAGATGGTGGTCTCCACCCTGGCTTTGGTGGGCAGGCCGAAGACGATGTGCGTGTTGAAATCCGCGGCCTTGCGGGCGAGGATGTTGAACTGATGCCCGCCGGGCAGCCGTTCTGCCATAGCATTGAAGCCAGCGCCGTTCTCTACGCCGGTGGTGGCCAGTTCGGGGAAAACGATGAGGTCCGGGCGCTGTTCCCGGCAGATCTGCTCGACCGTGGCGGCCATCTGGCTGAGGTTGGCGGCGATGTCACCAAGAATCGGGCGGGTTTGAGCGACGGCGACGGTGAATTCGGGCATGGTGGGGACTCCGTTTGCAAATTCGGTGGGGTGAAGTTAGGAACGTATGTTCGTATTTTAGCACAGCATGAGGGGAAAGGCAAAAGGCGCAGGGGGCGAGGGGTGCGTCCCAGGAATTTGGCATCATCCAGCCGACTGAAGTCGAACTCTTCAGGCCTGCGGCCAGTGGACGGCCTACGCCGTCCAGAATTATGCCAACAAATGGTCGCCGAAGGGCGACCACCGGCGCGAAGCGCCTAAAGAGCCCGAGTTTACTCGGCAAATGTCTGCCAATAATTTGGGACGCACCCAGGGGGCGAGACGGCAACAAACAAAAAACCCCGAAGATCTGGGCAGACGTTCGGGGTTTGCAGGAGGAGACGATGCGGAGATTACCGGCGGAGTTGCTTCAGGCGGGCCTTCTTGCCCACGCGATCCCGCAGGAAATAGAGCTTGGCGCGGCGCACCTTGCTGTGGCGCACGATCTCGATCTTCTCCACGCGAGGCGCGTGGATGCGGAAGATGCGCTCCACGCCCACGCCGTGGGCGCCGATCTTGCGCACGGTGATGGCCTTGGCCGGGCCTTCGCCCTTCATGGCGATGACCGTGCCCTGGAAGACCTGGATGCGTTCGTTGCGGCCTTCGACGATGCGGTTGTGCACCCGGACGATGTCGCCGATGCGGATCTCGGGGACATCGTCCTTCAGATATTCGTTTTCCAGAGATTTGATGAGATACGTCATGACGTTTTCCTTCCTCGGACGATGGTTGGGATGTTTGGGAGCGGACGGGCCTCATCGATGTGAGCCGTCATCCCTCACAGGCGGGCCTGTGACAAAATGAAAGCGCCCTGCGGCGCTGGCTTGCTCATATTCAAGCAAGACGCCATTTTAGCATGAGCCGGGGTTTTGAGCAAATTCCGGGCCTCTCACTTTTCCCGAATGCAGGCCCCTTTGTTATAATCCCGTTCGGATTGGCTGAACCCGTTGACAGATTTCACGATGCGCAAAGCAAGCCACGTGGCCGCCGATCCCGATTCGGGCGCGTCCTATTTCGGTTGAGGCTGTACTCACCGACTGAAGTCGGACACTTAAGGCCTACGGCCAATGGACGGCCTTCGCCGTCCAGTCGTCCGGTCGACGGAGGTCGACCGCCGGCGCGAAGCGCCTAAAGAGCCCGAGTTCACTCGGACATGAGGCTGGCGCCAACTCATTTAGGACGCACCCTCCCGATTCCAATCCCTTTCGAGGATGAAAAAACTCATGACCACGAGAAAAACCCTGTTTGCGTTGTTCATCATCGTCATCCTGACGGCGTTGGCGCTGGCGGGATGCGGAGCCAAGGAGACGCCCCTCCCCACGCCCACCCGCACGCCCAAGCCCACCTTCACGCCCACGCCCGAGGGACAGATCATCAACGCGCCCCTGTTCGAAAAAGACGTGAGCGCCGCGCCCACCGATGAGGTGGCCGTGCTGCCCACGGACACGCCCACGCCGCCGCCTCCGCCCACGGACACGCCCACGCCCGTGCCGCCCACCGATACGCCCACGCCCGTGCCGCCATCGGTCAGCGTGGGGCAGGTGGTCAACGTCCGCAGCGGCCCCGGCACCAACTATCCCATCATTGGCAGGGCCCAACCGGGCCAGAAATACCCCATCACGGGCAAAAACCCGGCGGGAACCTGGTGGCAGATCGATTTCAACGGCAAAACCGGCTGGATTATCGACAAACTGGTCACCACGGAAGGCCAGACCGACGCCGTCGAGGTGGTGGCCAGCATCCCGCCCGCGCCCACGCCCACGCCGCGGCCGCCCACGCCCACGCCTATCCCCACCCAACCGCCCAAGCCCACCTATCCCTATTCCCTGGGCGAGGGCACCTGGCGCTGCGATCCCAACCCGGGCCAGACCTACTTCAATGGCTTCGTGCGGGACCGCCAGAACAACCCCATCAATGGCGTCTGCGTCCATATCGCCTTCTACGGCCCGCGCAACACGAAATGCTCTGGCTGCGATGGGGTGGGGGACGGCGTTTGGGGCTTCTCCCCCTTCGGCGGGCCCGCGCCTCCTGGCACGCCCGTCGAGATCTACGTGGTTCCCTGCCCGCCCGAACCCCTGCCCCCCGGCGGTCAGACCGTGCAGACCGGCTTCGGCGACCTGACGCCCCTCTCGGACAAGTGGACCATGACCATCAACGAGAGCGTCCAGTGCACGGGCATTACCTTCTACAAGAATTAGGATTGAGGATCGAGGATTAGGATTCAGCGCCGCCTCCCTCCTCCCCATCCCAATCCCAATCCCAATCCCAATCCTAACTCCCTCGCCAATGCGGCGACATGTTTAACGATCCCGAAAGACTGCGCAAGCTCGCGATTGCGCTCTTCATCCCCATCCCCCTGCTCACCCTGGCGTTGGTGCTGGCCATCTTCTGGCGCACCAACGCCTTGTATTATGTGACGGGCGAGGAGGATTTCGCCGCGCAGTTGAAGGGCCTCTCTGACCTGGCCGCGGATAGGATGCGCCCGCGGGTGCACACCGCGCCCGAGATTCCCGCCGCACACAGCGGCGTCAACCCCTTCGGCGTCAACGTCTTCCTGGAGCAGGAGCCCGACCCCGCGGTGCGGGAGCGGGCCGTGCGCATGGCCCGGGCGGCCGGCTTCCACTGGCTGCGGCAGGAATTCCCCTGGGAAGATATCGAGATCCACGGCAAGGGGGATTTCCAGGACCGGCGGCATGAGCCCTACCGCTCGGCCTGGGAGAAGTACGACCATATCGTCGATCTGGCCGAGAAATACGATATGGAGCTCATCGTGCGGGTGAGCAATCCGCCTGCGTGGAGCCGGGCGCAGGGGAATGAGGTGGGGTCTTACGCGCCGCCTGATAATTATCAGGATTTCGCGGACTTCGTCTATGCGCTGGTCAGCCGGTACAAAGGTCGGGTGCGCTACTATCAGCTCTGGAACGAGCCCAATATCTATCCCGAATGGGGGAACTACGCCATCAGCCCGGAGGACTACGCCCGGCTGCTGTGTCTGGCCGCGGACGCGGCCCGGCGGGCCGACCCCAACGTGGTCATCATCAACGGGGCCATGGCCTCGACCATCGTGCTGGACCCGGCCGCGGAGCCGCCTGGCAACGCGCTCAACGATTTCCTGTTCATGCAGCGCTTGTACGACGCGGGCGCGGCCGATTGCTTCGATATCGTGGCCATGCAGGGCTATGGCCTGTGGTCGGGCCCCACCGACCGCCGCATGAACCCGCGCGTGCTCAACTTCTCCCGCCCTCTGTTCATGCGCGACTTGATGGTGGCCAATGGCGACGCGCACAAGCCCATCTGGATCAGCGAGATGAACTGGAACGCGGTGCCCGACGAGGTCCCGGACAAGCGCTTCGGCCAGGTGACGCCGGAGCAGCAGGCCCGCTATCTGGTGGAAGCCTATGAGCGCATCCAGAAGGAATGGCCCTGGCTGGGCGTGGCCAATGTCTGGTATCTGAAGCGTCCTACGGATCAATGGAAGCAGGAGGGCAAGCCAGAGTATTACTTCCGCCTGCTGGAGCCCGATTTCACGACCACGCCCGCGTACGAGGCGCTGAAGGCCTACGCGCCCGCGCAGGCGCAAGCGCCCATCATGCATCCGGGCGCGCACCCGCCCGACCATTGGGCCATCGAGTCTGAAGAGTATCGCGTCGAACCGGCGCGCAACGGGCCGTTGCATCAAGTGGGGGTGTTGCCCGCGGGCGGGACGTTGCACCTGCGCGTGGATGGCTCCCGGCTGCTGATTCACGCCGCGCCCGACGCGATGCAGGCCCGGTTCAGCGTGGCGGTGGGGGAGAGAGCGCCGCGCGGAGTTGGGATCGACGCGGGCGAGGTGGTTGCCATCCGCTTGCGGGGCGCATCGGACGTGACCATTCGGGCGGAGGACGATCTGCGGGTGGATTATTGGGAGGTGAAGGGAGGAGGCAACGCCCTTCTCTGGCTGGCGCCTCTCTTCTGCCTGACGCTGGTCTTTCTGCTGGCGGCCATCTGGCTGGCCTTTCGTTGGTCGGAGGGCTGACTCTCATCTCTCTTTAATCTCTCGCCCTGTGTCTTTTTCATCTCCCTGTGGTAGGATTCAAGTATAATGGTAGGATAGCTCACCAGGTCGTCTCGAAAAACGCTGGCGTCGTTTTCGACATGCTCGCCAGGCCAAAGTTAGCCGAGGCGGCAACCGACGTGATGCGTGATGCGTAATTCGTGAGGTCGTTACGCATCGCGGATTACGCATTACGGGATTGGCTTCCCGCGCCAGTCTGGCTGGCAACCCTTTCACTGATGACGGATCACTGCCCAATGCTTTGGAAATCGACCTCACGCAAAGACGCTAAGGCGCAAAGGGAAAAGAAGCAAAGAATTCTTGGCGGTCTTTGCGACTTTGCGTGAGATTTTCGTCCGTATCGGCGAGCTATCACTCGTGTCACCTACTCACTGTTCCCCAAACCCGCCACTTCGCCCATGAAAAAAGCCATCTTTCTTGCCCTCATTGCCCTTATCGTCGTCGCTGCGGTCGCTTTCGCCCAAGAGGGCGGCGCAGACCCCAATAACCCGCACGGGCTCACGCCCGAGCAGCAGGCGCTGGCCAAGGAAATCCAGCAGGAGCTGTGGTGTCCCATCTGCCAGGGCGTGCGCCTGGATGTCTGCGAGCAGCAGGTCTGCCAGCAGATGCGGGAGATGATCGATGAGATGCTGCTGGAAGGGAAGACCAAGCAGGAGATCATCGATGAGTTCGTCGTCCAGTACGGCGTCGTCATCCTGGGCGAGCCGCCCAAGCAGGGCGTCAACTGGCTGGCCTGGATCATGCCTATCGCGCTGGTGCTGGCCGGGCTGGGCTTCGCCGTGTGGATGAGCCGTAAATGGACGGAGAAGCGGCGTCAGGAGGCTGCGGTCGTCCCGGTCGGGGCGGGCCCTGATGCGGATATCGCCAGCGCATCCGATGACATCGACGATGATTACCTCGCCCGCGTGGACCAGGAATTAGGGGAGGAGTATTGATATGAGTCAAGCGCCCATCGAAAGCCAGAAAAAGAAGCGGAAGGGAGGCGTCGGGCTGCTTCTGCTCATCGCCGTGGCCGGCTTCATCCTCCTGGCCGTGTTCTACTATGGCATCCTCAATCCGCCCTCGCAACGCGCGGACTCGGGCGAAAAAGCGCCCGATTTCAGCGTGACGACCTACGCCAGCGCACCCCTCCCTCCTGACGTGCTGGAGCCGGCCCTGGCCAATCTCTTTGGCGGGAATTATCAAACCTATTGCACTGGCGATTTGAGCAAGCCCCGGCCCGCCGAGTACGACAGCATCCCTCTCAAGCTCTCCGACTTTCGGGGGACGCCGGTGGTGCTGAATTTCTGGGCCAGTTGGTGCACCACCTGCAAGGAGGAGCAGCCCCTGCTGGAGAGCGCCTGGCGGCGGTACAAAGGTCAGGTGCAGTTCATCGGCCTGTCTCATCTGGATCAGGACAAGAACGCGCGGGCGTGGCTGCAATGCTACGACGTCACCTATCCCAACGCGCCCGACCTGGGGGGCAAAGCCTACAACGCGTACCGCATTCAGGGCGTCCCCGAGACTTATTTCATCGACGCGGATGGCAATATCGTCGATTATTACGTGGGCGCGATTCCCAACGGCAGTATTCTGGACCAGTTGATTCAAAAGCTGCTTCAGCAATAACTCTCACCCTTTTCCCCATCCCACACCACCTCATGTCCGATCTCGGTTTCATCACCCTCCTGATAGCGTTTCTGTTTACGCTGTATGGCATCGTCGTCAGCATCGTGGCCGCGAAGCGGAAGGATGCGGCGTTGGCCGCCAGCGGCCGCAACGCGCTGTATATCGTCTCCTTTCTGATTTTGGTGGCGACGGCGGCCCTGGTGTATATGCTCGTCACCAATGATTTCTCCAATGAATATGTGGCCAGTCACAGCGAGCGGGCCCTGCCTCTGTTCTACAAGGTCTCCACGCTGTGGGGCGGGCAATCGGGCTCGCTGCTGTTTTGGAGCCTGCTGCTGGCGGGCTATTCCGCGGTCATGGTCGCTTCATTGTGGAAGAAGGAGCCTCGCCGCGGGCCGTGGCTGGTGGCGATGCTGCTCTTCGTCCAGCTTTTCTTTTTGATCATCTCCCTTTACGCGTCCAATCCCTTCAATCGGCTGTGGGTGTTGCCCGATGGCAGCACTACGGGCGCGGTGTTCAGACCCGAGGGCGCGGCCCTGTTCATCCCTGCGGATGGCACGGGATTGAACCCTCTCCTCCAAAACTACTGGATGGTGGCCCACCCCATCTTTCTCTATTTGGGCTATGTGGGACTGACCCTGCCCTTCGCTTATGCGGCGGCCAGCCTGCTTTCGGGCGAGTTGGACGATAGCTGGGTGAAGCGGGTGCGCATCTGGAATCTCATCCCCTGGGCCTTTCTCACCATCGGCATCATCCTGGGCAGCCAGTGGGCCTATCTGGAGCTTGGCTGGGGCGGTTTTTGGGCCTGGGACCCGGTGGAGAATGCTTCCTTCATCCCCTGGCTTACGGCCACGGCCTTTCTGCACAGCATCATGATCCAGGAGCATCGGGGGATGCTCAAGGTGTGGAACATGATCCTGGCTTTCCTGGGCTTCTGGCTGGTGATCATCGGCACCTTTATCACCCGCAGCGGCATCATCGATTCGGTGCACGCGTTTGCGGTGTCGAATATCGGCCCGCTGTTCCTGGGCTTCATCATTGTCACCTTCTTCGGCTTCCTGGCGCTGCTCTGGTATCGCCTGCCCGACCTGGAGTCGGATGCGGAGCTGGATTCGCTGCTTAGCCGGGAGGCCGCGTTCCTCTATGTGAATGTGCTGTTCGTGGTGGCGGCCTTCGTCACCCTGTTCGGGACGCTGTTCCCCATCATTTCCGAGGCTCTGAGCGGCACGAAGATCGCGGTGAACGCGCCTTATTTCAACAAGGTGGACGGTCCCATCTTCCTGGCGATTCTGTTGCTGATGGGCATTGGGCCGCTGTTGGGATGGCGGCGTACGTCCAATGAGATGCTGCAAAAGAGCCTGGCTGTGCCGGTGGCCCTGGCTCTGGCCGTGGCCGGCGCGGTGTTCATCCTGGTCACCCGCAACTGGGTACCCATCCTGGCCTGGTCGTTGGCCGCGCTGGTGTTTGGCACCATCCTCTGGGAGTTCTACCGCGGGGCCGCTTCGCGGCGTCGGGCCACGGGCGAAGGCTGGCTCAAGGCGCTGTGGGGCGTCATGGCCCGCAATCAGCGGCGTTACGGCGGCTATATCGTCCATTTCGGCGTTGTGCTCATGGCCTTTGGCATGGTGGGTGCGGTCGCGTTCCAGCACAACCTCAAGACCAGCATCACGCTGAATGGCACGGCCGAGCTGGGAGGCTACACCTTCACCTACACCGGGCTGGATCAAAATCAGGGCCCGAACTACGATGAGGTCGTGGCCACGGTTATCGTTACGCAGGGCGATCGGAATGTGGCCACCCTGTATCCCCGCATGAACTTCTATCATTCGCGGGCGGCGAAGGATATGGGCCCGACCACGGAGGTGGGCCTGCACACCAGCCTGCGGGAGGATGTGTACGTCGTGCTCAACGGCTTCGAGAATGGCGGGCAGTTGGCCGCGTTCGAGATTTTCGTGAATCCGTTGATGTTGTGGATGTGGATCGGCGGCATCGTGATGGTTCTGGGAACGCTCTTTGCGCTGCTGCCCATGAAACAACCCGCACCCGTCCGCGTCCGCTCGCCCAAACCCCTCCCGCAGCCCGCATAACGCCCCGGCCGGGTTCGTGACGGCCTTCCTCCCACTGAATGCTGAACACTGATTACTGGTGACTGACCCATGTGGCTACTCATCGCCTTCCTCCTTCTCCTCGCCGCCACCGCGGTGATCTTGATCCCCTTCTTCCGGTCGTCTCAGCCTGCCGCGCCTGACGTGGAGGTGGACCCCAAGCTGCTGGCGCTCTACAACCGCCGCGACCAGCTCTATCAGGCCATTCGCGAAGCGAAATTCGACCTGGACACGGGCAAACTCTCGCCCGAAGACTATGAGCGGCAGGTCGCCAATCTCAAACGGCAGGCCGCCAGCGTGCTCCGAGCCATCGACAAGCGACAGGAGGCGCTGTCTACGGCGGAGCTGGACGCCGAGGCCGAGGCGATGGTGCAGGCGGAGCGCCGGGAGCATCCCCTGGCGCCCGCGCCGCAACCCGCGGTGGTCACGGCGTTGGCTGGCGTCGCCGCGGCCGCAGCCCCTCGCTATTGTCCGCAATGCGGGGCCCGCGTGCAGCCGGGCGACCGCTTCTGCCCGGCCTGCGGCGCTCGTTTGCGATGATCGAAGATCAAAGATTGAAGATTGACTGATCACTGATTACTGCCAACCCGCCTCTTCCCTTCATCGTCGCTCTCGTCGCACAATCTTATGGACACTCTTCAAGCGCTGATCCTGGGCCTGGTGCAGGGCCTGACGGAATTCCTGCCCGTTTCTTCTTCCGGGCATCTGGTGTTGGTTCCCTGGTGGCTGGGTTGGGATGATCCGGGCCTGGCGTTCGATGCGCTGCTCCATTGGGGCACGCTGCTGGCGGTGGTCATCTACTTCTGGCGGGACTGGTGGGAGATGCTAATGGCGCTGGTTCGCAAGGTGCAGGGGCGGGCCGCACAGGGCAGGGATCACTTGCTGCTGGCCATCCTCGTGGGCACGATCCCGGCGGCTGTGCTGGGTTTCCTGCTGGAAAGTTTCTTCGAGAGCATGTTCGGCCAGCCCGCGCTGGTGTCTGTGTTCATGATCATCACCGGATTCCTGCTGGTGTTCGCGGAGCGCTGGACGCGCTCGCATCAGCAGGGGCGGCCCATGGAGAAGCTGAGCTATCTGGATGCGGTTTTCGTGGGGTTCGGTCAGGCGCTGGCCATTGCGCCCGGCATTAGCCGCAGCGGCAGCACCATCGCCGCGGGCCTGGTGCGCGGTCTGGACCGCCCCACTGCGGCCCGGTTCTCCTTCCTGCTGGGCACGCCCATCATCTTCGGCGCGGGCCTGCTCAAGCTGAAGGATCTGGTGGAGATGGGAACGGGAGCGACGGGATTCGCGCCTCTGGCGGTGGGATTTCTGGCCGCGTTCATCTCGGGCGTGCTGGCCATCCGCTATCTCCTGCGCTATCTTCAGCGCCACACGCTGTACGTTTTCGCCTATTATGTGTGGGCTGTGGCCCTGCTTTCCCTGGCTCGGTATTTTTTGGCAGGGGGATGAGAAGCGAAGTTGGATGGGGCGTATGCAGGGTTTCGAGGCGGGTTTGCCAAAGGGGATGGGTTGGGATTAAAATGGAACGAAAATGTGAACGCCGTCCAGCGGCGGGTAAGCCCGCGCCGATACGGACGAAAATGGGAACGCTGATTTGCGCAGATGCTTCGCAACGCAGATTTGCGCAGATGATTTTCACAGATTTTTTCTTTTCATCTGCGTTCATCCATTTCAATCTGCGTCATCTGCGTTCCCTAATCCTATTTTCAACGCAGGTTATCAACCATGACACGCGATGACGCCCGATTGAGACGGCTGCTCGAAGAAGAGCGGGCCAAACTCATCGATGATATCGACCACTTATCCAATATCAAATACCGCCGCATCACGTCCAGCAATCACATGGCCGAGAGCGCGACCGCGGCCTTCGACCAGGCCAGCAATCAGGCTCTGCTCAAGCAGTTGCAGCACCGCCTGAAGCGCGTCGACCACGCCCTGGCCAAGTTCGAAACGGGAACGTATGGTTATTGTGAGAATTGCGGCGAGCCTATCGATTTCGCCCGTCTGAAGGCTCTGCCCGACGCCCGCTTCTGTCTGAAATGCCAGCGCCAGCGCGAGACCATGGGCGGCGGCGCTTTGGGCCCGCGGGCGCTGGAAACGGGCGAGATCTGAGTGTCCTCTATGCGTCGAAAATCCCGATTTTTCCTGCTGACCCTGGCGGTGGCGTTCGGCGTAGTGCTGCTGGATCGATGGAGCAAGACGTGGGTGCTGAACAACATGCCCCTCTACTCCGAGTTCGATCTCATTCCCGCGCTCTATCCCTACTTCCGACTGGCGCACAGCGCCAACACGGGCATTGCTTTCGGCCTGTTTCAGGGCGGCGCCATCATCTTTACCATCATCCCCGCCATCGCGGTCGCGGCTATCGCGATTTACGCCTACCGCGAGGGCGATGCGTCGGCGTTGCTCTCCGTCAGCCTGGGGATGATGCTGGGTGGGGCGGTGGGCAACCTGTGGGACCGGCTGGCGTATGGCGCGGTGGTGGATTTCCTGAGCGTGCGCCTCTCCGACAGCCTGATCTGGCCCACGTTCAATCTGGCCGACACGTTTGTGGTCATCGGCACCGCGCTCCTCATCCTGCATTTTCTGCTGGAGGAGCGTAAGGCGGGGGATGAGGAAACTGTTGCTATGAAAATAGAATGATCGCCGGTTGCTGAAGGTTCGCAATGCCAAGGTTGGGCGAGCCTGCCACAGACGTGATGCGTGAAAACGTGAAACGTGAGAGCGTTACGCATCACGAATTACGCATTCCATGCTCGGCTTCCCGCGCCGCCCTGGCCGCGGGGCGTTTTCATCGGTGTCGGCGAGCTTTCGCTCGTGTCGCCTGCTTTCTGAACAGGTCGCTGCGGGCGCGAATGAACGATTGAAGACTAAAGACTAAAGATTGAAGATTCGCACATACAGCTTGCCGCCATCGCTGCAAGGCTGAGTTCATTTGGAGATGGAAGAACGACGTTTTCTCGTGCAGCAGCCTGCGTCCCGGCTGGACCGCTATCTGGCGGCGCAGTTGCCCGATCATTCGCGCTCGGAGGTGCAACGCTGGATCAAGGAAGGGTTGGCGCGGGTGAATGAACGGCCGGCCAAGGCCAGTCTGTCGCTGGAGCCGGGCGACATGGTCACGTTGACCATCCCCGAGCCGCCGCCCACGGAACTCCAGCCCGAGGCTATCCCCCTTACCATCCTCTACGAGGATGCGGACGTCATCGCCATTGACAAGCCCGCGGGCATGGTGGTGCATCCGGCGGCGGGGCACGCTTCGGGCACGTTGGTGAACGCGCTTCTCTATCATTTCCCCGATATCGAAGGCGTGGGCGAGGGCGGGCGTCCGGGCATTGTGCATCGTCTGGATAAGGACACGTCGGGGATCATCCTGGTGGCGAAAAATCCTCGGGCGCATCGGTATCTCCAGGCCCAATTCAAGGCCCGCACCGTGGAGAAGACCTATCTGGCCCTGGTGCACGGGCATGTTTCGCCCAAGGAGGGGCTTATCGACGCACCCATCGGCCGCCATCCCCGTCATCGCCAACGCATGGCCGTCACGTCCGCGGACAAGGGTCGCGAGGCCCAAACCGAGTACAAGGTTCTGGCGTTTTACGGTCCCACCACCCTGGTGGCGGCCCATCCCCTCACGGGCCGCACCCACCAGATCCGGGTGCATTTCGCATCCATCGGGCATCCTGTGGTGGGCGATCCGCTGTACGGGCGGAAGGATGCGTATGGGTTGGGACGGCATTTTCTGCACGCCTACCGCCTGCGTTTCCGCCGCCCATCGGATGAAGCGATTGTCGAGTTGGAAAGCCCGCTGCCTCCGGAGCTGGAAGCCTTGCTGAAGCGGCTTGCCTGATCACCAACCCCGGACGGTGCATGGCTTTGCGGTGGTGTGCAAAAATGACTCGAAGCCCCCGTTGGGCGAGTCCGCCACGGACGTGATGCGCAATCCGTAATCCGTGAGGTCATTACGCATCACGCATTACGCATTACGTGCCTGGCTTCCCGCGCCGCCCTGGCCGCGAAGCGTTTTCATTCGGAATTATTCGTTTCGGCGAGGGACCTGGTGGCAGCCGCGGCAGCGGGCCTCGTAGGATTCCTCCGCGCCGATGAGGATGATGGGGTCCTCGTAGTAGGCGGGCTGGCCGTTGATGAGGCGCTGGGTGCGGCTGGCTTCGCCGCCGCAGACCATGCAGATGGCGTGGAGTTTGCGTACGCTTTCGGCTTTGGCCATGAGTTTGGGCATGGGCCCGAAGGGCTCGCCGCGAAAGTCCATATCCAGACCGGCGACGATGACCCGTTTGCCTTGCAGGGCCAGCGCGTCGCACACGTCGACGATGGCGTCGTCGAAGAATTGCACTTCGTCGACGGCGATGACATGGGTGTCGGGCCGGACGAGATGGAGGATTTCGGCGGCGTCGCTGACAACGGAGCCTTCCCATTTCGTGCCATCGTGGGAGGCGACGGTGGTGACGCCGTAGCGGTTGTCGATGGCGGGCTTGAAGAGCTGGACGTTCTGGCGGGCGATGACAGCCCGGCGCAGGCGGCGCAGCAGTTCTTCGGTCTTGCCGCTGAACATGGAGCCGCAGATGACTTCGAGCCAGCCGCTGCTGGGGCGCAGGTGTCGGTCGGGCATGATATTTTTTCGCGTTCGGTCGTTTGAGAAGTCAATCAGGATGAATGGGATTGGGTGGCGGGAAGCCAAGGGCGTGAAACGTGAAAACGTGATGCGTGAGGTCTTGACGTTTCACGCTGAGTGACTGACAAAACGCGTTGAGGTCTGCTTTGGTCGCCAATGCTGTCGACTCAAGTCGCACCATGGCAGGCCTGCGGCCAATGGACGGCCTTCGCCGTCCATTTTCATGATGGAAATCAGGTCGACGGAGGTCGACCGTAGGCGCGAAGCGCCTTCAAAGGCACGAGTTTACTCGGTCAGATCGAGTGAAAGCAAGTGACTTCAAGATTTGTCAGTCAACCAGCGTTTCACGTTTGACGTTGGTCGCGGCTTCGGTCGACGTCGGTTTGGCAAGCTTTTCGCGAACGACGCCAACGTTGTTTGCGAAGTGGACAAAGACAAAGAAAAAGGCAGGAACGAGAACGCTCCTGCCCTGATATGCGATGGGGTGGGGATTAGTGTTGGAGTTCGGCCAGAGCTTCTTTGTAGGCTTTCTCGTAGGCCGCGTCCGCGTCCTCGCCGCGGGCCTTGGCCTTGCGAGCGGCTTCTTCGGCCAGCTTGCGGGCCTCGGCCTTGATGCGGGCCTGAGCGCGAAGCTGGTCTTTGGTGCGCAGGCGGCGCATGAAGCGTTCGACCTGGCCGGCGGTGTCGACGATGCGCTGCTCGCCGGTAAAGAAGGGATGGCAGGCGGAGCAGACGTCGGTGTGGATCTCGGGCTGGGTGGCGCCGGTGGTCCAGGTGTTGCCGCAGGAACAGATGACCACGGCGTTTTCGTAATAAGTGGGATGGATGCCCTGTTTCATGTTCGTTACCTCGATCTATCTCAGACCACGCGCTCAGGATAGACGCTGACGCGTTTCTTGCTGCGGGTTTGGTGTTCGAATTTGACGTAGCCGTCGATGGTGGCAAAGATGGTGTGGTCTCTGCCCACGCCGACGTTCTGGCCGGGTGCGATCCGGGTGCCGCGCTGGCGCACAATGATGGAGCCTGCGCGCACGAATTGTCCGTCGTAGCGTTTCACGCCCAAACGTTTTGCTTTGCTGTCGCGACCGTTCTTGCTGGAACCGCCACCTTTCTTATGAGCCATGTTTTTCGCTCCTTATCGTAATTTGCGGGTCGGATTGGGATGGATCACGTCAGGCCGTGATGCTGTCGATGCGAAGTTGGGTGTACTTCTGGCGATGACCGGTCTTGCGGCGCATGGTGGTGCGGCCGCTGTGCTTGAAGATGATGACCTTGGGGCCTTTGGTGACGCCGAGGACCGAGGCGGTGACTTTGGCGCCTTCCACGAAAGGCTGTCCCACTTTGACGTCCCCCTCATCGGCCACGAGAAGCACCTCGTCGAAGGTGACCTGGTCACCTGGAGAGACGTTTTTCAGGAGTTCGACGTTGATGATTTCGTTTTCTTCGACGCGGTATTGTTTGCCGCCGGTTTTGATGACTGCGTACATAAGCTGTTTCCTTTCCGTACGGCGCCTCAAAAAAGGACTTAGGGAGCCGTAGCGGCGTGGGGATTTGGAGGGTAGCTGGTTGGGCGTAGAAAAAGTGGGCCGAAAAGCCCACAGCATTTTATTTTAGTCGAAATGGTTGGCGTTTGTCAAAGTTCGGGTTCGTCCAAAATCAGGCGCTCGCGCACGATGGCGTGGGGCGTGTCCGACAGGCCCATAGCGTCGATGACTTCGCTGACACGGGCGTTGCTCTGGGACCCGGCCAACAGGGTCATGCGCACGCAGCCGGGGGCTTGGGGCAGGAGTTCGATGGCGACGATGCGGGGGCGCAGGTCGTAGGTTTTGTGGGGTTTCTTGAAATGGGGGCGCTGGATTTCGTCCTGGGCGAGGGTGGCTGCCACCCGGGCCGCGAGCGCTTCCTGGCTGATGCCCTGCCAGCAGACGCGGTAGATGGCCTGGCGCAGGCTGGCCTGCATGGCGGGAAGTTTGAGGGGGACTTCTTTCAGGTCGAGGATGGCGAAGCCAGGAGGGAGGTTGCGGGCGATGGGCTCGATCCAGGCTTCCGGCTCGATCCGCCGGGTGAGCCAGGCGTCGAGCATCTCCCGCAGGCCCGCCACGCCCACGGGCAGGGCGGAGGCGAATTGGATGCGGGGCTGGGGGTTGAAGCCGTGGGAGTAGGCCAGGGGCAGGTCGACGCGGCGGAAGACGCGCTCCCAAAAGCGGGCGAGGTCCAGGTGGCCGATATAGCGGGCGTCGCCGGTTTTGCTATAGGTGAGGCGCAGGCGTTGGACGGGGGGCGGGGGATTGGTCATAGATTAGCGGTAGTAGTCGATCCAGCGGAGGGAGAAGGAGGTGTAGCCGCCCCATTGGAAGTCTTTGGGCAGGGTGATGAGGTAGCTGGGTGGCTGGGCGGGTTTGCCGAAGAATTTGCCGCCTTCTTCCGCGGGCAGGGGCTGAATCTCCATCCAGTAATAGCTGTCGGGGGTGAGTTTGGCTTCGCCCGTGGGCATGTGCAGGGTCTCGCGCACGGGCCCGTTGCGCGGGGCGGAGGCGGTGATGGCGATGTCGTCGTAGTTCAGGGCGAGGTAATCCAGATTTTTGACATAAAGGCGAACATGAACGGTGTCGGGCATGTCGCCCTGGAGGAGGTTGATGGTGGCGTCGCCGATGCCGCTGGGGGAGTAGATGTGAAAGGTGATGAGGTTGTCGCCGGGAACGGAGCGTATATCGGCGTCGCTTTTCATGCTGGTGGCCTGGAACTGGAGGGGAGGTTGAGGTTGTTGCCGGCAGGCGGTGAGGAGGAGGGCGGTGAGGAGCAAGAGGGTGAGTAGGGCGGTTTTCTGGAACATGGGCGCCTCCTGTGTCAAACGAGGGGCGGGCGCCGCCAGGGCGCACCGCCCTGACCGCAAAACGCTGTTCGGATTTCGTTATGCGCGTGGGGAGTGGGGAAGTCGGGATGAATGGGGGCGTTGGGTATAGTGTAAGCGTTTTGCGGTGTGCGGGCAAGGCCCGCACGCGGCGCCCGCCCCTCACACCCGCGCGCGGCGCGAGGACTGCACCCGCACCCCCACCGCCCGCGGCCCCATCCTGCCCTCGACCACGCGGAAACGCACCAGCGCGCCCCGTCGCAGCTTCCCCCGGGCCACGTCCCGACGCCGCACATAGACCTCGCTGCCGTCCGCCATCGTGATGAACCCGAACCCGCGGCGGGGATCGAACCACTTCACCACGCCCCACCGACGCGTCATCGCCAGCAGGTGACGGCATCCCGGACAATGCTCCGGCTCGTGGTCGTCCTGAACTTGCTCCCAACCGGTCCAAACGAACGTGATCCCGCAATGTGCGCAGGACAAAAACCGGTCGGGCGGGAGATTCAGCGCGGGGCTGGCGGCTTCGGACATGGCGAGCGGCAGGCAAAGAAAAGACCCGTCGAAGACGGGCCTGGTGGAAAATGGCACCCTGGAGAGGATTTGAACCTCTGACCTCCTCCTCCGCAGGGAGGCGTTCTATCCACTGAACTACCAGGGCTTGACCAAGACAAAGTATAGCAAAAAGCGGGGCAAAATGCAAGATTTTGAAAAAAGAAAAGACCGGCTCACCACGGCGGCCGGTCTTTTGGATGCAGATTGCGGGGCGGGGGTTACTTGAACTGGCGGTAGGTGTTGCTGTCGTACAGGACGAAGACCCCTTGCGTGGCCGTCCAAATCATCTCGCCATGCTCGAAAGGCTGCCAGGTGGCGGTGACCGCGGGATTGGGCGGGCAATAGGCCCAGCCGAGCCGCTGGGAATAATTATCCTCATTGCGCCACATCTTGCCAATGCCATATTCCGGCTGACACCAGCCCGCAGGCGGCTTCAGCGTGGGATTCGTCACCGGATCGCCCGACTGCCATGTATCGGGATATGTGGTCCACTGACCAATGTTCGTGAAAATGACGTACATCTTCTTTGTGTCGAGATTGTTGACCACATATCCCGAATAGAATCTCTGCTCCACAGCATTGAAGCCCTGTTCAGGCGCGGTGGGGCAGCCGATCTTATCCCGAACACTTTTGTTGTTGAACCAGACATTGCCAAAGCCCAGCATGGGCGTGATGGCGCATACTGTGGCAGGGCCGTCGCCTGGCTGGGGCGGAGGGGGATAGTAGCTGGACGATTTGGGTGCGGTGGGCTTGGGTGCTGGCTTGCCAGGAATGCACAACACCTGGCCCGGATAGATCTTGTTGCGATTTCTGATGTGATTGCATCTCTGGATAGCTTTGGTGGAGACGCCATAGCGGGCGGCAATGCGGCTCAGATAATCCCCTTTCTTCACCTTATAATAAGCCTTGCATGTACACTTCCCGCTTTGATTGGGAGCAGCTTGTGTGGTGGTTAGGGGGACTAGGGTGAGCACCAGCAATGCCGCTATCAGAAGCAGCAGCAGTCGCTTCATGGTGGAATTACCTCCTTGGAACACGGAATTCAAAGAAACATTGGGGGAACAAATGAACGATAACTCATTGTAACACATTTATGTTATTTGTCAATATGTGCTATAATGGGCCATCGACTTCGCTAATCTCGCTAAATGCAACGACTTATGAAAGGCGCTCGCAAGCAGCTTGGCGATTTGGGTGAAAAAATGGCCGCCGATCTTTTGATCCGAAAGGGAATGCGCGTTGTCGCGCAAAACTGGCGTTGCCCTTTGGGGGAGATCGACATCATCGCCCGCGATCAGGCCGTCCTCGTCATCGTCGAAGTGAAAACCCGCCGCGGCCGGGCGGCCGGCGCGCCGGAGGAGGGGGTCGACGCCCGCAAACAGGCCAAATTATGCCAGCTCGCACAGTGCTATATCCAGAGCGCGAGCTGGGAAGGCGATGTGCGATTGGATGTGGTCGCCGTGGCGTTCTCATCCACGGGCAAACTGCTGCGGGTCACCCATTGGCCCGGCGCTATCGAATGTTGGGACGTATGGACGAGCGAGGACTGGTTCTAGTGCTGGTGGGCCCCACCGCGGTGGGGAAAACGGCCGCGTCATTGCTTCTGGCCCGCGAGCTGGGGGGCGAGATCGTCTCCGCGGACTCGCGGCAAGTATACCAGGGCATGGATATTGGCACGGCCAAAGTCACGCCCGAGGAGCGAGGTGACATTCCCCATCATCTCATCGACATCCGCGCGCCCGATGAGACCATCAGTCTGGGCGAGTACAAAGAGCTGGCCGACGCCGCCATTGCCGATATCCTGGCTCGCGGGCGTCTGCCCCTGCTGGTGGGCGGCACAGGTCAATATGTGCGGGCCGTGGTGGAAGGCTGGCAGATCCCTCGCGTCCCCCCTCACCCCGAACTACGGCGGGAGCTGGAAGAACTGGCCGCCCGCGAGGGCAAAGAAGCCGTCTTCGCCCGCCTGCAGGAGCTCGATCCCGCCAGCGCCCAAACCATCGACTACCGCAACCTGCGCCGCGTCATTCGGGCCATCGAAGTCACCCTGGCGGCGGGCCGTCCCTTCAGCGAACTCCAAACCAAACAGCCGCCCCCCTGGCGCATGGTGCAGATCGGCCTCACCCGCCCGCGAGAGCGCCTTTACGCCCGGGCCGACGCCCGCATCGAGGCCATGCTCGAAGCGGGATGGGTTGAGGAGGTGGCCCGATTGCTGGCCCAGGGCTACACGCCCGACCTGCCCAGCTTCGCCAGCCTGGGCTATCGCGAAGTGGCCGCGTATCTGGCCGGGGAAATCAGTCTGGAGGAGGCGAAATCGCGCATCCGGCGGGCCACGCGCGCCTTCATCCGCCGCCAATACAACTGGTTCCGCCTCACCGATCCCCGCATCCACTGGTTCGACCTGGAGGAAGTCGGGCTGGATGGGGTGCTGAGGGCTGCATGGGGAATTGGAGAGACGGGTTGAGGCGCTGTTGTAGACTTCGGAGGTCTGCGCAGACCTCCAAGGTCTACAACCGATACACCCCTCGCGCGATCTGGAACATCACCGCCGCGGGGGTGTGTCCCCAATTTTTGGCGCGTTGCGCCAAACGCCCCGGAAGTGAACCTCCGGGCTAGAAACGACGCCCTCTCAAGAGGGGCTTTCCAGCTGGCGCGTCAAAAGCCGGGTTCACCCGGCGTTGTTTTGTAGATGGAGCCCGCATGACCGAATTTCTGATGACAAAGCGATTTGCCAAAATTATAGGACGCGCCCCGCCGCGGCCAGGGCGCGTCCCAAATTATTGGCAGACATTTGCCGAGTAAACTCGGGCTCTTTAGGCGCTTCGCGCCGGTGGTCGCCCTTCGGCGACCATTTGTTGGCATAATTTTGGACG
>Ga0256832_1000197_pt1 | contig 38111 bp, 34 predicted proteins | sample 134614metaG_FD_190534 | JGI IMG/M metagenome (GOLD analysis project Ga0256832, IMG submission 190534) | Hydrothermal vent microbial communities from Lau Basin, Pacific Ocean - 134-614 | ecosystem: Environmental > Aquatic > Marine > Hydrothermal vents | place: Pacific Ocean: Lau Basin | collected...
CAGATTTTAAGATAAGAAAATCAAAACATAGAGGAAAAAAAGAGGTTTTTATCCTCCCTGACATATCTGTGTGTGATGAGTGCCTAAAGGAGTTAGACGATCCAGAAAACAGAAGATACAGGTATCCGTTTATAAACTGTACAAACTGCGGTCCCAGATTTTCTATTATTGAGAAACTGCCGTATGACAGACCTAACACAACTATGAAACAGTTCAAGATGTGTCCTGATTGTGAAAGGGAGTATAAAGATCCAGAAAACAGAAGATTTCACGCCCAGCCTAACGCTTGTCCTGTTTGTGGTCCCCACATAACTCTTTATACATCAGATAAAAAACTTATAACCCAAAAGGAAGAAGCCCTTGAAAAAACAGTCCAGCTTTTGAAAGAGGGAAACATAATAGCTGTAAAAGGTGTGGGAGGTTTCCATCTTGTTTGTGATGCAACAAATGATCAGGCTTTAAAAAAATTAAGAGAAAGGAAAAAAAGGGGAGAAAAGCCGTTTGCAGTGATGTTCAGGGATATTAATCAGATAAAAGAGTACGCAAAGATTACAGATTTTGAAGAGGCTGTTATCCTTTCTCCAGAAAGACCTGTTGTGATAGTCAAATCAAAAAAAGGGACAGATCTAAGCCCTGAGGTTGCTCCATTCTTAGACAGGATAGGTGTTTTTCTTCCTTATTCACCTCTACATTACCTTCTTCTGAATGATTACAAAAAACCTCTCGTGATGACATCTGCAAATCTTTCTGATGAACCAATAGTGAAGGATAACGATCAGGCTTTTGAAAAACTGTCTGTATTCACAGATTACGTACTTGTTCACAACAGAAAAATAAAAAACAGGGTTGACGATAGCGTAGTCAGGGTTATAAATAAAAAGATCTCTTTTATCAGGCGTTCACGGGGATATGCCCCTCTTCCTGTAAAGCTCCCTTTCAAACTAAAGAGAAAAGTTTTAGCTGTTGGAGGACACCAGAAAAACACGATAGCTGTAGGATTTGATGATAAGGCTTTTTTGAGCCAGCATATAGGAGATCTTCAGACTTTTGATGCCTGCAGAAATTTTGAGGAGGTTATTGAGTCATTTTTCAGTCTTTATGATTTTAAACCAGATGTAGTTGTTTGTGATCTCCACCCGTCATATTTCTCAACAAAATGGGCAAAAGATTTTTCACAAAAAAATGGTGTTTCTCTTGTTCAGGTTCAGCACCATTACTCCCATGCCCTATCCCTTATGGCCGAAAACCAGATAAAAGAAAGGATACTTGCTGTAAGCTGGGACGGAACTGGATACGGTGATGATGGAAATCTGTGGGGAGGGGAGTTTCTTGTGTGTGGTTATGAAGGATATGAAAGGGTTTCTCATTTTGATTACTTCAGGCTTATAGGTGGTGAAAAGGCTGTAAAAGAGCCAAGAAGAGTTGCCATTTCAGTCTTATTCAGTATTTTTGGGGAAAATATTCCTGATACGCCCTGTTTAAAAGCATTTAAAGAAAAAGAGATAGATATCCTGTACAAAATGTGGGAAAAAGGACTGAACTCTCCATTTTCTTCCTCTGCTGGAAGGCTTTTTGATGCTGCTGCCTCAATTCTTGGGATCAGACAGATTCTTTCTTATGAAGGACAGTCAGGTATGATAATGGAAAACTTTTATGACCGGAATGTTAAAGATTTTTATCCGTTTGAAATAGATAATACTGTCAGCTGGAAACCAATCTTTGAGGAGATGATAAAAGATATATCAGATGTTTCTGTCAAGGTATCCCGTTTTATCAATACACTTGCAGAGGTTGTGATAAGGGTTTACAAAGAAAAGGGAGAAGGTTTAAAGATCGGTCTAACAGGTGGTGTTTTCCAGAACAGGTTTTTAACAGAAAAAGTGATAAGTCTGTGTGAAAAAGAAAAAATATCTGTCGTCACACATAAGAAAGTTCCCCCAAATGATGGGGGAATATCTTTAGGTCAGCTTGTTTTTCAAGGGTTATGAACCGGTGAGTTTCTGAAGTTCTTCAATCACTTTTGCGACATGTCCTTTTGCCTTTACATTCTTCCATTTTTTAACTATCTTTCCTTCAGGTGAGATTATATAGGTTGATCTTATAACCCCTACTGTTGTTTTTCCGTACATCTTTTTTTCCCCGTAAGCATCGTATGCCTGAAGAACTTTCTTATCAGGATCAGAAAGAAGGTAAAAGTTCAGATCATACTTTTCCTTAAACTTTTTATGGCTGTTGATACTGTCTGGACTTACACCTGCAACCACTGCTCTGTCGGCAACTGCATTCAGATTATCCCTGAAGTCGCAAGCCTCCGTTGTACAGCCGGGAGTGTTGTCCTTGGGATAAAAATACAGGATTAAATATTTTCCTTCAGATAAAAGATCTTTTAGACATATATCTTTTTCTTCTCCATCAGGAGTTAAACCTTTCAGACAAAAATCAGGTGCTCTATCTCCTTCTTTCAGCATACAGCTCCTCCTTTTTTAGGAGATTTTACCAGAATTTCTACAGTTTTTGCTTGAGTAAAAATCCTTTTTGTAATCCTTTAATCTGGAGCTTAGGTTTTAGAATGTTTCCTTTTTTGTCCAGAATGAACGGTTTAACAGGAAGTTTTACAGATGGAGGTTTGTAAAAACTGCCCTTTCTTGGAACGTAGTAATCAAGGATAAGATGTCCGTCTACACTGTCGTAATACAGAACAGCACCTATAGTGTACTGCCTTGAATGGAGATTACACTGGGGAAAACCTCCTTTATACTGCACGCTTATACTTGTAGATTCTTCAAAACTGATTTTATGGGTACTTATTCTTGTGTTTTTATAATCTCCGCTAAACTTCATCTCTGTCTTCCACAGTAGAGAACCCCCTTTAGCCTCCAGATTAATGCCGATCTCATGTGTTAATTTTGACTTTTGTATAGAAACAGTTCCCTCTTTCTGTGCGAAAAACACACCTGAAGGTGCACATGTTATGTCTATCTCCCAGCTTGCTATCTCATTGCTTTGGGAGTAATGGTAAAGCTGGGATTTTCTTTCAGGATAGGAAGCAACATACCCGTTAACATGCATGTTTGATCTGTATATTCCTATATTTTTTGTGCCCATTGAGACAGGTACAGAAACTAATATGTACTGCTGTTTGCCTCCTATTTTCGCAAAACGGGGAGGGCTAATAATTGGGTATTCGTATACGTGGTATGTTGAGGTCAGGGTAAATGCACGATCTTCATAAACATCTGCATTCATGTTCTGACCTATCGTAATTGATAAAGACTTGCCTTTTGTTCTTTCGCTGTACGTTTTTATTTGCTGTTTAAGTTTTATACTGGCTGTGGCTATTTTGGGTATGCCTCCTTTTGCTGAAAGCTGGGTTGATAATGTGAAACTGCTTATAGCCGTAACGGTTTGTTCTGTGATTTTTTGCTCTTTATTTTCGTATGAGGCGTACAGTTTTCCCAGAGAATCTGGGCTGTCAGGTTCACCGAAGATAGACCTTTCTTTAGGGGGTTCATTAATTACTGCTATCACCTGATTTTCAATCACCATAGGTTTTGGTCCTGTAGGATTTCCTACTACAAGTGAGTCCCCGTCTAAATCAAGGAGAGCAATCCTGTCGTACCTTTCAATTCCTGCGTTGATTGATCCTATTTCCTCCCCCATTAATGTGTAAATATGTATTTTGTCATCTTTTGCGTATCCGACTACTATCTCATCTTTTCCGTCAGAATTGACATCTCCTACAGCAACATGGCTGTATTTGTCGTATTTAACCTTTAAAGGTCTAAATTTTTCATTACTTTGAGGTCTTAATCCCATGCCGTTGTCAAACATAAAAAAATGTACAGTCCCGTCGTTATTGACAAAAACTATCTCGTCCACATTGTCCCCGTCCACATCTCCGGCAGACAGTTTGTCCTTTCTGTCAAAAATACCAGATGCTTTGATTTTTCCTACCTCTTTTAGTTTCCTTCCGAGAATTTTGAATATTCTAAGTTCATTTTTTGAAGCATCACCGAGTATTATCTCATCATAACCGTCCCCATCAACATCACCTGATGCTATTTTGTCGTATCTTTCAAATCCTACATTGACGGCTGCAACCTTTCTTCCTCCCCCTGTATAAACCTCAATTGTGTCCCTTGCAGCACTACCTATGATAATTTCGTCGTAGCCTCCCCTGTCGGCATACACATTTCCGACAGTCATGTCGTCATAACCTTCAAATCTAACATCAAAAGATTTGATAACCGTAAATCTTTTAGGGGAAATTATCGCTATTTTTCCTCTCAGACTTTTAGGTCCTCTGTCCTTTCCAAATCCGATAATTATTTCGTCTCTGTAGTTTCCTAAAACATTCCCTCCTCCAATTTCGTCATGTCTGTCGTATTCTTCTTTAAGCTGGGCTACTATTCCTCTTGTTATTCTCCTTCTAAAATCAAAAGTGGCTACAGCATCTTTAGAGGCATCGCCGACAATAATCTCAAGATCTGAAACGATTGTCCTCTTCATAAGAGGATCATCTGAGCTGTAGCTAAATGAGAATATTAAACAGAATATAACCGTAAGAAAGGTAAACTTTCGCATCTGTGAACCTCCTTTTTTTGATTAATTTGGAATGGCAGAGGTTACAGACAATGGATAAAAATTTTGTATTATACGAACCTTATGATAGATCCTTAAAATCCAGAAGATCAGGAAGATCATTAAATGATTTGAAGTAAAGCTTATATTTACTTTCAAACTGGTTCTTCTTAACGCCTATTATTTTTCTGATAATTTCAGGATCAACTTTTTTTTCTAACATATGGGCAACAAATGAATCTCTAAGTGATTTAAATGATAAGTTTCTATTAATATTTGAGTTTTTCAAAGCTTTTTTAAATATTTCTTCTGCAGATCTTGGGGTTAGATGTTTTTCTGTGTTTCCCTCTGAAAAGAATATATACCCTTTTTTTCTGTCTTTTTTAAATATTTCTAACTTTCTGGCAAGAGATTCAGGAATGGGAACCTTTCTGGAATTTTTTCTAACAGTAAGAATACCGTCTTTAAAATCTATATCCTCAACTTTTATTCTTACTGTTTCCTGAAGTCTTAGACCACAGCTGTATGCCACTTCAATTAATAATCTGTGTTTAATGTTTTTTATATTCTCTAAAATCCTTTTAATTTCCTGTCTTGATAATGTTCCTGATATGGGTATTTTTGAAACAGGTCTTTTTATACCGCTGAAATCTATCTTTTTTAGCAAGTTGTGGTAAAAATATTTTAAAGCACTGTATGCAACCCCTAATGTGCTTTCCGATTTTCCTCTTCTTTTTAAGATTGACAAAAATCTTTCTATATCTTTATCTGTAATCTCAGTGGGTGTTTTATTTAATGTTTTCAGGAATGCCAAATTTACAGAAAAATATGTTTTTTTTGTTGTTTGGGAGAAATTAGAGTTCTTCAGTCCTTCTTGCAGCTCAAATAAATAACAGCTCTTATCAATTTTTTCAGAGCCTAAATATCTTTCAAGTTTCTCAAGGTTCATCTGGGTTGTTTTAATGTAGTAATAATTTTCTCCTGCTGTGTAATCTGTTTTGTATAGGTTTTTTATTAGACCCTTTCCCTCTTTTTTTTCTATCAGGAAATAGCCACCTCTGCTTAAAAAAGCTGTAGCCAATGGATATCTCCTATTTATATCTTTTTAGTAGTTCCTCTTGAAGATCCTGTATCTTAACTTCAGCATCAACAAGGGCTATAATGAGATGAAATATTAGATCTGAAGCTTCGTATATAATCTCATCTTTGTTTTTGTTTTTTAAAGCTATTACAGTTTCTACAGCTTCTTCTCCCACTTTCTGGATTATTTTGTCTGAGCCTTTTTCAAACAACTTTGCAACATAAGAACCTTCAGGCTTTTCTATCTTTCTCTGGAGAAGTTTTTCATACAGGGCGTGGAATATCTCGTATGCGTCAGGTTTTTCTTCTTTTTTTAGATCAATATTTCTGTAAAAACAGCTTTCTTCTCCAGTATGACATGCTACCCCGTAATCTTTTACCAGATACAGTATGCTGTCCCCGTCACAGTCTATCTTTATTTTCACTATTTTTTGTTTGTTGCCTGAGGTTTCCCCTTTTACCCATAGTTCTTTGCGGGAACGGGAGTAGTATGTTGCGTATCCTGTTTCTATTGTTTTTTCTACCGCTTCTTTGTTCGCATAAGCCTGCATTAAGACTTTGCCTGTGTAGTAGCTCTGGGTTATAACAGGAACAAGACCTTCAGAGTTGAATTTTATCTCACTTAGAATAGATTTATCCAATGAAGTTTTACCTCTTATGGTTTATTATATTATTTTAGCAAACTTATACATATAAAACCTGTTAAATAGGTGGAAAAATGAAAAATTATACGGTTCTAAGCAGAGTTAAAGATTATAAAGACCTAAAAAAACTTTCTGAAGAAGACCTTGATACCCTTATAAATGAGATAAGAGATTACATAATTGATGTAACATCAAAAAACGGGGGACATATAGGTCCTTCACTTGGAGTTGTTGAGCTTACCATTGCACTGCTTAAGGTTTTTGATCCGGAAGTTGACAGAATTGTGTGGGACATCGGTCATCAGGCTTACTCTTGGAAGATACTTACAGGAAGAAAGGAACAGTTTAGAACCTTAAGACAGTATAAGGGAATATCAGGATTTTTAAAAAGAACAGAAAGCAGGTATGATCATTTTGGGGCAGGTCACAGCAGTACATCTATTTCAGCCTCCCTTGGAATGAGAAAGGCAAAAGATCTTCTTAAAAAAGATGGATGGACTGTTGCTGTTATAGGCGATGGGGCTATGACTGCAGGACAGGCTTTTGAAGGGCTTAACCATGCTGGCTGGCTTGATCCTGACAGGTTTATAGTGATTTTGAACGACAATCAGATCTCTATATCTCCAAACGTGGGGGCTCTTTTCACATATTTCAACAGAATAATAACAAATGAAGTTTTTCAAAAGTCAAGGCAGACATTAAAAGATGTAATAAAAAAGGTCTTTGGAGAGTCAGGGGCTAAGATAGCAAGGAAGTTTGAGGAGTATGTAAAGGGTCTTTTTGCTCCCGGAATTATATTTGAGGAGCTTGGTTTTACATATGTTGGAACTATAGACGGGCATAATCTTGCTGAACTTGAAAAAACCCTTGAGAATGTTAAAAAAATGAGGGGACCTATTATTATTCATGTTCTGACACAGAAAGGAAAAGGATACACCCCTGCAGAACAAAATCCAACCCCATTTCACGGCATATCTCCATTTGATAAGATAACAGGTGTTCCGATCAAAAAGGTGGGCTCTCCCCCATCTTGGAGTAAGGTTTTTGGAAAGGCTTTAGTAGAACTTGCAGAGAAAGATGAAAAAATAGTAGCGATAACGCCTGCTATGAAAGAAGGTTCCGGTCTTTCAGAGTTTGCCGAGAAATTCCCTGATAGATTTTTTGATGTTGGTATAGCGGAGCAGCACGCTGCAACGTTTGCTGCAGGGTTGTCAGCTGAAGGTATGAAACCTGTTTTATCTTACTACTCAACATTTCTACAGAGGGGTTACGATCAGGTTATCCATGACATAGCACTTCAACATCTGCCTGTTGTTATAGCTATAGACAGAGCTGGTCTTGTCGGTGAAGATGGCCCAACACATCACGGAGTATACGACATAGCATTTTTGAGGGCTATACCTGATATTGTTATATCTGCACCAAAAGATCAGCAAGAACTGAGAGACCTTCTCTATACAGCCGTTAATTCCGGTAAGGTTTTTGTTATCAGGTATCCAAGGGGTTCTGCTGTTGGTGAAGGGGGAAAAGGATTTAATGAAATACCGATAGGAAGCTGGGAAATAATTGAGGAAGGAAAGGATATAGCTATACTTGCCGTCGGGAAATACGTTCAAAAAGGTTTAGATGTCAGGAAACAACTTAAAAAGCATGGATTTAATCCGACAGTAATTAACGCAAGATTTATAAAGCCTGTAGATGAAAATCTCTTAAATGAAATTCTGAAAAAACATAAATATATAGTTACAATGGAGGATGGAGCTTTAAACGGTGGATTTGGCTCTGCAGTAGCCGAGTATATTCTTGATAACAGATCTATGAATGAACTTCTTAGATTTGGAATTCCAGATAAATTTGTCCAGCATGGAAAAATAGATAAGCTTGAGGAAGAGCTTGGGCTTCTTCCAGATCAGATGGCTGAAAGAATAAAAGATTTTGTGAAGATCAGGGATTATAAAGTAGTGGGATGAAAAGTTTTGTGTAGCTCAGATAAAACCCATCAAATTAGAAGTAATAAAAAACTTGGTTTAACTGAATAATCTTGCTAATTTTAAAGTGATTTTAGGAAATAAAAAGGTTCTTAATCACACAAATTCAATAAATGCAATGTAATAAAACAGTATTTTGTTAATCTAAAGCTTTTTAAATACCTGTTTTGTTTTTTTCGTCAGGTAGTTTATCTTCAAGCAGAGATATATGTTTTCTTCCTGAGAAACCTTCAGAAACTTTATGCCAGTATTCTATACAGTTTTCACCTTCTCTCCAGCAGAGGAAAATTTCCTCTCCATTATGCAAGGCAGGGAAATCTACAAGAAATGGATCTATCCCTTTAACATAAGTACCGAAGCTTTCTATTATCTCAATAAGTTCATTAATTTCTTCATTTGTTTCATTTATTTCTGTTTTTAAGTACATTATCTCAAGCTCATCGTTTGAACCTTCTAACTCCTCTTCATAGGAATCTATAACCTTATAAAGTTTTCCTCTTTTTTCTTTTATCTCGTCTACTAAGAGCTTTATCTGAGGCAGTATGCTGTTAGCCTCTGAAAGTGTAAAGTATCTCATTACGTCCTCCATCTATTCCTACTTATCAATTATATAAAAAAATATGACTTTGGCAACTATTCATATCTTGAAATTTTTATAAAAATCTATATTATATAGTGTAGAAAATATTATAGTATTTTTATCAATTTGGAGGTAATGGTATGATACAGGTTAAGGTTAGAAATATAGGACTTGATTCTTTAACAGGTTCTCCGATAGTTATGCTTGCTAATATAAAGAATGAAGATGAAATATTTCCTATCTGGATCGGAATTTCTGAAGCGGAAGGGATAATACTGAAACAAAGTGGTGTAGAAACCCCCAGACCTCTTACTTATGATCTTGTAAAGAATATTATTGAATCTTTAGGAGGAACTGTTAAAAGGATTGCAATTATAGACAAAAAGGATAATGCATACATAGCTGAGATAATTATTGAAAAGGATGGAGAAGAACTCCATATTGATTCAAGACCAAGTGATGCGATAAATATTGCCCTTAGGTTTGATGCTCCTATCTACCTTGAAGAGACCGTTGTTCAAAAAGTTAATATTAAGGAAATTATTAAATCTTCCCAAAAACAGGAATTAAAAGAAGCTGAAGAGACCAAAAAAGTGTCTGATCATAAAACAGAGATATTAGATGTAAATCCTGAAAGGGATAAAGAACTTGAAGAATTCAGGAAAATGCTTGAAAACATAAAACCGGAGGATTTTGCTATAAAACCAGAGGATAAAAAGGAGGGGTAAATCCCCTCTTTTAAATATGTTTTGCTTTCGCTTTAAGTAGTATCTTTTTGATTTCTGGGACTTTTGCGTAATCAAGAGGCGTTTTTCCTCTCAGATCTTTTGCATTAACATCTGCCCCTTTTTTTATTAAAAATTTAACCATTTCTGTCTGTCTTCTCAGAACTGCAAGATGAAGAGGGGTTTCTTTGTATTTTCCTTTAAGATTAACATCAGCTCCACGACTTATAAGAAGCCTGGCTACATCTATTTTGCCTGCCATAGCAGCCTTAAATAAAGGTGTCCACCCTTTATTATTTTTTGCATTTATATCTGCCCCGTGTTTTATAAGAACCTGAGCAACTTTTAAATGACCTTCAAGTGCTGCTATGTGAAGGGGTGTATCTCCGTACTCATCTTCGACGTTTACTTTTGCTCCATGCTTTATAAGATATTCTGTTAAATCACTGTCTCCATTTCTTGCTGAAACATGTAAAACATAATCTCCGTATTTGTTTTCTCTTGCGTTAACGTTTGCATTCCGATCAATTAACAGCTTAACTAACTCTATTTTTCTTCTGAAAGTTGCCTCATGAAGAGGTGTCCATCCATCGTTGTCCTGAGCATTAACATCAGCTCCATTGTTTATCAGAAATTTTACAACCTTTATGTCGCTTCCGGCCAGTGCAAGATGGAGAGGGGTTTTGCCTTTATTATTCCTCGCATTAATATACGATCCTTTTTGAACGAGTATTTTAACCAGATTAAACTTTCTTTGAATTACAGCTTTGTGTAAAGGAATTTCTCCGTCTTTATCTTTTATGTTTGGGTCTGCTCCATTCTCAAGGAGTATCTTTGCAACCTCATACTCTCCTCTGAATGCTGCATGGTGAAGAGGCGTCCAGCCATTACTGTTCTGTGAGTTTATGGAGGAGCCAGCCTCAATTAATATTTGGACTACTGTAGGATGTCCTCCAAGAGCTGCAAGATGAAGGGGGGTATCCCCTTCACTATTTTTTACATAAACATCAGCCCCATTTTCTAACAGTAGTTTTACAATCTCATCATATCCTAAAAAAGCTGCTTCATGGAGAGGAGTCCATCCTTCAAGGTTCTGTGCATTTATGTTTGCACCTTTGTTTATAAGCATTTTAGCAAGATTTATATCTCCCTTGATTGTTGCAAGATGAAGGGGAGTATTACCTAAAATGTTTTTAACATTTATACCTGCACCTTCTTCTATTAGTTCTTTGACCGCTTTAACATTTTCTTGAGATATTGCTTCGGTTAATTTCTTATTAAGCTCAGCTTTTGTTTTTCCATGTGTAGAAATAACAGGGAGAATAGTAAACAAAACCACACTTATAAACAGTTTGTAAAATCTTCTCAATTTACTTCCTCCTTAAAAAATTTCACTTCCCCTTTTCCCTCCCAGTTTCTGGAGCAACTTTTTCAGATCTTCAACTTTCGCATAATCAAGGGGAGTACGTTTTCTTATATCTTTAGCATTAATGTTAGCTCCTTTTTTGATTAAAAAAAGCACCATTTTCTTATGTTTCCTCATAACAGCAAGATGAAGAGGGGTTTCTCTCGATCTTCCACATGCGTTTATATCAGCACCATTCTCTAACAATATTTTTGCTACTTCAACCTTTCCTGTCAATGCAGCTTTGTGCAGTGGGGTCCATCTTCTGGCATTCAAAGCATTAACATTAGCTCCCTTCTCAATTAATATTTTAACTATGTCAACATGTCCTTCAAGTGCTGCAAGGTGAAGGGGAGTGTCCCCATATTTGTCTTTTACATTTACGTCTGCACCTTTTTCTATGAGTAATTTCAGTATTTCGGTATATCCTTTCATCGCTGCAATATGTATCGGGGCATATCCGAAAAATTTTTCCCTTGCGTTTATATCAGCACCATTTTCAATCAGGATTTTTACTATTTTTAAATTTCCTTTACTAACCGCCCTTAACAAAGGTGTGTAATTGTTCTTATCCCTTGCGTTAACATCTGCACCCTTTTCTAAAAGTTCTTTAACAAGTTCAGCATCCCCTAATTTTATCGCTTCAAACAGTTTACGGTTTAATTTTTCTCTCGTTTCAGCAAAGGCTCGGAAAACAGTTATATTTTTTTCCATTGAAGGTAATATAGTTAACAAAGGGAAAACAAGCAGAAACATAATAATCTTTTTTGACAACATTATGCTACCTATTTTCTTAATATTTTAAGGAATTCTGGATCCTGAGTATAATCCTTCGGTGTATGTCCAAACTTGTCTTTTATGTTAGGATCAGCCCCTAATTTTATCAGGAGTTTAGCAACCTCCTTATGATTCCAAAATACAGATTCGTGAAGGGGTGTATCACCATCTTCATCTACAGCATTTACATCAGCTCCGTGTTCCACCAGATATTTTACAACATCTACATGACCGTGTCTTGCTGCATAATGAAGTGGAGTTGAACCGTTTTTTGTTCGTGCATTAATGTCAGCTCCGTATTTTAAGAGAATTTTCACAGTGTTTAGATTACCCTGTCCAGCTGCAAGGTGTAGGGGGGTTTCCCAGTTATCATCTTTTGCATTGACATCAGCTCCATTCTTTATTAGGTACTCTACTATTTCAACATTCCCTTTAAATGCAGCCTCATGAAGTGGAGTCCATCCGATAGCATCTTTGCTGTTTACATCTGCTCCTTTCTGGATCAGTTCTTTTATTAATTTTATATTTCCTTCAGAAACAGCCCTGTTTAAAGGAGGTTTCCCTTCCTTTTTCTTGAGTCTTTCTTTTAGTTCTTCAATAGTTTTAGGCTTTTCGTCTGCTTTAAGGGAGGAGGGCAGTATAATAAGAAAAAATAATAAAAATATAGTATTTAAAAATCTCATCTCCCATCCTCCCGATAAATCAAGTGGTTATATTAAATTATATATAAATATTTTCCTATATGCCATATACGGCTTATATGAGGTTGTATTCTATGAGAAGTTCTGCTATCTGGACAGCATTTGTCGCAGCTCCTTTTCTCAGGTTGTCTGCCACAACCCACATTGAAAGACCGTTTTCAAATGCAAGATCTTTTCTTATCCTTCCCACGAACACCTCATCTTTTCCAGCCACCTCAATGGGCATAGGATAAACATTGTTTTTTGGATCATCTTCAAGTATGACTCCCGGTGCATTCTTGAGAATTTCCCTTGCCTCTTCCGGTGTAATAGGATTTTCAGTCTCAATTACAACAGCCTCACTATGCCCGTAAAAAACGGGAACTCTCGCACATGTTGCAGACACATTTATGTCTGGAGCATGCATTATCTTTCTTGTCTCATGGAACATTTTCATCTCTTCTTTGGTGTAATCATTATCAAGAAATAGATCTATATGGGGAATGACATTGAATGCTATATGGTTAGGCAGAGCTTCCGGGTAGTAATACTTCCCTTCAAAGTATGCCCTCGTTTCCTCCTCAAGATCTTTTATCGCTGTTGCTCCTGCTCCTGATACAGCCTGATATGTTGAAACAATCACCCTTTTTATCTTTTTTGCTTTGTGTATTGGATAAAGAGCTACCACCATCTGTATTGTTGAGCAGTTTGGGTTTGCTATTATCCCTTTGTGCCATTTCACATCTTCAGGATTAACCTCAGGAACAACAAGGGGAACATCATCTTCCATTCTAAAAGCAGAACTGTTGTCTATCACTACAGCCCCTTTTTCTGCAGCAACAGGAGCCCACTGTTTGCTTCTTGATCCTCCAGCTGAAAAAAGTGCTATATCTATTCCTTCAAATGATTCCGGTGAAACCGTCTGTACTTTGTATTTTATTCCCATAAATTCAATCTCTTTACCGGCAGATTTTTCTGATGCTAAAAGCCTTATCTCTCCGACAGGAAAACCCCTCTCTTCAAGAACCTTCAGCATTGTTTTTCCAACAGCTCCTGTCGCTCCAAGTATTGCAATGTTATAATTTTTCATTGATACCTCCTGAGAAATTTTGAATTAACAATATTTTACAATAAGAGGGTCTATTATGGAGAAAACGCCACCGAAAAAAAGAAAAAATCCCTTTACCGCTGTTCTTATTCTTACAGGACTTATGTTTTTACCGTTTCTTGTATTTTTGTTTGATAAATTTCTCCTCAAGTTGGACACTTCAATACTTTTTATAGCAGAGTTAGGAATTGTGTCCCTTGGTTTGTTTTCCGGTTTTTTAATATACTACTTCTTTTTCAAAAATTAATTAAGGAGGAATAGATGAGAAAAAGAGCTCTGATCTCGGTATCTGACAAAACAGGTGTTGTTGAGTTTGCCAAAAATCTTGTTGATCTTGGTTTTGAGATTATTTCCTCATCTGGTACAGCAAGGGTTTTAAATGAAAACGGGATTCCTGTTATTGAGGTTTCGCAGATCACAGGATTTCCTGAAATAATGGGAGGCAGGGTTAAGACTCTCCACCCAAAGATACACGGTGGTCTTCTTGCAGTCAGGGACAACTTGGAGTATATGGAACAGCTTGAAGAGCATAATATACGCCCTATAGATATCGTTGCAATCAACCTTTATCCCTTTGAGGAAACTGTTAAAAAGGGGGCAGACCTTGATGAAATTATTGAAAACATAGATATTGGCGGACCTGCTATGGTAAGAGCCTCAGCAAAAAATCATAAATTTGTAACTGTTGTTGTTGATCCAGAAGATTATGGTCTTGTGATAAAAGAGCTTAAGGAAAAAGGAGAAACATCTATAGAAACAAGAAGAAAACTTGCTTTAAAAGCTTTCAGGCATACAGCATTTTATGACAGCGTAATATCAGATGTTTTAAACCAAAAATTCGGGATAAATGAAAAATTTCCTGAAGAATTTTCTATTCCATTCAGAAAAAGATATTCTCTTAGATACGGTGAAAACCCACATCAAGAAGCTGCCATATATGTATCACCAACAGAGTATAATGGGCTTTCCATCGCACAGAGTGAGGTTCTTCATGGGAAAGAAATGTCTTACAATAACTTTTTAGATGTTGAGGCTGCTGTAAATCTGGTAAAGGAGTTTGATGAGACAGCCTGCGTTATTGTGAAACACAACAATCCCTGTGGGGTAGCAGTTAGAGATAATCAGGCTGATGCTTACAGAGAGGCACTTTCAAGGGATCCAAAATCTGCCTTTGGAGGCATTGTTGCTTTTAACAAACCTGTTGAGTTAGAAACGGCTCAAGCGTTGACAGAGATATTCCTGGAGGTAGTAATAGCCCCTGATTTTGAGGAAGAAGCTTTTAAGTTTCTAACAGATAAAAAGAAAAATCTCAGAATTGTGAAGATAAAAAACTTTGAGAAACAGCCGGAAGGTCTTGATTATAGAAGAATAAGCGGGGGAATACTCATTCAGGACAGGGATCTGAGACTTTACAGTGAATGGAAGGTTGTTTCAGATAGAGAGCCATCCCCTGAGGAGATTAATGATCTTCTTTTTGCCTGGAAGGTTGTTAAACATGTTAAATCAAACTCTGTTGTGATTGCAAAAGATAAAGCCACTATAGGTATAGGTCCCGGACAGACCTCAAGGGTTGACAGTCTCGAAACAGCAGTAAAAAAAGCATCTGAATTTGGATTTTCAACTGAGGGATCTGTTCTGGCATCTGAGGCATTTTTCCCGTTCAGAGACAGTATTGATGAAGCTGCAAAACATGGAATTAAAGCTATTATCCAGCCTGGAGGATCTATAAGAGACAAAGAGGTAATTCAGGCTGCAAACGAACACGGAATAGCGATGGTTTTCACAGGAATGAGACATTTTAAACATTGATTTATGTTAAGGAAATAGGCATTTTTAAGTAATACTTTATGTAAGTAAATACTAACCAAAGGAGAGTATTATGAAAAAGCTGTTTTTCTTGTCTGGTTTATTTGCCGTTTCTTTTGTTTTATTTTCGTGTGCTTCTGAGAAAAAGGATGTAAAAACTATTGAAAAAAAGCCTGTCCAGTCCCAAAAGACGGTAGAGATCAAAAAGGAATGTAAAAATTATGTAAATAGAATGGAAGAATGTCTAAAAGAAGCAAAGGGAAAGGATTATAGAAAAATATGGACCCAGTGTGAAGGTAAGGTAATGTGGGATATGCTGAAGGAATATCAAGACAACGGTTTTTGCTTTGATGAGGATGAGTGTAAGCAAAAAGTACTTGATGAGATCAATAATTGTAAAAAAGAGAGAACTTACATATTCAGAAAGTATCATAAATAACTTTTAAAAGATGTAGGAGGTTAAATTAAAACTTTTATACGGTTTGCTGCCTCTTTAGCTTTTTTCCGTGCCTCCTCAATACTATTTCCTGTTGTAAGGACAACACCCATTCTTCTTTTTGGCCGGGTAGTTGGTTTACCAAATATCCTTATTTTTGTATCAGGAATCGAAAGAGCTTTTTCAATACCTTCATAAACCGGAGCAACTCCCCAATCAGGGGCATGGAAGCAGTAAGAAGCAGCTGCTGTTGCAATCATTTTTATATCAATAGGAAGTCCTAAGATAGCCCGTAAATGGATCTCAAATTCGGACATGTTCTGTGAAATCATAGTTACCATACCTGTATCATGGGGTCTTGGGGATATTTCGTTAAACCATACATTATCCCCTTTAACAAAAAGCTCACACCCGAATATACCGTATCCCCCAAGTGCATCTGTTATTTTTTTTGCCATATCTTTTGCTTTCTCTAAGGCAACAGGGCTCATAGGTTGAGGTTGCCAGCTTTCGTAATAATCCCCTTCAACCTGGATATGACCTATAGGCTCACAAAAAAGTGTCCCCTGATCTTGGGTTCTGACAGTTAAAAGGGTTATTTCAAAATCAAAGTCAATGAACTCCTCTATAATCACCTCTCCTCCTTTACCCCTTGCATTTTCCTGGGCATAGTACCATGCCTTTTCTATCTGATCTTCCGACTTTACAATACTCTGTCCCTTTCCTGAAGAGCTCATTACAGGTTTAACAACAGCAGGGAGACCTATTTCTTTAACAGCTTTTTTATACGTTTCTATATCTGATGCGAACCTGTAAGAAGAGGTTTTAAGACCAACCTCTTCAGCTGCAAGTCTTCTTATCCCTATTCTGTTCATTGTGTAGTTTGTTGCTTTTGCCGACGGTATCACAGTAAATCCTTCTTTCTCAAGTTCAAGAAGCATAAGGGTATCTATAGCTTCTATCTCAGGAACGATAAAATCAGGTTTTTCCCTGTAAACAATATTTTTTATCTGTTGTCCATTTTTCATATCTATAACGTAGGATCTTTGAGCAACCTGCTGTGCAGGAGCAAATTCATAGCTGTCAACAGCTATTACCTCTATACCAAGTCTTAAGGCTTCTACTGCAAACTCTTTGCCAAGCTCACCACTTCCAAGGAGAAGAATTTTTGTGGCATTGTGGGATAAGGGTGTTCCTATTATCATCTGTTTCTCCTTTTATTGATGTTATAATATTTTAAACTAAAGAATTATATAACATAATTTAGGGAAAAAATTTTGTCTCAAATAAAGATCTTTATTCATCTTTTAAGGGAATCTGTCAGGGATCTTCTACCTATTATACTGGTTATAGCAATCTTCCAGATTTTTATAATACAGGAGGTTCCCCAGAATATAATATCTATAGTATTAGGTCTTTCTATCGTTGCCTTTGGGCTTGCTGTTTTTATTCAGGGTCTTGAAACAGGTATATTCCCCCTTGGTGAAAATCTTGCAAATGAGTTTGCTAAAAAAGGTTCTCTTTTCTGGCTTTTAATATTCTCCTTTCTAATTGGATTTTCAACTACTATAGCCGAACCTGCATTGATAGCTATAGCAGATAAAGCCTCTATTATATCAGGAGGAAAGATAGATGCTTTCTGGCTCAGATTTACCGTTGCTGTTTCCGTTGGATTTGCCATAGCTCTCGGGGTTTTAAGAATTATTTTGGGACACCCTATACACTGGTACATAATTTTTGGTTATGTAATAGTGGTTCTTATAACATTTTTTGCCCCTGCTGAGATAGTTGGGCTGGCATACGACAGCGGAGGAGTAACAACGTCAACCGTAACTGTGCCTCTGGTTACAGCGTTAGGTATAGGGCTTGCTTCAAGTATAAAAGGAAGAAATCCGGTAATAGATGGGTTTGGACTCATTGCCTTTGCCTCTTTAACTCCAATGATATTTGTTCAGCTTTACGGTATGGTAGTTTATGCTTTTTTTCAGTCTCCTACCGTTATGGTAAAATCAGAACTTCCCATTTCAGAAATTACCTATTCTGAACATGAACCCCACTGGCTAACTGAGATTTTCCTTGATTTCATTGGTGTGGTTAAAGATATTGTTCCGATACTTACTGTAATATTTTTCTTCCAGCTTTTCGTAATCAAACGGTCAATACCCCATCCAAAAAAAATAGGAATAGGAATAATCCTTGTTATCATAGGTCTTTACTCTTTTATAGTGGGACTTGACATGGGACTTTTTCCCCTTGGGGAAACGATGGCTTTACAACTTACAGAGATGAAAAATGTTTTTCTTATATACATGTTTGGATTTTTGATAGGATTTTCCACAACTATGGCTGAACCTGCTTTAATAGCAGTTGCGATGAAAGCAAAAGAAGTTAGTGGAGGAAGAATAAATGATTTTATCTTAAGGATTTTTGTTGCCTTGGGTGTTGCTATTGGTATAGCGCTTGGCTGCTATAGGATTGTGGAAGGAGATTCTATACACTACTATATTATTGTAGGCTATATACTGGTAATAGTTATGACCTACTTTGCTCCTAAGTACATAATTCCTATAGCTTATGATAGTGGTGGAGTCACTACATCAACTGTAACAGTTCCTCTTGTTGCTGCACTTGGGCTTGGTCTTGCAACAAATATTCCCCAAAGAGACCCTCTTATTGATGGGTTTGGACTTATTGCCTTTGCCTCTTTATTCCCTATGATGACAGTTATGGGGTACGGAATAATAGCTGAGTATTTAATTAAAAAAACAAAGGAGGGATGAAGGTGAAGTTCTCTGTTCTTGTTGCGATAGTAAGTGAAGATTTAGAAGAAAAAGCTATTGAAACAGCAAGAAATGCAGGAGCAGGAGGGGTGACAATTCTTCACGGAACAGGAATAGGTCTAAAGGAAAAAAAGATTTTTTTTGGTCTTACCTATGAAGGTAGAGAAAGTATTTTGATATTTGTTCTTGAAAAAAAACTTGCCCTAAAAGTATTAAAAGCACTGAATAAAGAACTTGAACTTGAGAAGGAAGATAGGGGAATAGCATTTACATTTCCTTTAGAACATCTATCAGGAATTAACAGGGAAGAAGTTTTAAAGTTTCAAAAAGAATTAGAGGAAGAAATTTAGGGGGTGTTTTTAATGATTGTAAGGGATATAATGAGCAGAAGTGTTCATCTTGTTCAACCTACAGCGACCTTGAAAGAAGCTCTCAAAATGATGAAAGAAAGGGATGTTAAGGCTCTAATTGTTGATAAACAACATCCTCACGATGCCTATGGGATAATTACTTATACCAGTATTCTCAAAGCTATTTACATGGAGGAAGGAGATATAGATCTTCTTAACGTTTATGATGTTGCTGTAAAGCCTGCAATAACAATTTCAGGAGAAATAGACATTAAATATGCGGCTAAAATGATGGTGAATTTTAATATTAAAAGGCTTCCTGTTGTGGAAAACAACGAGATAAAAGGAATAATATCAATGACTGATATAATAGAATCACTTTTTAAAGAGATAGGAGAATAATAAAGAATGCCTCTATATATAAAAATCGCTCTGAGACATCTTTTTTCTTTAAGGTCTAAGGCTCTATCATTTATGACCGTTATATCTTTCGTAGGTATTACAGTTGGGGTTTCAGCTCTTTTGATAACCCTTGCTGTAATGAGCGGTTTCCAGTGGGGATTGAAAGAAAAAATTCTGGAAACATCTCCCCATATCGTTATTTTTAAGATGACAGGACCTTTTATAGAGTACAAATCTCTTTATGAATATTTCTCCAGTATAAAAGATATACAGGATTACCAGCCTTTTATTTATTCACAGGCTCTTGCATCAAAAGGGGCAAATGTTAAATCTGTAAATATCAGAGGGGTTGATCCTGAAAAGGATAAAAAAATAATGAAAGTAAACCAAAAAATAATAGCAGGAAATTATGATGATCTAAAAAAAGAAAACCATGTTCTTGTAGGAAAAGATGTTGCAGTTTTCCTTGATGTCTGGGTTGGAGACTCTTTCAGAATAATGTCCCCTTTTGGTAGAAAAACGCCGCTTGGTTATCTTCCAAAGATCAAAAAGGTTTATGTTGCAGGAATTGTTGATTTTGGTATGTATGAGTATGATTCAACATATATTCAGATGAAATTAGAAGAATCCCAAAAGTTTTTTGATATGAAGGGAGCGGTTACAGGAATTCAGATAAGACTTAAAGATCCCTACAGGGCAAATGTAGTAAAAAAACAGCTTGAAAAGTATATATCTTACCCATACCTTGTCCGAACATGGATGGATCTAAACAAAAGTCTTTTTCAGGCTCTTCAGCTTGAAAAACTTGCCATGTTCTTGGTAATTGCTCTTATAGTTCTTGTAGCATCATTTAATGTTTCAAGCCTTCTGATAACAAAGGCGAGGGAAAAAAGAAAAGATATTGCGATACTCAAAACAATAGGAGCAGACAATGGTTTTATACTAAAAACATTTTTATGGCAGGGTATGCTTATAGGAATATCAGGAACGATTTTTGGAACACTTTTAGGTTATACTGTTATATATTTTGCAGACACTTATCAACTTGTGAAACTTAATCCTGAAGTCTATATGATAGATTACCTTCCCCTGAAAACATCAATTTTTGATATAGGATCTGTATTTGTTTCTTCCCTTGGAATATGTTTCCTGTCTTCCATCCTCCCAGCGTATTTTGCCTCAAGAGACATTCCTGCAGAGGTTTTAAGGTATGAATAACATTATTCAGACGGAAAATCTGGGAAAAAAATACTTTCTCGACGGCACATATATAGAAGCGATAAAAGAAATAAACTTAACCGTTAAAGAAGGAGAAATGGTTGCTCTTATGGGTCCTTCAGGCTCCGGAAAAAGTACACTTCTTCATATACTTGGAGGAATAGATATTCCTACAGAAGGAAAAGTTTTTATCAAAAATCAGGATATTTTTTCACTTTCAGAAAAAAAACTTGCCAGATTTAGGAATGTACACATAGGCTTTGTCTTTCAGTTTCATTACCTTCTTCCAGAGTTTACAGCACTTGAAAATGTTATGATGCCTGCTCAAATTTATAATAAAAGTGGAGCAAGGAAAAAAGCTGAAGACATACTAATAAGATTGGGACTTAAAAATAGGCTAAATCACAAACCTTCACAGATGTCAGGTGGAGAGCAGCAAAGGGTTGCAATTGCAAGGGCGGTTGTAAATAATCCATCGGTTCTTCTGGCAGACGAACCTACAGGAAATCTTGATAGCTATAACACACATCTTGTAATAGAACTACTGAGAGAGCTTAATAAAAAAAATAATGTGACTATGGTCATTGCCACCCACGACAGAGAAGTGGCAGAATATTGTGATAGGATAGTTTTTCTACGGGATGGAAGACTCCAGACTTGAAAAATATATTTTGTGTATATATTTAAAGGGCTAAACCGAAAAAGAAAAAAAGAGGTGTTTAGATATGTTTGAGAAGTTTACAGAAAGAGCACGAAAAGTAATACTTAATGCAAGAGAAAAAGCTTTAGAATACAGAAGTAATTATCTGGGAAGTGAACATCTTCTTCTTTCTCTTCTGGAAGAAGAAGACATACCTGTTCTTGTTCTGTCAAGATTTGGTTTAACAATTGATAAAGTTAAAAGAACTCTTACCTCCCAGATGGTTCATGGCAGTCATTCAGGGGAGGTTCTTTTTGCCCCTGACGCAAAAAGAGTTCTTGAGTTTGCAGTGGAAGAAGCGAGAATACTCCACCACCAGTTTGTAGGACCTGAACACCTGCTTATAGGTGTTGTAAGAGAAAAAACAGGTTTGGGAGGTAGAGTTTTAAGGGGATTTGGTATAGACGAGTACTCCATCAGAAAGGAGATACTCCAGATCCTTGGAGAAATACCGCCTCAGGAGCAGGTAAAACAGGTTCCAACACCAAACATAGACAGATTTTCCAGAGATTTAACAGCTTTAGCAAGAGAAGGTAAGCTTGATCCTGTTATAGGCAGAGACAGGGAAATAGACAGGGTTATCCAGATTCTCTCAAGAAGGAGGAAAAATAATCCGGTTCTTATAGGAGAGCCTGGAGTAGGAAAAACATCAATAGTTGAAGGTCTTGCCCAGAGGATAGCAAACAAAGAAGTACCTGAACCACTCCAGTCGAAAAGGATAGTAGCCCTTGATCTTGCTGCTCTTGTTGCTGGAACAAAGTATAGAGGTCAGTTTGAAGAAAGGCTTAAAAATATCCTTAAAGAACTGGAAAAAGCACCTTATATCATCCTGTTTATAGATGAACTTCACACACTTGTTGGAGCTGGGGCAGCAGAAGGATCTATAGATGCATCAAATATGTTAAAACCTGCCCTTGCAAGGGGAGAAATTCAGGTTATTGGTGCAACAACAATAGATGAGTACAGGAAGTATATAGAAAAAGATGGAGCTCTGGAAAGGAGATTTCAACCTGTTTTAGTAGAACCTCCAACTCCGGAAGATACCATAAAAATACTTCTTGGTCTTAAGAAAAAGTTTGAAGAGTTCCATGAGGTTGAATACACAAAATCTGCTATAGAAAAAGCTGTAGATTACTCGGTTAAATACATAACAGACAGACAGCTTCCTGATAAGGCTATTGATCTGATTGATGAAGCGGGAGCATGGGTCAGAATAAGAGAGATGGCTCTTCCCCCAAAACTTAAAAAAATAGAAGAAAGGATAAAGAAAATAGAGGAAGAAAAAGCAATAGCTGCAAAAGAACAGGATTACGAAAAAGCAGCAAAGCTTAGAGATGAAGAACTTAAGCTCAGAGCAAAGTTTGAGACATTAAAAGCTGAATGGAAAGAAAAGAAGAAAGTAAAAAAACCAAAGGTAAAAGATGACGATATAGCTCTGGTTGTTGCAAAATGGACAGGAATTCCTGTTGCAAGGCTTACAGAAACACAAGCAGAGAAACTTCTCCATATTGAGGAAGAACTTCACAAAAGGGTAGTTGATCAGAACGAGGCCATAGAAGCTATATCAAAGGCTATAAGAAGAAACAGCGTTGGTCTAAAGGGAACTCACAGACCTATAGGAGTATTCATGTTTCTCGGACCAACAGGAGTTGGAAAAACAGAAACAGCTAAAGCCCTTGCCGAATATCTCTTCGGAACAGAAGACGCTCTTATAAGATTTGATATGTCTGAATATATGGAAAAACATACAGTTTCAAGGCTTGTAGGTGCACCTCCAGGATATGTAGGTTATGAAGAGGGCGGACAGCTTACTGAGGCTGTCAGAAGAAGACCTTACTCTGTTATACTGTTTGATGAGATAGAGAAAGCACATCCGGATGTTTTCAATATATTCCTTCAGATATTTGATGACGGTAGATTAACAGATTCTTTTGGTAGAGTGGTAGATTTCAGCAATACGATAATAATTATGACATCAAATCTTGGTGCAAGGCTTATCCTTGAATCAGAAAGTCTTGGTTTTGAAAAAAAAGCTGGAATGCTTGAATATGAAGAAATGAAGAAAAATGTTCTACAACAGGTAAGAAAACATTTCAGTCCGGAATTCTTAAACAGACTTGATGAGATCATAGTGTTTAAACCATTGGACAAAGAAGTAATGAAAGGTATAATTGATATACAACTTAAAGAGATAAATAAAAGGCTGAAAGAATGGGGAATAACTGTAAAACTTTCAAGGAAGTTCGTAGACTATCTTATAGACAAAGAATTCAAACCAGAGTTTGGTGCAAGGTCTATAAAGAGAGCTTTACAATCTCTTGTGGAGGATCTGCTTGCAGAAGAGATACTGAAAGGGAAATTACCTCCAGGATCTACAGCAGAAGTTATTATCAAAAAAGATGGATCAATTGGTATAAAGGTGAAAAAACCAAAAGCGAAAGCCTCAAAGAAAAAAGTCAAAGAAGTAGCAACAACTTGATAAACATCTTAGGGGGGATTATCCCCTTTTTATTTTTGTTTTTCTTCATTTTTTTAGCACCGGCCAAATCACAGGAAACACCACAGTTAAAACCTGGAAAAATATCAGAAGAAGTTAAAAAAGTTTACAGATTAAGAAAGATAGAGATAAAAGGTTTAAAATACGTTAGCCCCCAACTTATATATCCTCTTATTCCGCTGGGAAAAGGAGCTGTAGTAAGTAGAGATAATATTGTCAACATACTAAGGGATCTTTATAAGCTTGGATATTTCCGAGACATAGAAACATACACAAGATACACAGAAAACGGTATAGATCTGATATTTGTTTTTAAAGAGCTTCCTGTTGTACAGAAGATTGAGTTTGAAGGAAATGAAGAGCTGTCGGATGAAGATCTTATGCAGGTTTTAGGTATTCAGACAAAGGAAAGACTTGAGTCAGGAGGAGCAATTCCTTTCTCAACCATAGGACCAGAGCTTGCAGAAAAGATGGCATCCATCAAAAAAGGTCTTGGTAGAGTTTTTTCCCTTGATGAGATAAATAGAATGGTGAAAGCAATAAAAGAAAAATACGAAAAGGAAGGTTTTTACAACACCAAAATAACCTATTATTTTAAAGGAAATACACTTGTTTTTAAAATAGATGAAGGTAAAAGAGCCTATGTAAAAGAGATAAAGATAATCGGTAACAAACAGTTAGATGAAGATGAAATAGAAGATGTTATGGAAACAAAAGAAAGATGTATATGGAAGCTCAGATTTAATCCAAGACTTAAAAAAGATGTTCTTCTTGAAGATATTGAAAGAATTAGAGAGTTGTACATAAAAAAAGGGTTTTTTGAAGTTCAGGTAGATAAACCAGATATACAGTTGAAAAATGGTGAAGAGTATTATATAACGATCAGGATAAAAGAAGGTCCAAGATATAGACTTTCAGGTGTGGAGTTTAAAAACAACAGGTATTACACAGATGATGAGATCATAAGAAGATTTAAAAAAGACCTTAAGATCGGTAGCTATTATAATGGAGAGATTATAGAGAGATTAAAGAAAGAAATTCTTGATAAGTACACAGAGCTTGGATTTATATTCACAATGATTTATGTAGAAAAACTGCTTGACAAAGGTAAGAAAACTGTCAAAGTTGTCTATGATATACAACCGGGAGAGATATTTTATGTTGATAAGATAGATATATCAGGTAATTATGAATCAAGGGATTACGTTATCAGGAGGGAGTTAAGGTTTGCCCCTGGAGATCTTTTTAAAAGGCAGGATTTATTAAGGTCCCAATCAAGACTTTATTCTCTTGGTTTTTACGATATGATAGGTTTTGATCCCCATGTTAAGGAAGAAGGTAAATTAGATGTTGATGTAAAAGTTCAAGAAAGATTTACAGGTCAGATTTCAATAGGAGCTGGCTACAGCCAGCTTACAGGTCTGTCCTTTTTCCTATCTTTAAGAAAAGGAAACTTCTTAGGAACCGGTGATACCGCAGGAATATCTTTTACGGTGGGTTCAACATACAGAAATAACCAGATCTCATATCTACATAGATGGGCTTTTTACAAACCGGTGAACCTTGGTTTTAGTCTTTATGACAGATATGTTGATTACACTACATTTGTTTCTGTTAAGCAGGGTTTTTCACCTACACTTTCTTGGGAGTTATCAGAATACTGGAGAGTAGGAACGGGGATAACATTTGAAAAGGGTAAGTACAAAGATATAACAGAAGATGCCCCTCAGAGAATAAAAGATCAGGCAGGATCATACAGCCTCGTTTCAACATTTCTTAATTTTACAAGATCAGATGTTGATAACCCAATACTTCCAACAAGGGGAAGCAACTTCAGCATAACATTTAAAGTAGGTTATGGGACGAGGGGCTTTTACAAAACACACTTCAGCTATTCAAAATTTGTACCCGACAAACTCTTTTATACAGACTGGGTTTTGTCCTTTAAAGGGAGATACGGTGTAGTAGAAAAGATGACTGATAAAATACCTCTTGATGAGTACTTCTTCGTAGGTGGTGATTTTTCCATAAGGGGATTTGATTACGGGATGGCAGGACCTTATGACCAGAATAAAGATCCGATAGGTTCAAAACAGCAAATAGTTTTTAATCTTCAGGCTTCACACCCTATTGCACAAAGATTTTTATGGGGATATGTATTTACAGATATGGGAAAAGGTTATAATTCAGGAAGTCCATTTAAAGATATGTTTTACTCAGTTGGAGCTGGTTTAAAGATAGTAACACCTATGGCACCTATTGATATATACTACGGTAAGGTTTTGAACCCCCCTGAAGGTGTAGGAGCTTCAAGAATAGGTTTCGTTCTTGGAACATTCTTTTAAAAAGGAGGTAAATGATGCAAAGATTTTTACTTTTTATCATAAGCTTATTGTTTGTAGCAGGTACTACATTAGCTCAAAACATAGCATATGTTGATGTTCAGAAAGTTATGAATCAGTCAAAAAAAGGACAGGAGTTCAAAAAAGAAATAAAAAGTAAGGTTGAGTATTACCAGAAAAAACTTTATGAGATAGACAAAAAAATATCTTCTATTGAAAAACAGCTTGAAAGCCCTGTTCTTAGCGAGGAGGCGAAGAAGAAAAAAAGAAAGGAACTTGCTGATCTTAAGTCTGAAGGTCAAAAAATTCAGCAGGAGGCAGAAGAGGAACTCTCACAGATGAAAGCAAAAGCAGAAAGAGAACTTATAATTCAGATAAGAGAGATTACAGAAAAATATGCAAAAGAAAAAAATATAGACCTTGTTTTTATAGGTGGTGCACTGGGAGGAGTGGTCTATTTTGATAAAAGCATAGACATAACAAATGAGATTTTAAAAAGACTTGATGAGGAAAAGTAATGAAACTCTCAGAAATTGCAAAAATATTTAATGGACAGCTTGTAAATACCGATGGAAATATAGATATTAAAGGTCTTAAAAATGTATTATCTGCAAAAAAGGGTGATCTAACATTTATTGCCGATAATAAGCATCTAAAGGATCTTGAAAAAACCGGAGCATCTGCAGTTTTGACTTTTAAAAAGTTAGATTTACAGATACCCCAGATAGTTGTGAAAGATCCGCAGTTAGTTTTTTACAAACTTATTGAGATAATGTTTCCTGAGGAAGAAAAAACAGGAATATCAGAAAATGCAAAAATATCAAAAAGTACAAAAATAGGAAAAGATGTTTATATTGGAGATTTCACGGTTATTGAGGAAAATGTTGAGATAAAAGATGGTGTCAAAATATATCCCCACTGCTACATTGGAAAAAACACAATAATAGGTGAAAACAGCACCTTATATCCAAATGTTGTTATATACAGAGATACGATTATAGGGAAGAATGTGATAATCCATTCAGGATCAGTAATAGCCTCTGACGGTTTTGGCTATTACCAGAAAGGTGGAAAACACAAAAAAATAAAACATATAGGCAGAGTAGTTATACAGGACGACGTTGAGATAGGGGCAAATACAACTATAGACAGAGCGATGGTGGATGAAACTGTTATAAAAAGAGGGACAAAGATAGATAACCTTGTGATGATAGCCCATAACTGTCAGATCGGAGAAAACACGATACTTGTATCTCAGGTTGGAATAGCAGGAAGTAGTAAGATTGGAAATAATGTTATCCTTGCAGGTCAGGTAGGGGTTGCTGATCATATAACAATAGGGGATAATGTTATTGTTGCTGCAAAATCTGGAGTTGCAAAGGATCTTGAACCAAACAAAGTTTACGGCTCAGGCTTTCAAGCTATAGAGTGGTCAAAATGGAAAAAAATCTTGTTTTACTTTTATAAACTTCCTGATATATTAAAAAACATAAAATAAAAAAATTTAAATATTGTTCCTGAATATGTACCCCTTCAATTCCTTTATAGGTGTTAATTCTGAAAGTTTTATTTTATAACACTTTTTCTCAGGACATATCATATCATTTTCTTTAGATTTTTCCCATTTCGGATCATCCTTACTGATAAACCCATGTATGTTCACAACAATTGATGGGAAACTGTTGTACCTCCTTTTGTTAAACAATTCGTTAAGCTCTGTACAGCTTATATTAAAAAGTTTACCTATGGAAAGTTTATGTTTTATTGAAAGTCCAACATATATGTCCTTAGAATGGTTCTCAAATTGATCCTCAGGTACAATCATATATCTATTCTTATGGTTAGGTGTCGTTTTAATGTCTAAAGAGTAATCTTTTATTACTAAATCAAAACTATCAACATTTGTAGTTCCAAAATATATACTGAAGGACTCTGATCTAAATTTTTGGAAATCAATTGATGATACAATTCCATAATCTAAACACCACTTCAAGAAGGAATATTCACCCAACTTCCCGGTAAAAATCCGCCACAGATGGAGATTTATATTTTTTTTGCTTTTCTTAGTTCTGAGAAAAGTTTGGGATGCTGATGAGCATGCAAACCATAATGAGGTTATAAAAGTGTCATAATCTACTTTAATTTTTTCCATTTACTTAATTTTGTTTAATTGATGTCAGACATATTATACAATAAAACATAATTAAGATCTGTTAAACTTAGGGGAAAAAGGATGCCTGAAAAAAGTATACCCGGATATGAAATCAAAATATCAACAGATAGAATTGAGATAGATAACAGATTGAAATTCTTCTTTAAAAGTTCGGATAATATGAAAGAGATCAAAAATAATGAGGTAGACTTAATAATTACTTCTCCCCCTTACTTTAATTACATTAATTATGGAAATGGTATAGGAAATGAATCAAATTATGAAGAATACCTGGCAAATTTAGGAAAGGTTTTTAAAGAATGTTATAGAGTTTTAAAATCAGGAGGAACTTTCGTAATCAATATAACAAATATGAAATCCAGATTAAAAGTTGAAAAGAAAAGCTTTCTTTATCCTATTGTTGCTGATGTTATAAAAAGCATGACAGATATAGGATTTATATTTTTTGATGAAATTATCTGGATTAAAGGAAACGCAAATAATGGAGCATTAAAAGGGAAACCTTTATTTGGTAGTTATCCTTATCCTCCAACGCCTAAAATTCTTGATAGCATTTTTGAAAATATATTAGTTTTTAGAAAAGAAGGAAAAAGAAGGAAAGTTAGTAAATCAATAAAAGAAAACTCTAAGTTAACTAAAGAAGAATGGATAGACTATACTAAAGGTATATGGTTCATTGAACCAGACAGAAAGGCTAAACATCCTGCTACTTTTCCTATAGAAATTCCAAAAAGATTAATAAAGATGTACTCTTTTAAAGGAGATGTCGTTTTAGACCCTTTTGCAGGGACTGGAACTACTTTAATAGCAGCATATATTCTAAAAAGAAATTCTGTAGGATACGAAATAAATAACCATTTTGGAGAAGAGTTCATCCATAAATTTGAAAAATTTGTTCAAGAAATATAAATATCACATAATTTTGTGATATAATTCTTTTTTGTTAAAAATCTGTAATCAGGAGGTTTTCGTTAATGTCAATTACGCAGGAGAAAAAGCAGGAATTGATAAAAAGGTTCGGAAGATTTGAAGGAGATACAGGGTCTCCAGAAGTTCAGATAGCAATCCTTACAGAAAGGATTAAAAACCTGACAGAACATATCAAGATAAACAAAAAAGATCTTCATTCAAGGAGAGGTCTTATAGGAATGGTTAACAAAAGAAGAAAACTTCTTAACTATCTAAAAAAGAAAAACCCCGAAAAATATCAACAGATTATTCAGGAGCTTGGAATAAGAGAAACTACCGGAGAGAGATAATGGGAGAAGTCGGTGAGATTAATATAATAAAGGTTGAATCAACGGTAAACGGCGTCCCATTATCAATTGAAACAGACTATTTTGCAAAACAGGCAAGCGGTGCTGTAATTGTAAGACAGGGAGAAACGGCTGTTATGGTGGCAGCTGTAGTCTCTGAAGAAGCACAGGCTGACATAGATTTTTTTCCTTTGACTGTTGAGTACCGGGAGAAGACATACGCTTACGGCAAAATACCCGGCGGATTTGTCAAAAGGGAAGGAAAACCTTCCGTAAGAGAAATTCTTGTTTCAAGGCTTATTGATAGACCCATCAGACCTATGTTCCCTAAGGGTTTCTTCAATGATGTTGTTATTACAGCAATGACCCTGTCTGCAGATGATAAATTTGATCCTGATGTTCTTGCTATTGTGGGTGCTTCTGCAGCACTTCATATATCGGAAGCACCGTTTGAGGGTCCAATCGCAGGAGTAAGGGTAGCAAGGGTTGAAGGGCAGTTTATTGTTAATCCAACGTACCAGCAGAGAAACCAGTCAGATATAGACATAGTTGTAGCCGGATCAAAAGACGCCATCGTTATGGTTGAAGGAGGAAGCGAAGAGGTATCAGAAGAAATTATCCTTGATGCTGTTATGTTTGCCCATGATGAGATAAAAAAGCTTATTGAGATACAGGAAGAACTCAGGATAAAAACCGGAGAAAAAGAAAAAATAGCAGTTAAAACTGATGAGATAGAACAAAAAATAAAAGCAGAACTTGAATCTCTTGTAAAAGAAAAAGTAAAACATGCTTTAAACATTCTTGACAAAAAAGAAAGAAGAAAGAAACTTTCAGAAATATACGAAGAGGCTATTTCCCAGATAGAGATTCCGGAAGATAAAGAGAAAAAGGTTGAAACGATCTACAAGGATATAGTCTCCTCTGTAATGAGAGAAAAGGTCCTGAAAGAAAAAGTAAGAATTGACGGCAGAAAACCAGATGAGATAAGACCTATATGGATAAAAACAGGATTATTTCCCAGAATTCACGGATCTGCCATTTTCACAAGGGGACAGACACAGGCATTTGTTGCGACAACCCTTGGAGCACCAGGCGAAGAGCAGATAGAGGAAAGTATAGAAGAGGACGAAGTCAAAAAGAGATTTATGCTCCATTATAACTTCCCTCCATTTAGCGTTGGAGAAGCAAGACCACCAAGAGCCCCTTCAAGAAGGGAGATAGGACACGGAAATCTTGCTGAAAGGGCTATAGAACCTTTAATCCCTCCTGAAGAAGAATTTCCGTATGTAATACGTGTTGTCTCTGAAATCCTTGAATCGAATGGTTCAACATCTATGGCGACAGTGTGCGGAGCATCTCTCTCCCTTTTTGATGCAGGTGTTCCTATGAAGAAGCATGTTGCAGGTATTGCGATGGGGCTTTTGAAAGAGGGAGATGAGTATGTGATCCTAACAGACATTCTTGGAGATGAGGATCACCTTGGAGATATGGATTTTAAGGTTGCAGGGACAAGAGACGGTGTAACATCTATCCAGATGGACATAAAAATAAAAGGTTTAACAAAAGAGATACTTCAGGACGCACTACAGCAGGCGAAAAAGGCAAGACTTTACATTCTTGATCTTATGTACCAGGCTATTCCTCAGCCTAAACCTGAACTTTCCCCACATGCACCTAAGATAATAACAATGAGGGTTCTTCCTGAAAAAATCCCTGTCATTATAGGACCTTCAGGTAAAAACATCAAAAAAATAATTGAGGAGACCGGAGTTAAGATTGATCTCCAGCCTGACGGACTTGTAAGGATATACGCTGTTGATGGGGAAAGCGGTGAGAAAGCCAGACAGATGATAGAAGAGTTGATTATGGATATTGAGCTTGGCGAGGTATATATGGGTAAAGTAACAAGGGTTGAAGATTACGGGGCTTTTGTTGAACTTCTTCCCGGAAAATTGTCTCTACTACATGTCTCACAGATAGCCCCTTACAGAATAAAATCTGCCAAAGACAAAATAAAAGTTGGTGATATATTGACGGTAAAAGTTATAGACATTGATGAGCAGGGAAGAGCAAAAGTATCCCTTAAAGAAGTCAAAGAAGGGGAAGAGCCTAAAAACAGATTTCTTTACGAATGATAGGGGTGTTTCTGCCCCTATATATTTCTTAAAACCATGCCGTTGTCTATGCTGATAATGCCTTTTATCTCCATATCAAAAAGTATCAACATCAGATCATCTACCTTTATACCAGATTTTTCAGACAACATATCAATATGTACTGGAGAAGAGGATAGTTCCAAAATAACAGATTCTATACTGGATAATTTATGTTCAGGGGATACGTTATTTTTCTTTAGATAGGGAACTGTTTCGTATATGTCCTGAATATCTGTTATAGGAACAGCACCTTCTTTTATAAGATTGTTTGTTCCTTTTCCGTGGGGATTTGTAATGTTTGAAGGTACTGAGAAAACTATCCTTCCGTACTCATTTGCATAACGGGCTGTTATCAGCGAGCCAGATTTTTCTGACGCTTCAATCACAATTGTTGCGAGGGAAAGTCCTGCGATTATCCGATTTCTTATGGGAAATGTAAATTTTGAAGGTTTTTTACCTATCGGAAATTCCGACACAAGCAGACCTTTATCTCTGATTTTTCTGTAAATATCTTTGTTTTCGTATGGGAATATCTGATCTACACCTCCACCTAAAACAGCGACTGTAAAGCCGTTGTTATCCAAAGCTGTTTCATGTGCGATCCTATCAATACCTGAGGCAAGACCTGATACAATTCCAGTACCGTTTTCAACAAGGGATTTAACAACCTTTTTTGCAACTGATTTTCCATAAACTGTATGTTTTCTGCTTCCTACAACCGATACAAGCTGAATATCTTTAGGAAAACTTCCCGATAGATATATATATGCTGGGGGATCGGGAATTTCTTTCAATATATCTGGATATTCATTATCCTCTAAACAAACAATCTTAAAACCTAACTTTTCTGCCTTTTTTATCTCCTCTTCAGCTTTTTTTCTCAGATTTTTTTCTCTGTTTTTTACAATATCATACAGTTTATCTCCGAAATCTTCCTTTAAAAATTCTGGATTGTTAAGGATTACTCCTACACTTCCATATCTATCAATTAGCTTTTTAATCAGCCTGTTTCCAATCCCTTTTATGAAAGAAATCTCTATATAGTCTATAATAGACATTGTTTCCTCCGAAAATAAGTATAGAAGAGAAAGTTGAAGGATTCAAAATCTTTATGGAAGCTTATAGGTGAGATAAAAAAGAAAAAAAGGCTTGATGTTGTAGTTTTTTATGAAGAAGTTCCTATTACTGGAACAATAGAAATAGCTGATATAGATGAAACCCTTGAACAAATACTATGGAAAGCTGATAAAAAGATACTTCCCACATTGAAGGATACAAGGCATATATATTTCAAGCATAACGGGGAAGTTTATATTCTTACAGTCATTGCCTATGATCAGAAAGAAATAGCAACATCATTTCCTTCGTACGCTCTGGATCAAAAATTGAACAGAACCTATGTCAGGGTAAAAACATCTGAAAAAGATCCGGTTTTTATAACTGTGGATGGGCATCAGCTTTGTGCAGATGATATAAGTGAGGCAGGGGTTGGCATAATAACTTCAGAAGAAGAAAAAGAATGTGTCCAGGAAGGGAAAGAATGTCAGCTTGAGATAAAATTAAGGAATGATATTATAAAACTCAAAGGTATAGTTGTGTACAGGAGAAAGGCAGGAAAAGGTGTTATAAGAATAGGCATAAAATTTACAGATATGAAGCAAAAAGATAGAGACAAAGTGGCAAAATATATAATGGACCGTCAAAGAGAGATAGCGAAAAAAATATTTTTGTTTAAATCTTAAAGCCAGTAAGCTTTAATCTTTCCTTTTATCCAGTCCCATAAAACTTTTTTAGCTGTTCTTTCTATATCTACCAGTCCCCCTGATGTCAGGTAGTTAAGTCTTTGAGCTATTTTTTCAAGGGTTTTTAATGGGTCTTTTTCAGGTTCAACACCGTAAGTTTCTTTTATCCCTTCAGGTCTTTTATCTGTAATTTTTTGAATAAGCTTGAGGGCAACCTCAACAGGCTGATCAAGTTTTTCAGGTATCCACGATCCCTTGAGGGCAAGGTCTTCCTGAAACTCAAGGGTAATAATTCCGGGGGTATCTATAAGATACACATTTTTTGAAAGTTTTATCAGTTTTTCTCCCCTTGTCATTCCAGGCTTTGGAGATGTTGTTGCCACTTTCCTTTTTTTCAGGCTGTTTATCAGAGAGGATTTTCCAACATTTGGATAACCTAACACTCCTATTTTGATTATTTTGCCTTCTTTTGACAGATCCCTAATGATCCTGTCTAAATCTTTTTTCCCAATATTTTTATGTGCAGAAAATAAAACTGCAGGGTATTCCTTCTGTATCTCTTCTTTTGCCTTTTTTGCAAATTCTTTTGGTACAAGGTCAGCTTTGTTAATTATTACAAAAAGTTTCTTGTTCTGATTGTAAGCCAGCTCTTCTATCACCTTGTTTCTTGTTTCAAGAGGTATCCTTGCATCAACAACCTCAAATATAACATTAGCCTGTGAAAGCACTTTTTTTGCTATACTTTTTTCCCTCAGCCATTCTCTTGGTTTTTCCATCTGAAACTCCGATATAATATTTATCTTACAAAAGTTTGTGGGGAAAATATTTGGGCAGATATATAATAGCAGTTTTTGGATTGTTAGGTTTTATTCTGTCTTCTTTCGGTAAGGTGCCTGTTTCTATAGAAGCCCAGAAGATAGAAAGGAAAAAAACGGGAGAGATAGTGGCTGAAGGGGAGGTTATCGTAAAATACAAAAACAGAGTTTTAAGAGCAGATAGGATAATATACGACAAAAAAAACAAAATAATCCATCTGGAAGGAAACATACACCTAAAGACCGATAGATTTGATCTGAAGGCAGAAAAAGGCTGGATTGATGAAGAAGGAATCAACGGAGAATTTTTTAATGTTGAAGGTTTGGTAGAAAAGCATTACTACATAAAAGCAGAAAAAATAAAAAAATTAAAGGATAAATATATCTTTTATGATGGAGAGTTTTCAACATGTTCCTTTGAACAGTACGACTGGTACATAAAAGCAAAAAAGGGGATTTTAATTAAGGAGGATAAAGTTCAGTTTTACAATATTTCTTTAAGATTTTGTAAAATACCCATCTTTTTCTCTCCATACTTTTCTTATCCTGCAACGAATAGAAAAACAGGCTTTCTTTTTCCACAGATAGGACAAGATAGTTATAATGATTTTAAAATAACACAACCATTTTATCTTGTGTTAACCAGACATTCTGATATGACTTTTACCTATGACTACAGGAATAAACAGGGAAACGGTCTGGATATTCAGTACAGAAATAGACTGTCTGGGGATAGTTTTTATACCGGACATTTTAGTTTTTTTTCAGAAAATACAGGCAAATGGTGGGAGAACAGAAATCTTTCCCCTTTAAAAAATAGATGGAGGGTTTCAGGACGTTCAGAACTCCATTATGAAGAATTTGATCTTTCGCTTATTTATGATTTTCCAAGTGATCCTTATTACTTTGAAGATATTTACAATGCAACTGACATGAGATATAAATCATATACAAAATCCCAGATGATAGCCCTTATAGACAGAAGAAGATTTACCCTTGAGATAAACTTTGATTTTATATACGATTTAACAAAGGATAATAACGAATTAACGCTCCAGAGACTTCCAGAAATTAGATACTATCTTAAAAAAAAGAAGCTCTTTGAGAGACTTCCTGTTTATTTTGATTTTCTCTCAGTTAATACAAACTTTTACAGAGAAAAAGGTGATGCAGGTATAAGATCTGACAACACCCTTAACCTTGAAATTTTCAATAATTTTAGTGGGTTTTCAAATCTGCTTAAATTTTCTCCAAGAATTACGTGGTACTATATGACGAAAGAGGGAAGTGCTGATAGAACCCCTACAAGAAATCTTTTTTCTTTTGAAGATAGATTGAGATATACCGTTGTGAAAGATTACACAGATTTTTACCACTCTATTATTCCACAGCTAAGTTTTAAAAGAGTGTCTAAAGTTAATCAGGAAAATCTACCATTTTTTGATAGAGAAGATAGGGTAAACGATGCTTATGATCTTGATTTTTCTATTTTTAATGTACTTAATTTTAAGAATTTAAATTTTTTATCGTGGGAAGTATCTGCTGGCTACACGTTTAACAAATATTACTACTTGGGAAATAACAAGCTTAAAGGACATAAAAAACCTTTTAAAAATCGGGTTTATTTTCGTATAAATAGCTTTTCTGGAGAAAATACCTTATACTACGATTTTAGGTTTAACCAGATTGTTAGATCTATAACAACACTTAACATTCCGGTTGCCAGCTGGTTAAATTATTCCATATCCCATTCCTACGATAAAGGTATATTTAGCTCTATTCCTACTGTAAATCAGATCAGAAATTCTGTCTCTGTAAAATATAAAAACATCAGCCTTTCAGGTTCTGTTCTGAGCAACATAAAATTAGGTTATATCCAGAGAAAATCCTTCACATTTGCCTTTGATAGGAAATGTTGGAGGTTCAATCTGTCTTACAGGGAGGATTATAATGGTATAACTGGAAAGACTTTCAGATCTATTATGGTATACATAAATATTCTGAGGACTGATATTAAAATACCTTTTGTTAGTAGAACGTTATAACTGGTTAGATATACCCACTCCTGTTTCTAAGAGCATACTTTTTATAAATTCCTTGTCTTCTTTTTTTAATCTTTCAGTAGGAACTAAGATTGATATTGAGGCTATTGGTTGTTTTGTTTCGTCTCTTATAACTGTTGCGATTTCGGTTACTTCAGGTTCTGCACCGTTTGTATCTTCCTCAATGAAAAATCCTCCTATTTTTTTCCCTTTTGTTATGGCCTTACCTGAAGCTGTTTTATCAACAGGATACCTTTTTCCTATTCTTGAGTTTACCAGAACTGATCTTTTTGTTTCCTCAGAATGAATATAAACGATTGAGTTCTTGTGTGGTATTGATAGATAAACGCTTTCTAATGTTCTATTCCTGAGATTTCTCATGAAAGGCTTTGCCTTTTTTAAAAAGTGCAGGTTTTCTATGTAAGAATGTTCCAGAGAAAGAAGTTTCATCCCAAGTTTGTAATGTCCTGTTTCTTTATCCTGTTCAACTACACCTTTGACCTCAAGGGTGGCAAGTATCCTGAATACATTGTTTTTGTTTAGACCCAGAATACCGCTCAGCTCTGTAACTCCCAGATTATCCCTCTCCTTTAATGTCTCAATAAGATCAAGAGCCTTTTCTATTGATGTTTTTGCACCTTTTCTTTTCATAATGTACCTTCTGTGAAAATTTTTTATTTTTTTGTATATTTTATACCAAAAATAAACAGCAAAAGGTATGAAATGAAAATAATCGTGATAACAGGAACAACAGCAACAGGTAAAACGGATCTGTCTATAGAACTTGCCCACAGATTAAATGGTGAGATTGTAAGTGCAGATTCTATGATGGTTTACAGGTATATGGATATAGGAACGGCAAAGCCGTCTTTAGAAGAAAGGAAAGGGATACAGCATTATCTAATTGATGTTGTTGATCCTGACTACGACTTTTCAGTTAAGGATTTTATGGAGATTGCAGATAAAAGCATTAAAGAAATCATAAAAAAAGGAAAAGTTCCTATCGTTGTTGGGGGAAGCTGGCTGTACATACATGCTCTGATTTACGGACTGACAGATGCTCCACCTACAGACTGGAAGTTAAGGGAAAAGCTGTATAAAAAAGACAGCCGTCTGCTTTTTGAGCAGCTTACAGATATAGATCCTGAATATGCCTCAAAAATACACATAAATGATAAAAAAAGAGTTGTAAGAGCGCTTGAGGTTTATATGCTGACAGGAAAACCTTTTTCTTATTTTCACAAAAAACATGGATTTAAAGAAAAAAGATATAACTTTATAGGCTTTGTGCTTGAAAGGGAAAAAAAAGAAATGATGGAAAGGATACAGACAAGGGTGGAAGAGATGTTTAGAAAAGGGCTTGTTGATGAGGTAAAAAAGCTTTTAGATTTAGGTTATGAAGACACACTAACAGCAAAACAGGCTATAGGGTATAAAGAACTGATTCCATACATAAGGGGCAGAACCACATTAGAAAAAGCAAAGGAGGAGATAATAAAAAACACAAAGGATTTTGCAAAAAGACAGATTAGAACATTCAGATCAAAACTAAAACATGATAAAAGCTGGGAAAAAATAGATCTATCTAACTATACAAAGGAAAAACTTTTAGATACAATTATAAAAAAATATAACAACGGAGGATAAAAAATGAACATACAGGACGAGCTTCTTGAGGAGCTGAAAGAGGAAGGTAAGGAAGTGGTTGTTTATCTTACGAGAGGAACAAGAATAACAGGAAAAATCCTTGCATCTGACCAGTTTACAATCCTCCTTGATGTTAACGGTGAAAAACAGCTTGTTTACAAGCATGCTATAAGCACTATAG
>Ga0256832_1000198_pt1 | contig 38106 bp, 51 predicted proteins | sample 134614metaG_FD_190534 | JGI IMG/M metagenome (GOLD analysis project Ga0256832, IMG submission 190534) | Hydrothermal vent microbial communities from Lau Basin, Pacific Ocean - 134-614 | ecosystem: Environmental > Aquatic > Marine > Hydrothermal vents | place: Pacific Ocean: Lau Basin | collected...
ATAATACAAGTCAAAACCCAATAATCCATTAAAATAGCCTTCATCACCATAGCAATCCATGGCTTCTTGATAGAGCTTTTTGATGGTATTGACGTATTGGCGTTGTTGGGTGGTATCCTTTGTTTGGTTGTAGAATTGGATATTGAATTCGACCCCATCCAAGAAGACGGTTTTGCGCATTCCATCAGCGGCGGGTGCTTTTTCATAGACTTTCTTCCAAAAATCATAGGCACTTTTATAATCTTTGTTTTTTAGCCGTCCCCGATAGATGACGTAGTTATTTTCGGCTTCTTCTTTTTCGGCGTAGGGCAGGTCATCCCATTTGACACAACCGGGTTTGGAAAGATATTTTTTCTTTGGTTTTGGGGGCGTTTTCTCTTCCGGCGTGGTGGTCGTTTCAGAGACGGCAGGCTTAGAAGAAGAGCAATCGGCAAAAAATAGCCCTGTAAAGAGCACAAAAAGGAGCATTAATTTTTTCATCGGTAATCATTTTATTTTTAGTAACTACGATGTAGTTACTTTTCGTAAAAATACTAATTATTTTTGTAACTGTTTAGGTACCCACTATTTTGGTCAAAAAATGCCCTTTTTGCGCCTGTTTTTGCTAAAATTTTCTCACGTAGGGACGCACGGCCGTGCGTCCCTACGTCAACATACACAAAAACGCCTATTTTTTGCCTTAAAATAGAATCACCTAAACAGTTACTTATTTTTTTTGACCAAACTTTCCAAAAGCTCCAAACTTTTGGAAAGATAATAGTTCACGCCCCTAACAAATAGTAGATGCAATAATCCCATAAAATGGTGTATGGTAGCCTACTTAACTTTCCAAAAGTTCTAAACTTTTGGAAAGTTGAATTACGAAACAAAAAAAGCCCTACTAATTTTTAGTAGGGCTTTCCCGATAAGTTTTTCAGGCAAGAAGATTAGTTAACTCGAAGTTTTGGCACTCGTAAAGTCTCGTCTTTTATTGAAGTTTTGGTACTTTATTTCCGGAGTTGGATGCCGTTATACCGTTACACCGTTATACCGTTACACCGTCATTTTAGTTGACTCGAAGTTTTACGGTTTCTCCAATCCAGCATTTTACTTTTACGGGACTTCCGGAGTGTAATCCGCGCATGTGCGCTTCACCTTTATCGGGGAAGTGTTTGCGGTAGGAAGCAATTTTTTTATTGGCATTGGAAGCCACACTAGGGTCAATGGATTTGGCGTAAGCCCATTTGTCAACGGCTGCGATAATAGCGAGGCGTGACTCGAAGGCATCTCCACACTTCTTACTGGTCTTAGCGTACAGGTCGCCAATTAGAATGTAAGGTTTTCCCCAGCCGCTGCGTAGTTTGGCTGCTTGCAAAGCATCCGCACGGGATTTGGAGTACTGCCCTAATTTTCTACCTTCGATAGAAGCTAAAGAAAAATAAAGCGTGGCTTTTTTGTCCTGGTCACTTTCTGCGGCGATGGCTTCCCGGTATTTCGCTGCTGCTCCGCGATAGTCACCAGATTTATATAGTTTACTGGCAACTAGAGCAGGATGCTCGGCTTCAAACTCCGCTGTTTTTTGTGCATTGATAGCACTGGCCTTGGCATCATATTTTGCCGCAAGGCTGGCAATCTCAGGATCATCCTTCGTGCAACCATGTTGGACAAGCTCTTTGTAGGTGGACTTGATTAGTTCATAGTTTTCAGGATCTGCTTTGTAAGCAGGCATTAACTTGGCTTTGAAGTAGTCACAGTCAAAGATATAGTCTTCGATGGCTTCAAAAGCTGTTTTAGTATCTCCTTTAGTTTTTTGCCAATTAGCGGCTTCGGCCTTATTGTTTTTGATATTCAAATCAGCAACTTCCATCATTTTTTGGTAGGCGGCTCTGGCTTCTTCCTTAGAAAGTTGCTTTAAAGGGAAGAGATAAAGAACGGCTTCCGTCAAAGGATAATAAACGATGTACTCTGTTTTTTCACCACCCAACTCCAGTGCTTTCATGCCGGCATCATAGATTTCTTTTCTAGGCGCATTGAAAGTGTAGAGCAAATCATAGGCTTTTCGGCCGTAAGCATAACTGGCTTCGTCCGGGTAGCATTGAGCCATTTGGTCATACAAGGCCACTATTTTTTTCTTGTAGTCTGCTTTTTTGGCTTCGTCCGTCTCTGTTTTTAGGAAGTCCTTGTAGATATCGACACCATCCGTATATTGTGTGGATCGTTTGCCATCGGCTGCCGGAGCAACATCAAAAACTTTTTTCCAAATGGGATAAGCGGCCTTAAAATCCCCTTTTTTGATTTGTTGGCGATAGATTACGTGATTGTTTACGGCTTCGTCTTTGTTGGGTGCTTGGTCAAAAGTCCCGCATTGGGCGACACTTTGTGTGACAACAGCAAAAACAAATAGAGCGATAAGCAAGAGTGCGGATTTCGTCTTTGTCATTTTAGTAGTATTTTTGTTTGAAAAACCATGATTTATCGGTTAGGCTAAAACTCATTGAAAACTTCACATAAGTCTGATCCAAGTCTGTCGGAATCCCGCTTTTCCCAATCTCTAATCCAAGATTGACAAAAGAAATGTCCTGTCTGGGAATGATAACGGGGAATCCCCCGCCTATCGTTATACCATAGAAGCGAATTTGCGAATCATTAACAAATCTAGGGTCTTTACCATAGAAGGCGCCGGCTCTAAAGGCCATTTTCTTCCAATAGCTGTCGTAGGCTTTCAAATCGGGTAGTTTTTCGTAGCCCAAAGAGATTTTACCGGCACTTCCTAGATGGTCTTGGCGGAAGCCTCGAGAAAATTGACTCCAGTTTGCGCCTTCGTAATTGATGCCTAGGCGATAGAGTGTTTTGAATTCGTAGCCGACCCCGATGGCATAGAGCATGGGGTGTTGGCCGCTATATTTTTCTTCATTCGCATACAATACAGAATCTCGGATGCCATAGGCTCTGCTGATTCTATTGATTTTTTGATTCAGGGTGGTTTTTAGGTTGAAACCGGGTTGGATGTAGCCGCCGATGGTCATTAAATCACCGCGCAAACCATCTTCTTTGGTCTTGTCTTTGAAGTGATAATCCCATATTCCACCTAGTTTTAAGTTGGTGCCTTTGTAGCTATAATCTGTGATGAATTCGTTATTGTAAATGTGTACTACCGTGTCCTGAAAGGTGTTTTTCTGTGTTTCGGAGACTTTCCCTAATAAGAAGCCTAGATTGGCGCCAAAGGCAAAATTTTTGTATTTGGCCGCATTCGACCAGTTAATTTGGTAGGAGCCACCGTTGCCGGAAAATGTATAATCTGCGGTCAAGTCATTTTTGGTGATGGTGGTCTCAATGTCATAGCCTACAGTCGTGTAAGGAGCCAAGCCAATCCCCATTCCAAAGCGCCAATTACTTTTTTTCCCTTCCAACTCTCTATTGTAGTCATTGACTAAGGAAATCCCCAAGTTGATATTGTCCATGGCGCCGGACCAGTTGGTGATGGATGTGTTTTGAGACTTTATGGTGTAGTTGCGTGCACTAATCCCAATGTCAAACGAAGTCGCCCCCAAAAAGGCAAAAGAAGCCGGATTCATGGGGTTCATGTTGTTTCTGTCATGATAAATAGCCGAAAGCCCCCCCATAGAACGGGAAGACAGGGTCTCAAATGACTTGAAGTCCCCCATGCCTAATCTCGAATAAGGGGATTGGACTTGGGGTTGACAAAAAGCAATCGTAGGGACAAGTAGTCCAAGGATAAAAAAGAATTTCTTTATGTTCATTCAGTATTTTTTCTGAAATGATAAGCCTAGTAAGGCTGCTATCAAATGTGGTGTCTTGTGACAAACAGGGTTTAAAAACTACACTTTCGTAAAAAAATTGTACGCATAAATGCTATACAATCCGGTCAAAACAAGGTCACGATGGACAAAGGTCTTAAATTTTAAGCTATTTGCCAAGAAAATCGCATCTCCACCGGTAAGAATTGTTTTGGTTTTACCGAGCTTCCGCTGAATTCGACGCCTAAAGTCTGATATTTCCATCAAACTCCCCATCACGGCTCCGTTTTGTAGGGCTGTTTTTGTACTATTGCCAATAAAACTTGGTGGCAAAGATAAGGGAACTATTGGCAATTGGGCAGTAAACTCGTGCATGGCCTGCAATCTCATCTTCAATCCCGGGGCAATATTGCCCCCAAGATAGTGCCCGTTGGCGGTCAATACTTCATAAGTGATGCAGGTTCCGGCATCAATTATCAAGATGTTTTGCTCCGGAAATAACCAATGAGCCCCACAAACCGCTGCTAACCGGTCTCTCCCTAAGGTGGCAGGAGTCGTGTATTCAGAAGTAATGGGCACAGGGATGAGATGGTCTAATTTTACGTGGTGTTCAAATCCTTTGATTTGAGCCATCATAACGTCAGAGATTTGACCTGTCGCACTATAAATGGCCGATTTAACAGAATATTCTTCCAATATGTTTTGGGGGATACTCGAAGGGTTAGTCACCACGCCCCTGTGCAGTAAGCTTCCCTTGCGGTCAAAAATACCATATTTGGTGGCGGTATTGCCGATGTCTATGGTTAGGAGCATGGCTTCAAAGGTTGGTGCACAGGAAGATTAATCATTCGCATGAAAATCCATTATATTGCCCATCGAAAAACATTTTCGGCAACGGGGCTCGTAACTATCCTTCTCTCCAAGCAATACTTTTGATTTTTCAGCCGTAAGGCGATAAGAGTGGGTCGCTAAATTGCCACAATGGACACAGATAGGGTGAACTTTTGTAATGTATTCAGCAACGGCCAATAAAGAAGGAATCGGGCCGAATGGCTTGCCCAAAAAATCCATATCCAAGCCGGCTACCACAATCCTTTTGCCATCTAAAGCCAGTTGTTGGCAGACTTCGACTAATCCATCGTCAAAAAATTGAGCTTCATCAACCCCGACAACGGTGGCCTCGCCGACTTGCTTCAATATTTCGGATGAATGATCTACCGGAATCGCTAATAAAGCATTTTTATCATGAGATACGACTTCGGTATCTGCGTAGCGGATGTCAATGCTGGGTTTGAAAATAACAACTTTTTGGTGGGCAAAAGTCGCCCGCTTCAATCGGCGGATAAGTTCTTCTGTTTTACCTGAAAACATGGCGCCGCACACGACTTCAATCCAACCGCTACGTTGACCCTTAAAATGTGGTTCTAAAAACATCTATTTGAGAATTTGCTGCAAAAGTACAATTTTCAATCGGGTCTGACCTAAGACTTCGTTTGATTTTTTGGGTGATATGATTCACCAAACTACCATTCTGAGCTTTTTTTTATCCAAAAAGGTTCAAAAATCATCGAAGTCAACAGGATATTATAGGTGAAAAGTGAATATTAGTTATACTTGCGTAAAATAATCAACAAGTTTTTATACCTTTACCGTTTGGAAGTCGTTAATAATTCTTGTTCTTTAGTAAAAAATTGACCCATGCCAATAGATGTAAAAAAAGGCCAAATGCTAATCCGCAAAATTCAATATTTGTTGGATGGCTTGGAGCTGAATGCCGCTGAAATATCTGACATCGAAAAAGATTTGATGAAAGGATACATCCGTTCGCTTTATGAGATGTTTTTGTTTGAAGAGAAAAAGAGTACGCCCAAAAGAGTCAAAACGAAGCCCAAACCGGTCAAGGCGGTTCCGGTAACCAAAAAGGTACAAGATATTGTCCCACCGGTGGCTGAAGAGCCTGTTTTGGAAAAAACGGTGGTAGTAGAAAAATCAGTACCGCCCCCTTCTCCAGAGCCGAAGCCTGAACCGATACCGGAATCGGTAGCCGCTCCGGTAGTGCCCCCACCACCGCCACCAAAGGCCATTCGTGAGGAGCACGAAAAGCTTTTTACCTTTAAGAAAGCGACCGACCTTTCGGAAAAATTACAGAATCGGCCGGTTTCGGACTTGAATAAAGCCTTTGCCATTAATGATCGACTGTTGACTATCAGCAAGCTCTTTGATGGGGACGATAAGCTGTTTAAGGCCACGCTTAAGGACTTGAATACACTCAACTCTTTTGAAGATGCTAAGGTTTATCTTAGTCATAACGTGGTAGATAAATTGAACTGGATGTCGAAAGATAGGCTTAAAACAGCGAAAGTCTTTATGAAAACGGTTAGGCGTAGGTATTTGTAATCAACTAGTATGAAACTTAGAGAAGTAACCTTATTTGGAAAGTCTCTTTTGGGATTTTTTCCGCAAGGATTCTTGTCAGTACACATAAACCAAAAAATAGAAACAGATGAAGAAAATTGGTGTTTTTACCTCCGGTGGAGATTCACCGGGTATGAACGCAGCCATTCGCGCTGTCGTTCGCACCGCTATCAATTCCGGAATTACTCCTTATGGAATCTATCGGGGGTATCGTGGAATGATAGAAGACGAAATCGAAGAAATGGATGGACATTCTGTTAGTAATATCCTTCAGCTTGGCGGGACAATCTTGCGCTCCGCAAGAAGTAATCGATTTCGGACGCCTGAAGGGCGACAGATTGCCTATGACAATCTAAAAAAACATGGTATTGAAGGTGTCGTAGGGATTGGAGGAGATGGGACACTCACCGGTGCACGTATTTTCATGAAAGAACATCCGGATATTAGGTTTGTGGGACTGCCGGGGACGATTGATAATGATTTGGTTGGGACAGATTATACGATAGGGTATGATACCGCTATCAATACAGCTATGCGAGCGATTGATAAAATAAAAGATACGGCCAATTCATTTGATCGTTTGTTTTTTGTTGAAGTGATGGGGCGTGATGCCGGATTTATTGCTTTGCGGGTGGGTATCGCTACCGGAGCCGAAGCGGTGTTGATACCGGAAAGTAAGACGGATATAGATGAACTGGTGCATCGCTTGCGCAAAAACTCCCTGAAAAGGAAAAATTCGGCCTTGGTCATTGTCGCCGAAGGAGATGATGCCGGTGGCGCTTTTGCCATTGCAGACCAAGTCAAGGCTAAGGGCTTCGAACAGTACGAAATGCGTGTTTCCATACTGGGGCACATCCAACGGGGAGGAAGCCCGACTTGTATGGATCGTATGCTTGCCAGTAGATTGGGGATGGAAGCCGTGAAGGCTCTAGTAGATGGGGTGAGTGGCGTATTGGTCGGAAAAAAGTGTAAGGACATCGTTTATACCCCTTTTGAGAAGGCCATCAAGGATAAGCAAAAGCTAAATCCTTTACTTTTGGATATTGTTGATTTGTTGTCTTAGTCTGAGTTGCTGAAACTAAATTTAAGACTTTTTGTTTTTGAATCAAATCAAATTATCTACTGTGGGTAGTCCCAAGACAGCGTGGAGTAAAAAAGAGTGGCGAAAATTGGCCTTTCCAATTGGATTCTTAATCCTAATTTGGGTCATTCACATTGTCAAAGTGGTCGGTGGGTATGAGTTGGGTCTCTATTTTGGTCTAAAGCCTTTGTCCGTGCCTAGAATATCCGGTATTTTGACAAGTCCATTGATTCATGGGGATTGGGGGCATTTGTTTGGCAATACGTTGTCTTTTGCCGGTTTGAGCTTTTTTTTGTTCTATTTTTATCGGAAGATAGCCCTAAAAAGCTTTTTTTTGATATATTTTTTGACGGGTATCGGCGTCTGGCTTTTTGGGAAGGAGACCGCTTTTCATATTGGCGCAAGCGGTATCATATATGGGATGGCGGCCTTATTGTTTTGGACAGGTGTCTTTCGACGAAATGTTAGATCTATTGCCATCTCCTTAGTTGTTTTGACCTTGTATAGCGGGCTGTTTTACGGCTTTTTGCCCAAAGCTAGGATTTCGTATGAAAGTCATATCATAGGGGCTATCGCAGGTATTTTTGCTGCCTACTACTATAAGGACGAATTAGAAGATGCCGAGTCGGCCAAGCCGTCTCAGCCGGAAGGGGCTAAAAAGTTCTTTCTTCCGCGTGATATTTTTGCCAAAACAAAGTATGAACGGATGAGAGAAGAGCAGCAGCGCCGGCTGGAAGAAGGAGACACTGACCATTAAAAATCTGAAATGAGATACACAAAAGGTACACTTAAGAAGGTAGAGACATTGCTGAAAGAAATCGGCTATACCATTCGATACGAAAAGGGCAGCTTTGTTTCGGGATATGCCATCGTAGAGCATCGTAAAATAGCCGTCATTAATCGTTTTTTTGATACAGAAGCACGAATCAATGCCCTTTCAGAGATTTTGTCCAGCATCGAAGTGGATGAAAAGAGTTTGACCGAAGAGTCTTTGGATATGTACTATCTGTTGCAAGTGGCCAAAAAGAAATTAGAAGATGAAACGTAGTTTTACCTTCTTGGGGACCGGCACATCTCAAGGGGTGCCTGTGATTGGCTGTGATTGTGCCGTTTGCCAATCTTCAGACCCTCGGGACAAACGACTCCGTGTGGCCGGTTTAATTTCCTTTGGAGCGCATCGGATAGTGATTGATTCCGGGCCGGATTTTAGGCAGCAGATGCTTGCGCAAAAGGTCCATTCTATAGATGCTATCTTATTGACCCATGAACATAATGATCATATCATTGGCTTGGATGATGTGCGGCCTATTTTTTTTCGCCGAAAGGCAGATATGCCCGTGTATGGCTTAGCCCGCGTCTTGGAAGACGTGAAAGTTCGATTCAGTTATTGCTTTTCCGCAAATCCATATCCCGGAGTCCCTAGGTTTGCTCTCCATCCGATTGCTAAAGACCCGGTTTTTTCTATTGCCGGCTTGGATATTCAGCCTATAGAAGTGATTCATGGGCAATTGCCGATATTGGGTTTTCGATTTGATGGTTTGGTGTATATTACGGATGCCAAATATGTAAGCGAGACTGAGATGGCAAAGATTATCGGCTGTGATATACTCATTGTCAATGCCTTGCATAAGCATGAGCACCATTCTCATTTTAACTTGACCGAATCTTTAGCCTTTATAGAGAAAGTCAAGCCAAAGAAATCTTTTTTGATACACATGAGTCATATCATGGGCAAATACGAAACCATTAGCCGGCAATTACCGATAAATGTACAGCTTGCTTATGATGGTTTGCAAATTGAGTTTTAGCCCAAAAACCGACAAAAAAACAGTTTTGGGAAAAAAAGTGCTTCAAGTAGTAAAAAAAAGAAGCAGATTGATGAGATAATTACTATCTTCGCAAGCCTTCATTTTGTTTATTCTGCTAAACCCTTTCAAAAGAGTTGAAAAAACTAATATTTTTCTTTCTATTCTTTGCTACCGTGCTGCATGGCCAACAGGTGGAGCAGTATAGTTTTGCTATGCTCCATGATGGGTTGCGGAATCCGGCTGCTGTAGGGACTTCGGAATCACTTCAAGCGGTGGGGCTAGTGCGCCAACAATGGGCGGGGTTTTCCGGCAGCCCGTCGAGTCAATACTTCTCCTTGGATATGCCGGTGGGTATCATGTCCGGTGGGGTTAGCACAGGTTTTCAGCAGACGAATATCGGGGCACATAAGATACAACGGATTCAATTAGGAATCAGCTATCAAAAGGTAGTAGGGGATGATGCTTTTGTGGCCATCGGTACTCGAGGCGGGTTGCTTAGGATTGAGTATGACGGCTCCAAGCTGCGTACACCGGGTGGTGATTATGGCAATGGGCAAGTGAACCACCATGATGTTTTGTTGAGTTCGGTGCCTTTCTCGGGCAACACTTATACCGTTGATTTTGGATTGTATAGCCGTTATCGTAACTTAGGTATAGGGGTTTCTGTGCTCAATGCCCTTGCGGGAAAAGCCAAAATAGATCCATTGTCTATCCCGATAGAACGGCATTATTTTGCGCAAGCTAATTATAAGTTAGAAGTATCCAGTGCCATCAGTTTGCAATTAAGGCTGCAAGCTTACGCAAATAATAAAATAGTACAAAGTCAAGCGATGGTCATGGGCGTGTGGAATGGGGTCTATTCACTAGGCATCAGTTTGCGTGGGATAGAGAAAAAGACAAGAGAGTCCGTAGGAGGAATAGCAGGAATTAGGCTAAATGAGCACTTTCAGCTTTTTTATTCCTACGAATACAATATTTTGCCGCTCAGAACGGTTTTTGATGCGAACCACGAAGTAGCAGTGGTCTATACGCTAAATAAAAAATTAGGGGAAGGACGGCTGCCAAAAGTGATTTATAATCCCCGTTACTTTTAGCAGGTTTAGCGCAAATATCTTGTTGAAAGAGAATATTGGTACGAATATTGTCGTTTGGAATGCGGAAGATTTGCAAAATAATTATTACTTTTGCTTTTCTTTTGTTGGTTTTAAAGTTCTAGCTTGGTCTTTAACCGGCAAAACGTACACATTCCAGTAATTTTAAAATGTGAAAATTAGGGTGTCAAAAATGAGAAATTTAACTAAGTTTTTAATGGTTGGTCTAGTACTAACAATTGGCCTGTCTTCATGTGGCCGCAAAGGAAACGGACAGCTTGTCGGAGTACTGGATCGTCCATCTTGGAAAGGTATTAATCCTTATGGAATGGAGAATGTGCCATCCGGAAGATTGCACATCGGTGCAAGTGATGAAGATATTACAGGGACCATGATGGCTCGAAACAAAGCCATATCCATTAGTGGATTTTATATGGATGCCACCGAAATCACCAATAATGAGTATCGGCAGTTTGTGGATTGGGTTAGAGACTCTATCGCACATGCTATGATGGATCATTTTATTGAAGATGATAATGGAAATACATACATTGATTGGGATCAAGACTTGGATTATACCGATGAAACTTTGGAAGATATGTTTTATCAAGGAGATGACCGTTTTGCCGGACAACGGGAAATGGACGTCTCTCAACTAAAATTCGAGTATCAATGGAAAGATTGGAAAGGAATGGCACATGCCAGACCGGATCAGTCTAGAACCGATTTTCTCCATAAAGAAGAGGTCAATATTTATCCGGACACATTGGTTTGGATTCGTGACTTTGCTTATTCTTATAATGAGCCGATGACACGTAACTATTTTTGGCATCCGGCGTTTGATGACTATCCTGTAGTTGGTGTTAGCTGGAAGACAGCTAGAGCATTCTCCTACTGGCGAACATTACTGTGGAATTCTTATGGCGGAAATGGTGCGCTAAATTCAGAAGATTTTAGATTACCTTTTGAGCATGAATGGGAATATGCGGCTCGCGGTGGACACGATTTGGTCAGATTCCCTTGGGGAGATTATTATCTAAGAAACTCTAAAGGCTGCTTGTTGGCCAACTTTAAGCCGGGTAGAGGTAATTATCCTGAAGATGGTGGGCTCTATACCGTAAAGGCAGATGCTTATTATCCAAATGATTTTGGACTGTATAATATGGCCGGTAATGTAGCGGAGTGGACAGAGTCTGCGTTCTATGAGAACTCTTATTCTTTCATTCATGATTTGAATCCGGACGTGAGATTTGCAGCGGACGAAGATGCTCCCGAAGCACAAAAGAGAAAAGTTGTCCGTGGTGGCTCATGGAAAGATGTGGGGTACTTCTTGGAAACAGGAACCCGCTCTTGGGAATTCCAAGATACTACGAAGTCATACATTGGATTCCGTTGTGCCTTGTCTTTCTTAGGACGTTCGGCCAAGGACTTTTAATCGAATACATCAGTGATGTTTTAGCAGAATTAGAGAAAATGGGGAGTTCTGCTCCCCATTCTGCTGAAATTTGTTCATATTTTCACAAAAAAACATACTTTTCTTGCTGTACATGTGGCAATTAGCCAATTTTGTGTACATTTGGCATTGGAAATTAATTTGTAACCGAAAAATTTTAAAAAATGAGTTTTCTTCATTCAAAGGGGTTTAAGTACCTAAAGAATTTAATTATTGGGGTTGGGGCATCAGTTGTACTTCTTGGTGCACTTTTCAAAATCTTGCACTGGCCTCATGCGACAGAAATGCTAACTGCCGGAATGATGACAGAAGCATTTATCTTCTTTTTCCTTGGGATTATTGGGCCGGAGCCTGATTACTATTGGGAAAAGCTTTATCCCGGATTGAATCAATATGATGGGGATGTGACTCCTTTAGTCGCCGGTGCTTCCGGTGGAGGTCTGGGAGGTGAAGCTGTCGAAGAAAAACTAGGCGGTATGCTTAGTGAGCTTCAAATCATGTCTAAGAGTATGTCTTCTCTAAAGGCATTGCAGGAGGTGGACTTCTCCGGTACGTCCGAACAAATCAAAGCAATGGGCGGCTTTTATGCTAAGCTGAATGAAGCCATGTCCAATCTGGCAGATTCTGTCGAAGACGCTAAGCGTTATAAAGAAGAAATGAAATCACTTAACCAAAACCTTGGTTCTTTGAATAGTGTGTATGGTAATATGTTGAATGCGATGAATCCTAATCGTCAGGCATAAGCCATTTCAATCGAAATAATTCTCTCAAATTAAAAACGATTAACCTATGTCAATACCAAAGGAGCCGCGACAGTTAATGATTAACTTAATGTACTTAGTTCTGACAGCAATGTTGGCTTTGAGTGCGTCTGCGGAAATATTTAATGCCTTTTTCAAACTGGATAAAGGAAATATAAAAAGTGGTCAGATTGTCACATCCAGCAATGGGGAGATAAAGAAAATCATTGATAAACAAGCTGATACCTACAAAACGGATGAAAATAAGGCCTACAAACAGAAGGCAGACCAGGTCATCAGTATGGCGAATGATTTTAACCAATACATTGAAGACTTGAGAAATCGCTTGATTGAAGAGTCAGGGGGGGTTGATGAAGAGACGAACCTGCCGGTTGGATACAAAGACCAAAGTGTACCTACAAGAATCTTAGTAGGGATGGATCCTTCTGATGATTCTGAAGGTATGAAGCTAAAAGCGAAGATTGATGAAGTCCGGGCTCAGTTGTTGGGTCTTGTTGATGAAAAGGATAGAGCGAGCTTTGAAAGCGCTTTACCTCTAAAAACGGAGCCTATACCGGAAAAAACGGAGAAGAAAAACTGGGCGGATTATAACTTCTACCAAATGCCCGTAGCAGCGGTGTTGCCTATGCTGTCTAAGTTTCAGGTGGATGCAAAGTCATCGGCTACTGCTTTGCTTAACTACTTTTTGAATAAAGTAAAAGGAGAAACCATCGTCATGGACAAGTATAACGTGGTAGCTAAAGCGCCTAAGGGATACTTGTTGGAAGGTCAGAAATATACTGCTGAAATCTTTTTGAGTGCGTATTCTTCTCAGGTAAAGAATATGACCATTAAGGTCGATGGAAAGAGTTTGCCGGTAAAGGATGGTAAAGCACAATTCTCTGAAACTGCCGGAAGAATTGGGACGCACAAACACACTGTGGCGATTACTTTGACGAATCCCTTGACCGGAAAAGCGGAAACGACCAAAGGAGAATTTGCTTACGAAGTAGGACAAAAATCAGTAGCCGTGGCTGCGGATAAGATGAATGTGTTTTATGTAGGGGTGGACAATCCGGTGACGGTATCTGCGGCAGGAATTGAGACAAGTAAATTAAAAGTCTCTGCTCCCGGTTTAGGAATCAAGAAGACAGGTAAAAGCTCTTATGTAGTACATCCTACCCGCCCGATGAAAGAAGCTTATATCATTGTTACCGGTGGAGATAAGCCGGTGAAGAAGAAGTTTAGAGTCAAGAAGATTCCTGATCCGGTACCTATGATGGGTACAGGGCCTACCGCACGCGGTGGACGTATAGGAAGTGGAACTATGAAAGCCCAGCCCGGTATTCGAGCGGAGTTGGTTGGGTTTGACTTTGACGCAAGATGTAAGATACAAGGCTATGAATTTACCTACCAGAAGAAAAGACAAGATCCTGTGCCGATTATAGTGAAAGGAGAGCGTTTTAGTCCACAGGCAAAGAGAATGGTCATGGCTGCGAAACCTGGAGATGTCTATTACTTTGATAAAATCAAAGCAAGATGTCCGGGGGATAAGGCCGGTCGCCCTATAGGATCTATGGTCTTCAAAATAAAGTAACATCAAAATTCGTTTAGGTAATCTAAACACAGATAAATAAATAATTGAGAAAATGAAGATGCTAAAATTGATTTTGCCATTATTCGTGGTTGCTTTTTTGTCCACAGGACTTTATGCCCAAGATGCAGAAAGTGTAAAAACCGAGACATCAGATTTGGATTATCCGGACAAGCCTTTGGATGATGTTGTAGAGCGCAAATTGATAGGAGAAAAGAGAATCCTGCCCTATGAAGCTTTGCGTGAAGGAGACATCTTGTGGTCAAAAAAAATCTGGAGGGTCATAGATGTGAGAGAGAAAATGAATCTGAGCTTTGCTTATCCGGAGAAGCCTTTCTTTTCTATCATTGTGGATGGATTGAAGGATGGTGCTCTCACAGCGTATAGTGTGCTGGATGATAAGTTTTCTAATCCCATCTCCAGTGCTGATGTTGAAGAAATGCTCTTTTTTGCAGATACATCCTATGTTGTGGATCCGGATACCTATGAAGAGAAAATGGTCGTCACAAGGAATGAAACAAATCCGGAAGACGTAAAGCGTTTTAGAATTAAGGAAATGTGGTTCTTTGATGCGGAGTCCTCTACCATGAGAGTGCGAATCCTTGGGATTGCTCCGATTATTGACAAATTGGATGAGAATGGTAATTTTTTAAGAGAGCAACCGCTATTTTGGATTTATTATCCGGATTCCCGGGAATGGTTTGCCAAGTATCGAGTAGCTAACTTTGAAGGGAATGAAGCCAGTCCAATTTCTTGGGAAGATTTGTTGGAGATGAGATTCTTCTCCAGTTATATTATCAAGGAGTCTAATAACCGGGATCGAAGGATTGCGGACTACATGACAAATGGTGTCGATGCCTTGTTAGAAGGTCAGAAAATCAAGAATTCCATCTTCAATTATGAGCAAGATCTTTGGTCTTACTAGTCTCAAAATGAAAGTGATATTTTCCCTTAGTGGGAAGTAAAACAAAAGGAGTAGCTGCTTAGCTGCTCCTTTTTTTATTGGTTTTGATTAAATTACCTAGATGTAGGGGCCAATTTATTTTCTTTTTTAAAGGGGCTGAGCTAGCTGTAAGTTACTGATAATCAAATAGTTGTAAAAACACACGTGGAGAGAATCTTTTTTTTTTGAAAAATAAGTTTCATCTTATCAGAAAAAATAGTACCTTTGCATTCGCTTTTTTAACAAGGTGGTTTGTCCACTAATTAAGAATTACTTTATGCCAACAATTAACCAATTAGTTCGTAAAAGCCGCAAGAAGATCGTCATGGCGAGCAAGTCTAGGGCTTTGGATAGTTGTCCCCAAAAACGGGGCGTGTGCACAAGAGTGTACACCACAACACCAAAGAAACCAAACTCCGCCTTGAGAAAGGTCGCCAAGGTGAAATTGACCAACGGAATTGAGGTGATTGCTTATATCCCCGGTGAAGGTCACAACCTTCAAGAACACTCCATCGTGCTGATTAGAGGGGGGAGAGTAAAGGATTTGCCGGGTGTAAGATATACCGTGGTAAGAGGCGCATTGGATACAGCGGGTGTAGATGATAGAAAACAAAGTCGTTCAAAATATGGCACAAAGCGGCCTAAAAAATAATCTGAAAAGATGAGAAAAAGAAAACCAAAAGTAAGGTATCTCGCTCCGGATCCACGGTACAATGACCAGATGGTTACTCGTTTTGTTAATAACTTGATGCTTGAAGGTAAAAAAAGCTTGGCTTTTAAAATCTTTTACGATGCTATGGATATCGTCAAAGAAAAGACTTCTGAAAACGAATTGGAAATCTGGAGAAAAGCGTTGAACAATGTGATGCCACAAGTGGAAGTGAGAAGCAGAAGAATTGGTGGAGCGACCTTTCAGATTCCGGTTGAATTGCCGGCTAGACGTAAAGTGACCGTCGGGATGAAATGGTTAATTACTTTTGCGCGTAAGCGTGGAGGACGAGGAATGGCTGAAAAATTAGCTAACGAAGTGATGGCTGCAGCAAAAGGAGAAGGCGCCGCAGTAAAGAGAAGAGAAGATGTACACAAAATGGCTGAATCGAACAGAGCGTTTGCTCATTTTAAAGCATAATAGTAGAAATGACTGATTTAAGGTTTACACGGAATATTGGAATTGCAGCACATGTTGACGCCGGAAAAACGACTATGACCGAGCGAATCTTGTACTATACCGGTATCAATCATAAGATTGGGGAAGTGCATGACGGTGCCGCTACAATGGACTTCATGGAGCAAGAGCAGGAAAGGGGCATTACCATTACTTCCGCTGCAACAAGAACCCATTGGAATTGGAAAGGCAAGGAGTACGTAATCAATATTATTGATACTCCGGGACACGTGGATTTTACGGTCGAAGTAGAACGTTCACTCCGGGTGTTGGACGGTGTGGTCGCTTTGTTTTGTGCAGTTTCAGGTGTAGAACCACAATCGGAAACAGTATGGCGGCAGGCGGATAGATATAAGGTGCCGCGTTTAGGCTTTGTCAATAAGATGGATCGCTCCGGGGCAGACTTCTTTAATGTGGTTAATGATGTTAGAGAAAAATTAGGTGCTAATCCGGTGCCTTTGCAAGTACCAATTGGTGCAGAGGATGATTTTAGAGGGGTTGTTGATTTATTATCCAATAAGGCGATTGTTTGGGATGATGAGACACATGGAATGACCTACAAAGAAATTCCGATTCCGGAAGATTTAAAGGATACAGTCGAAGAATATAGAAGCAATTTGATAGAGTCGGTCGCTGAATATAATGACGAAATCTTAGAGAAATTCTTTGATGATCCGGATTCTATTTCCATAGAAGAGTTACAGACAGCAATTCGGGCTGCTGTGTTGGATATGAAAATTATCCCAATGATGTGTGGGTCGGCTTTCAAAAACAAAGGTGTACAAGCAGCACTCGATGCAGTTTGTACTTACCTGCCATCTCCAGTAGATATTGACGGTATCGAAGGCATTAACCCGGACACAGAAGAACCGGAGATACGAAGGCCTTCAGTCGATGAGCCTTTTGCTGCTCTAGCGTTTAAGATTGCCACAGACCCTTATGTCGGTCGATTGGCTTATATGCGTGTGTACTCCGGTCACTTAGATGCAGGGTCTTATGTCTTGAATACCAGATCCGGTAAAAAAGAGCGGATTTCACGCATCTTTCAGATGCATGCCAATCAGCAAAATTCTATTCCGGAAGTACAAGCCGGTGATATTGCAGCGGTTGTAGGATTCAAAGATGTACGTACAGGTGATACGCTTTGTGCTTTGGATAAGCCGATTGTGCTGGAAAGTATGACTTTCCCCGATCCTGTAATCAGTGTGGCGATTGAGCCAAAATCACAAAAAGATATTGATAAATTAGGAACGGGTTTGGCAAAGTTAGCTGAGGAAGATCCTACATTTATCGTAAGATACAATGAAGATACCAACCAAACCGTGATAAGCGGAATGGGTGAGCTACACCTAGAAATTCTTGTCGATCGTTTGAAAAGAGAATTTAAGGTAGAATGTAACCAAGGAGCACCACAAGTAAACTATAAAGAAGCACTTACGCATACTGTGGATCATACCGAGCGTTTGAAAAAACAAAGTGGTGGCTCCGGGCTGTTTGCAGTGATGAGCTTTGAATTAGGGCCGGCCGACGAAGAATTCTTAGAGTCCGAAGACTTTAAATCAGGAAAGACTAAGCTCCAGTTTGTAAATGATATTGTAGGGGGATCAATTCCCAAGGAATTGTTGCCATCCGTTATCAAAGGCTTTGAGTCAATGATGAGCAATGGTGTCCTTGCCGGATACACTATTGATAGCATGAAGGTGAGAGTGTATGATGGAAAAACTCACCCGGTGGATTCTAAGCCGATAGCTTTTGAGCTTTGTGCTAAAGAAGGATTTAAAGCTGCCGCAAAACAAGCTAAACCGGTTCTTCTTGAACCAATTATGAAGCTGGAAGTTGTTACACCGGAAGAGTATGTAGGGGCTGTAATTGGTGATTTGAACAGAAGACGCGGGTTGCCCAAAGGGCAAAATTCTGCGCCAGGAGGTGCCATAGCAATCCAAGCGGATGTGCCTCTTTCTGAAATGTTTGGTTATGTAACCAACTTGCGTACCATTACCGCAGGGCGTGCATCTTCAGCCATGGAGTTTTCGCATTATGCACCAACTCCAAAAGGAATATCGAAGAAAGTAATTGACGAAGCCAATGGCGTTGTTAATTCATAAATAAATTTTTTAATTGATTTGAAACAGGGTTATGAATCAGAAAATCAGGATTAAGTTACGTTCGTATGACCACAATTTGGTTGATAAGTCAACCGCCAAAATTGTGAAGACGGTACGTAACAGCGGGGCTCTAGTAGTCGGTCCGATTCCGCTGCCCACGAAGAAAGAGATCTTTACGGTCTTGCGTTCACCCCATGTGAACAAGAAATCTCGTGAGCAGTTCCAGCTAAGAACGCATAAGCGTTTGATTGAAATCTTTACTCCAACTCCTAAGACGGTCGATGCACTGTCCAAGTTGGAATTGCCGAGTGGTGTAGATATTCAGGTGAAGCTTTTCTAAGCAGCATCCTGATGATCCATCAACTGATATAAACATATTTCCTTTTTAAATTTTAAAATCGTTAACTGTGAACGGTTTAATAGGTAGAAAAATTGGCATGACCAGTATCTATGATGATGCGGGTCGTAATGTGGCGTGTACGGTAATTGAAGCCGGACCTTGTACCATTACTCAAGTGAAACGCCCCGAGACAGATGGCTACTACGCTATCCAACTGGGGTTTGCTGATGCTAAAGAAAAGAATACAACGAAATCTTTAAAAGGCCATTTTGCGAAAGCCAATACAAGCCCTAAAAGAAAATTAGTTGAGTTTAGAGATGCTGAGATTGATAAAGGTCTCGGTGATACACTGACTGTAGCCGATGTCTTTGAAGAAGGTGACCTAGTCGATGTGGTCGGCACATCCAAAGGTAAAGGCTTTCAAGGTGTCGTGAAAAGACATGGCTTTGGAGGGGTCGGAGACCAGACGCATGGACAGCACAACCGGCTAAGAGCACCGGGGTCTATTGGCGCCGCATCTTATCCTGCAAAAGTAGTCAAAGGCATGAGAATGGCCGGCCAAATGGGTAACAAAAGGGTGAAGGCCTTAAACCTTACTGTTTTGAAAGTCCTTCCGGAAAAGAACTTGATTTTAATAAAAGGTGCAGTACCCGGTCATAAAGGTGCTTTTGTAATCATTGAAAAATAAAAGAACTTAGGTTCTATTAAATCGACGACAAATGAAAATCGATATATTAAATACTCAAGGAAGTGCCACCGGACGTCAAGCTGACCTACTGGATAGCGTCTTCGGTATCGAAGTCAATGAGCACGCTATGTACCTTGCGGTAAAACAATTCTTGGCCAGACAGAGACAAGGTACACACAAGGCTAAAGAGCGTGGAGAAATTAAAGGCTCTACCAAAAAGCTTTTCAAGCAAAAAGGAACGGGAGGGGCTAGACGGGGTAGTATAAAGAGTCCGGTGCTGCGCGGTGGTGGACGTGTATTCGGTCCCAAGCCTAGAAATTATGGCTTCAAATTGAATAAAAAGGTCAAAGCGCTTGCCAGAAACTCAGCCCTGTCCTCCAAATTGGCCGCCGGTGAAATCATAATCATTGAAGATTTTATAATGGAGACTCCTAGCACTAAAGCCATGAATAACATATTAGACGGAGTGAAAGGAGGTTTCAAAAAAGTGCTATTGGTTACGAAAGAGTTTGACCCGATAGTGATGAAAGCAGCAAGTAATATTCCCGGTGTGGATGTACTTGCAGCTAAAGATATTAATACGTACCAGCTTTTGAAGGGGGATGTCATACTTTTACAAGAAGGTGCAGTGAACGTGGTCAATGAGCTGTGCTCTAAATACACTAAGAATTAAATTGTCTGAAGATGATAAAACGCATTTTAATCAAGCCGGTCATTACTGAAAAATCTGAGCTTTTGAGTTCAAACCATAATCAGTACTCTTTTGTAGTCGATAAAAAGGCCAACAAAATTGAGATAAAAAAGGCTATTGAATCAAAATTTGATGTGACAGTGGAGCACGTCAGTACGATGATTGTACCTGGTAAGTCCAAGTTGAGAGCCACTCGGTCTGGGTATGTTAAAGGTCGTACTTCAAGCTATAAAAAGGCCATCGTAACTGTTGCGGAAGGTGAACAGCTTGATATTTACGGAGAAGTTTAAAAGTTTAACTCATGGGAATTAAGAAATATAAACCAGTAAGTCCGGGACTTCGTACGAGAGTATCGAACTCTTTTGAGGAGCTTACTACGGATAAGCCGGAAAAGAGCCTTTTGGCAAAGAAGAAAAAGTCTGGTGGTCGTAATAGCTCCGGGCGTATGACGGTTCGCCAAAAAGGTGGTGGGCACAAACAACGCTATAGAGTGATTGATTTTAAACGTGATAAAGATGGTGTACCGGGAACGGTTAAGACCATAGAGTATGATCCGAATAGATCTTCCTTTATTGCGCTCGTATGGTATGCGGATGGTGACAAGAGATATATCTTGGCTCCACGCGGAATCAAAGTTGGAGCTACCATTATGTCCGGTGAGAAAGCAACTCCGGATGTTGGAAATGCTCTTTACCTGAAAGATATTCCTTTAGGTTCTGAAATCCACAACATTGAGATGCATCCGGGGCAAGGCGGGGCGATTGTACGTAGTGCAGGGGTCTATGCGGTCTTAACGGGTAAAGAAGGACGGTATGCCATCGTAAAACTTCCTTCCGGTGAAATGAGAAGAATTTTGATGACTTGCAAAGCAACCATGGGTAAAGTGGGCAACCAAGACCATAACTTATTGGTAGTGGGTAAAGCAGGAGCGAATAGATGGCGCGGTAAACGTCCACATGTTCGGGGTGTTGTGATGAACCCGGTCGATCACCCAATGGGTGGTGGAGAAGGAAGAGCATCTGGTGGACACCCAAGATCAAGAACCGGAATCAAGGCAAAAGGTCAGAAGACAAGAAGCCGCACGAAGCACTCCAACAAGTTAATCATTTCAAAACGGAAAAAATAAATTCTTAAGATATGCCTAGATCGCTGAAAAAAGGACCTTATGTTTACCATAAATTGCTAAAAAAACTAGCAAGGGTCAAAGAATCGAATAAAAAGCAGTTGATTAAGACTTGGTCAAGATCATCGATGATAATTCCGGATATGGTTGGTGAAACCATCGGGGTACATAATGGGAAGATTCATGTTCCTGTATTTGTCACAGAGAGTATGGTCGGCCACAAATTGGGTGAGTTTGCTGCGACAAGAACCTTTAAAGGTCATTCCGGTAACCGGAAGAAATAAACCATTTTTTTAGAGTTTGTAACTGAATAGTGTGAAATGGAAGCTATAGCAAAATTAAATAATTGTCCCATGTCTCCTCGTAAGATGAGATTGATTGCGGATCTTATTCGGAACAAACCGGTGGATGAAGCACTTGGTATCTTAAAGTTTACTAAGAACGAAGCAGCCACTTGGTTGGAAAAATTACTTCTATCGGCCGTCGCCAATTGGGAGTATAAGTTGGATGGTAGCGTTGATTCGGATGATTATGCATTGGTGGTCAAGACGATATTTGTTAACGGCGGCAGAATGTTAAAAAGAATTCAGCCGGCACCACAAGGTCGAGCGCATCGTGTTAGAAAAAGATCTAACCATGTGACCATAATAATTGAAAACACCCTACCATTGGAGACGGAGTCTTCTGTGGTAGAAATTGAAGAAGAATAAATCACTCATAATGGGTCAAAAAACAAATCCAATAGGTAACAGATTGGGCGTCATCCGCGGATGGGAATCCAATTGGTATGGTGGCAAAAACTTTGCTGAGAATGTTGTTCAAGATGAAGAAATTCGTCGCTATTTAAGAGCACGTATTAGCAAAGGTGGCATCTCAAGAATTATTCTTGAAAGGACTTTGAAAAGAGTTACTGTGACCATCCACACATCTAGACCGGGTATCGTAATCGGTAAAGGGGGAAAAGAAGTGGAAAGACTAAAGCAGGAATTGAGAAAACTAACAGGCAAGGATGTTCAAATTAATATCCATGAAGTTAGAAGACCTGAGTTAGACGCTTATATCGTAGGAGAAACGGTTGCTCGCCAATTAGAAGCACGGATGAATTATCGCCGTGCTATTAAGGGAGCCATTCAATCTACGATTAGAGCAGGTGCAGGAGGTATCAAGATTCGTATCTCCGGTCGTTTGAACGGTGCAGAGATTGCTCGTTCAGAAGAGTATAAAGAAGGACGAATTCCTTTGCATACCTTCCGTGCGGATATCGACTATGCGCTAGTGGAAGCATTGACCATGTATGGGATTATTGGGATTAAGGTGTGGATATTTAAGGGAGAAGTACTGGTGAGAAGGGATTTAATGCCAACATCTGCGTCGAAAGAGCAAAAGCCGCATCATAGGAAAGGTGGCGGTAGAAGAAATAGACGTCGATAAAACTAGATTTTTCAAAAATAAAGCCGTAACTTTGCAGCCCTTTTTAGGGTCGAGTAAAAATTTAACGTCATGTTACAACCAAAAAGAACAAAATATAGAAAACAGCAGAAGGGTAGAAACCGCGGCTTGGCTTATAGAGGCAGCACTGTTGATTTCGGAAGCTATGGGTTGAAATCTTTAGAAGCAGGTCGCTTGACCAGCAGACAGATAGAAGCTGCCCGTGTTGCTTTGACACGATACCTAAAAAGAGAGGGAAAAGTGTGGATTCGGATTTTTCCGGATAAGCCGATTACGTCTAAGCCGTTAGAAGTACGGATGGGTAAAGGTAAGGGAGCTTTGGATCACTATGTGGCAGTTATCAAACCCGGTAGAATTTTGTTTGAAATTGATGGTGTGGACTTTGAGTTAGCCAAAGAAGCTTTTAGATTGGCAGCACAAAAATTGCCTGTATTAACCAAAACAGTTAAAAGAATCGATTTAAGATCGTAAAATTAGTTTGATATGGCTTCAGATAAGATGAAAGAATTAATGGACATGTCAGTTGAAGAGCTTAACAATAAGCTCACCGAGCTGGAAGTCGATTTCAATGATACCAAATTTGATAATGCGACGATGGGTATGGAAAACCCTTTGCTTTTGCGTTCTAAAAGACGTGATATCGCTCGTATCAAAACTGTCCTTAGACAACGCGAATTGGCTGATATGACGCCCGAAGCATTGGCTAAACGCTCAAAAATTGTCCAACGTAGAAAAAAACGTAGGTAAAACTACTGAAACAGAGATATGATGGAAAGAAATCTTAGAAAGATACGTACAGGCGTAGTTTCCAGTAACAAAATGGAGAAAACGATTACTGTTGTAGTTGAAAAACGCTTAAAGCATCCCATTTATGGTAAGTATGTGAAGCGGACTAAAAAATTTGTGGCTCATGATGAAAAGAATGAGTGCAATATAGGTGATGTAGTTAACATTATGGAGACTAGACCACTTAGCAAAAGAAAAAGATGGCGCTTGATCGAAATCATTGAGAAAGCCAAATAAATAATACTTTAACCGGAAAGATCATGATACAGCAAGAGTCAAGACTGAAAGTTGCCGACAATAGTGGAGCCAAAGAAGTACTTTGTATTAGAGTTTTAGGAAACTCAAAACAGCGTTATGCTTCTATTGGTGACCAGATTGTTGTCACCGTAAAATCGGCATTTCCCGGGGGAGGTGTCAAAAAAGGGACTGTCACCAAAGCAGTTGTCGTAAGAACCAAAAAACCTTTGAGAAGGGATGATGGCTCTTATATTCGCTTTGATGATAATGCGGTCGTTTTGCTTAATGAAGCTGAAGAGCCTAGAGGAACTCGTATTTTTGGCCCTGTAGCTCGTGAATTGAGAGCAAAAGATTATATGAAGATTGTTTCACTGGCTCCTGAAGTACTTTAAATATTGCAAAAATGGCTTTGAAAAAGAAAGAATATAAATCAGGCAATCGCTTTGAACCTAAACTCCACATCCGAAAGGATGATATGGTGGTAGTTATCTCTGGCAACCATAAAGGAGAAAAAGGTAAAGTGATTCAAGTTTTTCCTAAACTTGGGAAAGCAATTGTCGAAGGGGTAAATATGGTCACTAAGCACCTTAAACCTACCCAAAAAAATGAAGGCGGACGTATCAAAGAACCAGCTCCTATTCATGTAGCAAAGTTGATGGTCATTGATAAGTCCGGCAACGCAACAAGAATTGGCCGCAAACTAGTCGATGGTAAGTTGGTCAGATATTCTAAAAAATCTGGTGAAATAATTTAATGATGAGCACAACGACGACACCAAGACTGAAGGACTATTATAGGGAGACAATTGTACCGGCTTTGATGAAGCAGTTCAATTATAGTTCTGTAATGCAAGTGCCTAAGTTAGTAAAAATTACAGTTAATCAAACCATTGGGGATGCTGTAAATGATAAAAAACTGATTGATATTGCGGCAGAAGAATTGACCATCATTACAGGCCAAAAACCGGCAGTGATTCACGCCAAACGTTCAGTCTCTAACTTTAAGCTGAGAGAAGGGATGCCGATTGCGGTTAAAGTGACCTTGCGGAAAGTTATGATGTATGAATTTTTGGAGCGCCTAGTCTCTATTGCCTTACCTCGTGTAAGGGACTTTAGAGGGATTAACGATAAGGGCTTTGACGGACGCGGCAACTACTCAATGGGAATCAAAGAACAAATTATCTTTCCGGAAATTAATTTGGATAAGATTAACAGAATTCAAGGAATGGACATTTCTTTCGTAACTACAGCGCAAACAGATGCTGAAGCATTGGCTTTGTTGAAAGCTTTCGGAATGCCGTTTAAGAATCAAAATAAAAACAACTAGCTTTATGTCAAAGAAATCATTGATAGCAAGAGAGCGGAAGAGAGAAAAAATGGTCGCTAAGTATGCCGACCTTCGTAAGAAGTTGAAGGAGGCCGGGGATTATGAAGCATTGGATAAGTTGCCTAAAAATTCTGCAGCTGTTAGATTACATAACAGATGCAAATTGACAGGACGTCCAAAGGGGTATATGAGACGCTTCGGTATTAGCCGGGTAACCTTTAGAGAAATGGCTTTAGCAGGGAAAATTCCCGGAATAACCAAAGCTAGTTGGTAATTTTAAACAAAACAGAAGATGTACGTTACTGATCCAATTGCAGACTACTTAACTAGAATTCGTAATGCTCAAAGTGCCGGGCATAAGGTGGTTGATATTCCTGCGTCAAAGATGAAAAAAAGTATCACTGAGATACTTTATAATCATGGTTATATTTTGAAGTATAAGTTTGTTGAAGACAGCAAACAGGGCATCATTAAGATAGCGCTAAAATATGACCCTGTGACCAAAGCTCCGGTGATTAGAAGCTTGAAAAGATATTCTAAGCCGGGCTTAAGAAAATATTTTGGTGTGGATAATATCCCCCGTGTTATTAATGGTTTGGGTATTGCCATCGTTTCTACCTCTAAAGGGGTGATTACGGACAAAGAAGCCAGAAAATATAATGTAGGAGGCGAAGTCCTTTGTACCATTTACTAATTTTGAAGAAGTATTAATCATGTCAAGAATAGGAAACGCACCAGTCTTTATCCCTGCTAATGTCGAAATTAGTGTGGATGCTGGAAATGTAGTCACAGTTAAAGGACCAAAAGGAACTTTGACCCAAAAGGTAGATCCGGACATGTCTATCACAATCGAAGATGGACAGCTAGGGGTTAAAAGACCTACAGATCAAAAGCGCCATAAAGCGATGCACGGACTTTACCGCTCCTTAATCAATAATATGGTTGAAGGTGTGAGTAACGGCTTTGTCAAAGAGCTTGAATTGGTCGGGGTTGGATACAGAGCTTCTAACAAAGGCAATTTGTTAGAAATTCAAGTAGGCTATTCTCACCCGATTATGTTTTATATTCCTGATGATTTGAAATTAGAGACTGTTACCGAAAAAGGAAAACCGCCTCTTGTTCGTTTAGAAGGGATTGATAAACAGTTGATTGGTCAAGTAGCCGCAAAGATTAGAAGCTTCCGTAAACCTGAGCCTTACAAAGGAAAGGGGATTAAGTATAAAGGAGAAATCCTTAGAAGAAAAGCAGGTAAGACTGCAGCTAAGTAAACAAGAAGAACTTATTAGCATGGGACAATTAACAAAAAGAAAACGCATCCACTTGCGCATTAGAAAGAAGGTCAAAGGAACTTCTGTGAAGCCAAGATTGAATGTGTTCAGAAGTAATAAACACATTTATTGTCAATTGATTGATGATAGAAAAGGGGTGACTATCGTTGGGGCGTCTTCTAAGGAAGTCTCTAATGAGGGCACAAGGACTGATGTGGCTAAACGTGTCGGTGAAAAGCTTGCCGAAAGAGCATTAGCGATGTCCATCAATACAAGTGTCTTTGATAGGGGGGGATACCTTTATCACGGACGAGTAAAGGCCTTGGCAGATGGGGCTAGAGAAAAGGGTCTTCAATTTTAAACCACACCATATTTTTCAATAATGGCTAGAGAAAGAAAGAATAACAAAGGAAAACAAGATGCACGGTCTAATGCAGACAGCAGTCTTCAAGATAGATTAGTTACAGTCAACAGAGTTGCTAAAGTAACTAAAGGTGGACGTACCTTCAGCTTCGCAGCAATTGTTGTTGTTGGTGATGGAGATGGTACCGTCGGCCATGGCTTAGGAAAAGCTAGACAGGTTTCTGAAGCGATTGCGAAAGCAATTGAAGATGCTAAAAGAAACTTGGTTAAAGTACCGGTTCATAATGGGACAATCCCTCATGAACAAAACGGTAAGTATAGTGCCGCTAGAGTGTTCATTAAGCCTGCTTCCGGTGGTACCGGTGTCATTGCCGGTGGGGCGATGCGTGCCGTATTGGAATTGGCCGGAGTACACAACGTACTAGCGAAGTCGATTGGCTCAACAAACCCGCATAATGTTGTGAAAGCAACTATTGATGCACTTCTAAAACTAAGATCTCCGCTTACTATTGCAAAGCAAAGAAATGTACCGGTAGGTAAGGTCTTTAACGGATAAATGTTATTGAAATGGGAAAGATAAAGGTCACACAAGTTAAAAGTGCTATTGATCGCTCTAAAAGGCAGAAGAATACGCTAAAAGCTTTAGGATTAAAAAGAATTAATCAATCTGTTGAGCATCATGCTACTCCACAAATTTTGGGGATGGTAGCGAAGGTTGCACATTTGGTTGTTACAGAAGAAATTTAACTGTCAAAGTCTTTGTAAGTTAAAAAAAATTAAACTGATGAAACTTAACGAATTAAAGCCGGCTAAAGGAGCGGTACATTCAACGAAAAGAATTGGTAGAGGACAAGGTTCTGGTAGAGGAGGTACTTCTACTCGTGGGCATAAAGGCCAAAAGTCTCGTTCTGGATATAGCAGAAAGCGTGGGTTTGAAGGTGGACAATTGCCATTGCAGGCTCGTTTGCCGAAGCGGGGGTTTAGATCTCGTAACAGAATAGCTTATGTTCCGTTAAACTTTAGCCGAATCCAAGAGATTTTAGACAAATATAGCTTGGATAGCATTACGGTGGAGTCTTTACGAGCCAATGGTATCTTGAGAAAGAATGAACTAGTGAAAATCTTGGCTTGGGGAGAAATGAAGAAGGGTATCCAAATTGAAGCACATGCTGCATCAAAGAAAGCCCTAGAAGAGGTCGAAAAGATGGGCGGAAAGATTACTATTCTTTAAAATATAGTATCTTTTTGAGATATATTGCTGAATAACCCTTAGTTTTGGGATGAGAGAACATAACAAAGTATGAGACTAATTGCTACAAACACACTGACAGGGTGTGTTTTGTGCTGTAAATAAGAAAATCTGATGAAACGATTAATTGATACGCTGAAGAATATCTGGAAGATTGAAGAGCTTCGTAAGAGAATTCTTGTCACCTTGGGCCTTATCCTTGTTTATAGGATTGGGGCTTTTGTGGTTTTACCGGGGGTAGTTGCGTCTAAAATTACTGCCGGAAATCCGGACAATCCCGGAGATTTACTTCAAATCTTGAATATGTTTACAGGTGGTGCTTTCAAAGCGGCGTCTATTTTTGCTTTAGGGATTATGCCTTATATTACGGCCTCTATTGTGATTCAAGTCTTAGGCTTTGCGGTACCGTATTTTCAGCGTTTACAGCAGAAAGAAGGGGAGTCCGGCCGAAAAAAGATTACCCAAATTACTAGAATATTGACGGTGTTTATTACGCTAGTGCAAGGTAGTGCATACTTGACTATGATTCAGAGTCAGGGCGCTATTGATCCTAATATTAGCACCACGGTTTTCTGGTTCTCTAACATTATTATCTTGATGACCGGAACCATCTTTGCGATGTGGCTTGGGGAAAGAATAACCGAAAGAGGGGTTGGTAACGGGGTGTCTATTTTGATTTTGATTGGTATTATTGCTCGTTTGCCACAGTCTTTTATTGCTGAGTTTCAGTCTAAGATTGGAGCCAATGGGGGACTAGTGGCCTTCGTACTAGAAATGGTCTTTTTATTCTTAGTTGTTTTGGCTACGGTTATGATTACTCAAGCAATTCGTAGAATCCCTATTCAGTTTGCCAAAAGAATGGTTGGACGGGGAACATCCAACATGCCTGTTGCCGGAGCAAGAGATTTTATCCCAATTAAATTAAATGCTTCCGGCGTAATGCCCATCATTTTTGCGCAAGCGCTGATGATGTTGCCGGCTATGTTGGGACGAGCCATGTCCAAAGGTACGCCAAGTAGTTTTGTAATGGCATTGAATGATTTTACATCTGTACCTTACAATGCCATCTATTTTGTCTTAATTGTGCTTTTTACCTACATATACACTGCGTTGATTGTAGATCCAAAGCAATACTCAGAGTATTTGAAGCATCAAAATGCTTTTATTCCCGGTGTAAAGCCGGGCAGAAGTACGTCAGAATTTATAGACACTATTACCAGTAGAATTACTTTGCCGGGCGCTATTTTTCTTGGGGTTATCGCAATTATGCCTGCGTTTGCTAATATTTTTGGTGTAAATCGTTCATTTGCTTATTTCTTTGGAGGTACATCTCTATTGATTTTGGTTGGTGTCGCTTTAGACACTTTGCAGCAAATTGAGAGCTACCTATTGATGAGAAAGTATGACGGTTTGATTAAATCAGGAAAATTACAAGGTAGAGGTAGTGGTTTACAAGGTATTGGTGCAAGCATGTAATAAACTTTGCTCCAAAGCAAAATTGAATGATATACTACAAGACGGAAGAAGAAATTGAGCTGATTCGCGAAAGCTGTTTGTGGGTTTGTAAGACCTTAGCGTATGCAGGCTCTCTCTTAAAGCCTGGTGTCACAGGTGCATATATCGATGCAAAGGCAGAAGAATTTATTCGAGATAATAATGGAGTTCCGGGCTTTAAAGGGTATGGAGGATTCCCCGGTACGTTGTGTATTTCCATAAATGAGCAAGTGGTTCATGGGATTCCTAGTGACCGTCCATTTGAAGATGGGGATATCGTGTCATTGGATTGTGGTGTCATTATGAATGAATATAACGGCGATGCTGCTTACACTTTTGCGCTTGGTGACGTTGCCGAAGAGACAATGGAGCTCTTAAGAGTGACTAAAGAATCCTTATACAGAGGGATTGACCAAGCTGTCAAAGGAAATAGAATAGGAGATATTGGTTATGCTATCCAAAATTTTGCCGAAAGGCAGAAAGGGTATGGGATTGTGAGAGAGTTAGTTGGGCACGGTATCGGCAAAGCGTTGCATGAAGATCCGGAAGTACCCAATTATGGAAGAAGAGGTCGTGGGATTTTGATGAAGGAGAATTTAGTGATAGCGATAGAGCCCATGGTTAACTTGAAAACCAAACATGTAGTCCAAGAAAAGGATGGTTGGACTATCCGAACAAAAGATAAAAAGCCGTCTGCTCATTATGAACATACGGTTGTAGTAAAGAAAAACAAGGCAGAGATACTATCAGATCACTCTTTTATAGAGGAAATGATAAAAAGTAATCAAGAACTTAAGCAAGTTTAAGATTTTATGCGTATCTTTGCACTCCGAATTTTGATATGGCAAAGAAAAACTTAATTAAACAGGACGGAACAATTGAAGAGGCATTGTCTAACGCAATGTTCCGTGTAAGGTTAGAAAATGGCCATTTAATTGTGGCTACAATTTCTGGAAAGATGAGAATGCACTTCATTCGTATCCTGCCCGGAGATAAGGTAGCCGTGGAAATGTCTCCTTACGATTTGACTAGGGGGCGTATTACTTATCGTTACAAATAACAGAGTTATGAAAGTGAGAGCTTCCGTGAAAAAACGCTCGAGTACGAGCAAAATTGTTCGTCGTAAGGGACGTGTGTACGTCATAGACAAAAAGAACCCAAGATTTAAACAACGTCAAGGTTAAGAATTATGGCAAGAATTGCAGGTATTGATTTACCAAAGAACAAAATAGGTGCGATAGGCCTGACCTATATATATGGTATTGGCCGTTCTGGCGCAAAAGCCATCTTGGACACAGCCGGTGTCGGTCATGATGTAAAAGTTAAGGACTGGACAGATGAAAATGTATTGGCTATTTCTAAGATTATTGCAGATGATTTTACGGTAGAAGGGGAGTTGAGATCCGAAGTACAATCTAACATCAAGCGTTTGATGGATATTGTCAGCTATCGAGGATTGAGACATAGAAAAGGTCTGCCGGTAAGAGGGCAAAGAACAAAAACTAACGCACGGACTAGAAAAGGTCGTAAGAAAACAGTTGCTAACAAAAAGAAAGTAACTAAGTAATCCTAAACAGCAAATAAATGGCAAAGGGAAAAAAGTCAACAAAGAAAAAGCTTAGAGTCGAACCGGAAGGACTAGTCTATATTAAAGCTAGCTTTAATAATATTATCGTAACGGTTACGAACAAAGCGGGTAAAGTGATTAGTTGGTCATCTGCAGGTAAAGGTGGCTTTAGAGGTTCTAAAAAGAACACGCCTTACGCTGCACAGGTGGCAGCTAATGATTGTGGAAAGATAGCTTATGATGCCGGCATGAGAACAGCAAAGGTCTTTGTGAAAGGACCCGGTTCAGGAAGAGAAGCAGCTATCAGAGCGATTGATACTTTGGGAATAAAAATCACAAAGATTATTGATGTGACTCCTATTCCTCATAACGGTTGTCGTCCTCCAAAGAAGAGACGCGTTTAATTCATTGAGAAAGACCTAATAATTATGGCAAGATATATCGGCCCAACAACAAAAAAAGCTAGAGCACTTGGAGAACCTATCTTCGGATTTGACAAGAGCTTCGATAGAAAAAAGTATGGCCCCGGTCAGCATGGACAGTCTAGAAGACGCCAAAAGTCTGATTATGGTTTACAATTATTGGAAAAGCAGAAGGCTAAGTTTACTTATGGCCTTTTAGAACGCCAATTTAGAAATCTTTTCAAAAAAGCAGCTAGTAAGCAAGGAGTAACCGGTGAGGTACTTCTACAGTTTTTGGAAGCTAGATTGGATAATACGGTTTATCGATTGGGTATTGCACCAACTCGTAATGCGGCCAGACAATTGGTCACCCACAAGCACATTACCGTAAATGGTGTTTTGACAAATATTCCTTCTTTTACTTTGCGCCCGGGTGATGTCGTGGCTGTAAGAGCGAAGTCTAGAGGCAAGGAAGTCATCGTCAACTCTATTGAGTCTAATTCAGATGTGAAAAAATTCTCTTGGTTAGAATGGAATCCTGATACTTTTCAAGGGGTTTTCCTAGCTTTACCACAGAGAGCAGAAATCCCTGAGAAGATTAATGAGCAGTTGATTGTTGAATTGTACTCTAAGTAATCTTAGTTTTTTCGTTCTCTCTTTTTTCATTCTTGAAAATTTTAATCTATGGCTATTATTCCGTTTACTAAGCCGGAAAAAATATTGCTTCAAAAAGCGAATGATTTTGAAGGCTCTTTTGAGTTTAAACCTTTGGAGCCTGGCTACGGACAAACAATAGGCAACTCCCTTAGAAGAATTCTATTGTCATCTCTTCCCGGTTTTGCTATTTCTGCAGTCCGGATTGGTGGTGTTCAACATGAGTTCTCTACGATTAAAGGGGTTGTAGAAGATGTTGTTGATATCATTCTGAACCTTAAGCAGGTGCGTTTGAAACAACAAATCGTGGATGAGAACTCCGTCGAAGAAAAGATTTATTTGACTATCTCCGGAAAGGAAGTCTTTACAGCAGGAGACATTGCGACCTATACCAATGCTTTCGTAGTGACCAATCCTGATTTGGTGATTTGCCGGATGGAGCCTTTTGTTAGCTTAGAAATCGAATTGACGGTGACTAAAGGCAGAGGATATGTCCTTGCGGATGAAAATTTACCCAAAGATGCGGCTATTGGATTGATTCCGGTTGATGCTACTTATACGCCGGTCAAAAAAGTCGCTTATCGCGTAGAGAATACGCGGGTAGGACAGCGTACTGATTTTGAAAAGTTAATTGTTGAGATTAAGACAGACGGGACTATTCATCCGGAGAAAGCTTTGAAGGAAGCTGCTAAAATTATGGTTCAGCACTTGATGTTGATTACCGATGAGCACATGACCTTCGAGGACGATACGACAAAGGAAGAAAACATCGTGGATGAGCACATCTTGCACATGAGAAAGTTATTAAAGACTTCTTTAGAAGATTTGGACTTATCCGTGAGAGCTTATAACTGCTTAAAAGGTGCCAAAATTGACTCTTTGGGTGAATTGGTGCAGTATGAGACACATAAATTATTGAAGTTCAGAAACTTTGGTAAAAAATCACTTGTAGAAATCGAAGAGCTTCTTACAGAAAAAGGCTTGACCTTTGGGATGGATCTCGCCAAATACAAGTTGGACGATAATTAATTTTTAACCTGTAATAACTGTTGAGACCACTCCAGTGTTACGATGATAATCTTGAAAAATGAGACACGGAAAGAAATTTAACAAGCTAAGTAGAAAGAAAGGACACAGAAAAGCACTGTTGCGTAACCTTTCTATTGCTTTGATTACCCACAAAAGAATCAAGACTACTTTGCCTAAAGCAAAAGCTTTAAGAAGACATTTGGAGCCTATTATTACAAAGGCGAAGGATAATACTACTCACTCTCGTAGAGTCGTGTACTCTTATATTCAGGATAATACCGCAATCAAAGAGCTTTTTGGGCCGATTGCTGCAAAAATAGGAGACAGACCCGGGGGGTATTTGAGAATTATCCGCATGGGCTTTAGATTGGGCGATGCTGCTGAAATGGCTTTGATTGAGTTTGTTGACTTTAATGAAGTTATGTTGGCTGCTAAAGGGGCAGCCGGTGCGACGAAGCGGAAGAGAACTCGACGCGGAAGAAAAAAATCTTCTGATACCACAACGACGTCTCCTGAAGCATCAAATGATGCGCCAACTACAGAAGAATAAGCATTTTAAGTTTAGAATACCTGAAAAGCGATTTTGCCAGAAGCAAAATCGCTTTTTTTATTTAATATCATTACTTTTATTAGTGAATAGGTGTATATTTGCCATCAGGTAAGTGGACGCATTTTTTTTGCGTTTTGAGCCAAAGAAAACCTAATATATGAGTTACATTCTTGATTTATATGCTCGTGAAATCCTTGATTCAAGGGGCAATCCTACAGTTGAAGTTGAAGTCCTAACTGAAAGCGGTGTCGTTGGACGTGCAGCCGTACCGTCCGGCGCATCTACCGGTATCCATGAAGCCTTAGAAATGCGAGACGGAGATAAGAGCCGTTTCCTTGGAAAAGGAGTACTGAATGCTTGCGCAAATGTGAACGAAATCATCGCCAATGAAATTATTGGATTTGATGTAACCGAACAACGTGAGCTAGATCAGTTCTTGTTGGACTTGGATGGTACCGTCAATAAAGAAAAATTAGGAGCCAACGCTATTTTAGGGGTTTCTCTAGCCGTGGCTCGTGCAGCTGCTAAGACAACCGGACAGTCCCTGTATCGCTATCTAGGTGGAGCCAATGCAAATGTACTGCCTGTACCCATGATGAATATCCTTAATGGAGGCTCTCATGCAGACAATAGTATTGATTTTCAAGAATTTATGGTGATGCCTGTAGGCGCTGAATCCTTTTCTCATGGTTTGCGGATGGGGGTAGAAGTATTTCACACCCTAAAGACCGTCCTAAAAAAGAAAGGCTATTCTACAAACGTAGGTGATGAAGGCGGATTTGCTCCTGAAATCAAATCCAATGAAGAAGCCATAGAAACGGTGATAAAAGCCATAGAAAAGGCAGGATATAGACCCGGTGAAGATATTCAAATAGCTTTGGATCCGGCGGCATCTGAATATTTTTTGACAGACGAAAATGTGTATTATCTTAAGAAATCTTCCAAAAAGAAATTGTCTCCGGCAGAAATGGTAGATTATTGGGCAAAATGGGTCGATAAATATCCAATCTGCTCCATTGAAGATGGTTTGGCGGAAGACGATTGGAAAGGGTGGAAATTGATGACGCGCAAGTTGGGTAAGAAAATTCAACTGGTGGGTGATGATTTATTTGTGACCAATACCACGCGTTTGCAAAAAGGAATTAAGCAAAAAGTGGCCAATTCCATATTGATTAAGGTCAATCAGATTGGCACCCTTTCGGAAACTTTTGATGCCGTCAATATGGCTTCTAGGAATAACTATACCAGTGTCATTAGTCATCGCTCCGGAGAGACAGAAGATACTTTTATTGCAGACTTGGCTGTCGGCTTAAATACGGGGCAAATAAAAACAGGCTCCGCTTCTCGTTCTGACAGAATAGCTAAGTATAACCAATTGCTTCGGATAGAAGATGAATTAGGAGATGCTGCGGTCTATTTGGGCAAGGACTTATTCTAAAAAAAAAATTATGGCCTCTAAAAAAATCCTTAATCCGTTTGAACCTATCTTGAAAAAGCTGCCCGCTCCTTTTCGGAATAGGTCTTTTCTCGTCCTAGCAGCTTTTTTCTTTATTATGGTTTTTGTGGACAGGCATAATGTCATTACTCAGTATAGATTACAAAAAGCGGTGGATCACTTAAAGAGTGATAAAGTCTTTTACGAGAAAAAAATCAAAGAAACCAAGCAGGAAAGATTAGATTTTGAAAAAAATCAAGAGAAATATGCTAGAGAAAAGTATTTTGTGAAAAAGCCCAAAGAAGAGGTCTTTGTCATCGAAGAATACTAATCCCTAATTCATCAACCTAACCAAAATAAAGAGAATGTCAGTTTTAGTCAATAAGGACTCTAAAGTTATAGTCCAAGGAATTACCGGAAAAGAAGGTACTTTTCATGCTACTCAAATGATTGAATATGGGACTAACGTTGTTGGGGGTGTTACACCCGGCAAAGGAGGTCAAGTCCATTTGGATCGTCCGGTTTTTAATACTGTGGAAGATGCAGTAAAGAAGGTAGGTGCTGATGTGTCTATCATATTTGTTCCGCCTAGATTTGCAGCAGAAGCCATTATGGAAGCTGCGAATGCAGGCATTAAAGTAGTGGTTTGCATTACAGAAGGGATTCCGGTTCAAGATATGGTCAAGGCCAAAGAATACATTCGAGGAATGGATGTCACCCTAATTGGCCCTAATTGCCCGGGGCTTATCACACCCGGAGAAGCTAAAGTGGGTATTATGCCCGGCTTTATTCACCGGAAAGGTAGGGTTGGGATTGTTTCGCGCTCAGGTACTTTGACCTATGAAGCGGTTGACCAAGTGACCAAAGCAGGTATGGGACAGTCCACTTGTATCGGTATCGGAGGAGACCCGGTATTGGGATTTACAACAAAAATGGCCGTAGAACAATTGATGAATGATCCGGAAACCGATGGTATTATCATGATAGGTGAGATTGGTGGTGGCATGGAGGCCGAAGCGGCTCGCTATGTTCGGGATTTTGGTACCAAGCCGGTTGTTGGGTTTATTGCCGGACAAACCGCTCCGAAAGGACGTAAGATGGGACATGCCGGAGCTATTGTTGGTGGAAAAGATGATACGGCTGCCGCAAAAATGAAGATTCTAACTGAGTGTGGAGTCCATGTCGTTCAATCTCCGGCTGATATTGGAGCTAAGATGGCTGAACTATTGTCTTAGGATTAACTTAAATATGAATGGGGCGATTTTAATCGCCAATTAGGCAAAGAGCAAACCGATTACCGGTTTGCTCTTTGTGCAATGGATGGGGAATTATTTGATTCCTTAGCTTATCACCAAAAAATAGAAAGAAGTAATATGCCGACCACGAGGATAAAGAAAAAGACCATAAAAGTGTATAACCAATTATTCCTGTAAAGGTCATACATCTTATCCATTAAGTCCAGCCAATCTAGTTTGGCGTTACCTTTTTCTGCGGCGAGAACGAGGTATTTCTTTTTATTGATTCTTTTTTGATTGCCGTGTTTTTTGAGGATAAAGAAATCTTTATTTAGAAAGGCTAAGTCATACAATTCTGCCTTTTGTTTTTTTCCGCCACTTTCCAGAATCAAAGACGATTTTTCGATAACTTCCCAGCCACCGGTACCGATATTTCCATCAATAGAGAGTAGGAGAGAGCCGTCATCATCATTTTGGAAGATATAAAGGACGGCTTCGTGGAAATCTTCATCGTCTCTAAATTCCTTCCAACGTTTGTTGACAAAAAGTTTTTGGTTGGAGAGCTCTTCTGAGTAGGGCTTTATTTGTGGGAGGATAAAATCCAGATAGGCGTCCATATTGTCAAAAACAGGGAGATCGTTTTTGAAGAGTGAACCAAAAATGCTGTCTATGCTGACTTTCACTTTTTATGCAAAAGTAGGATATAAATGGCTTTCTACCAAGAAATTAGGGCTATTTTTGCGCAAGCTATGCAGGCGTCGGCTCCAAATTACTTTTAATCCGGGAGGGTTTTAGCCGAACGGTAAATGTCGTGCCTTCCCCCCGCTCGGTGACAAAATCAATCATCCCTTGATGATTTTCTACGATGCTTTTGCAAATATGAAGCCCTAGACCGGTACCGGAGTTTTTAGTGGTAAAGTTTGGCGTAAATACCTTATTGGTCATGTGCTCAGGAATTCCCGACCCGTTGTCCGAAACTCTGACAACAGCAAATTTGTCTTCAATAGAAAGAGAGATTAAAATAGTGCCATACCTGTCTTGCGGAATGGCTTGAATCGCATTTTTGACAAGATTACCAAAAATTCTTTCAATCTGGCCTTTGTTACCATATACATAAACGGTCTCATCTGTGAGCTTTAGCAGCACATCCATGTTATTTTCATTTTCATGAAGGAGCACGATGTCTTTAAGAATTTTATTTAGGGAAACCTGCTCTCTAGAACCTTCAGCGACATTGGCTACATCTTGGAAGTTGGCGACTTTGCGCAGCAAGGAGTTAATTTGGGTTAAAATAATATTTGTTACCCGGTCTGTGCGTTCTTCAATTTGATCCATGTCCATTTTTCGGTCATGGATACTTCGTTGGAAGTGCTGGATATGCAGTTGAATAGGAGTCAGTGGGTTTTTGATATCATGAGCGACTTGCTTGGCCATATCTCTCCAAGCACTTTCTTTTTCCATCTTAATCATGAGTTGATGGTGGTTTTCTTTTTCACGCAAACTTTCGTTGTAAACTTCAACAAAGTCCTTGAATTCATCGTCATCGTCCCAGACAATGGGCTCCGTTGTGTTGAGACGGATGGCATTACTCAAGCGGCGAATGGGCTTGGCTAGTAGTCTGGAACCGGCCACAATAAGGGTTAGGGCAATGATAAACAAAGCAATATAAGCAATCAAAAGGCGACTCACAAAATCGTTAAGATCATTCAGCCTGGCTTGTTTTTTTGTGTAATAGGGAATTCCTAAATAGCCAATTAAATCACCGGCATGTTTGATTGGGAAATAGGAAGACTTAAAGTGTACATTACCAATCTGTTCTTTGTTGATTTGTTGAGCAGAGATTCGTTTGGATAGATAATTGTAGGCGTAGGCGTCCATCTCCGGGGGGACTACTCCTTTGAGAAAAATCTCACTTTTAGAAGAAAAAATCAACTTACCATCTAGGTCGTAAAAGTTAATCGCATCCATTTTGTGAATAATAGATAATGGCTCAATTTGGGCTTCTACTTTTTCTTGAAGCTTTTTAATGGGAGTCGTGTTGGGTAAGTCCAAAAGTGAGTAGTTTAATGCCGTGTGAATGGCTCTACTT
>Ga0256832_1000199_pt1 | contig 37994 bp, 31 predicted proteins | sample 134614metaG_FD_190534 | JGI IMG/M metagenome (GOLD analysis project Ga0256832, IMG submission 190534) | Hydrothermal vent microbial communities from Lau Basin, Pacific Ocean - 134-614 | ecosystem: Environmental > Aquatic > Marine > Hydrothermal vents | place: Pacific Ocean: Lau Basin | collected...
AAATTACAAAATAGATTCCCCAGACCCAATAGTTGCAATTAAAATAAGAATGGAAGAACTGGAATTGAAACAAAAAGATTTGGTTGGAGTTGTTGGATCCAAAGGTATTGTTTCTGAAGTTTTAAATAAGAAAAGACGACTAACCATTAATATGATTAGAAATCTATCTGATAAACTTAAAATTGCAGTTAATGTTTTAATACAGGAATATCACTTAAACTCATAAATCTACCCTACATAACACTAGTGACAAGAAGGTATAGACAGTGAAAATAAAGAAAAAGCATCAAAATCTCTAATTATAATTCAAGTGCTTTGCGACTTGAAATTGAAATTGAATATTTGGTAGGATTAAGCAAAATCTTGTTTTAAAAGTAAAATCGATTTTTTTTATAAAAGAGAAGTTTACATTGAAACCAAAATAGTATTATCTATGTTCTTTAAGAAAGAATTAATTCAATAATTATGGAAAACATATCAGTAATTAGATTGATGAGGTTGATTAAACCATTAAGTTTCGAACTGAAACTTGAAATTTTATCAGAATTGACTAATAATCTTAAAGCTAAGTTTAAATCAAATGGAAATGAAAAAGAAAATTTACTAAATGAATTATTTGGTTCTTGGGATGAAACAAGCGATGAGATGGTGAAAGAAATATATCGGAGTAGAGTAAATTCCAATAGAAATTTAAGTTTTGATTAATATGAAATATTTGCTTGATACTGATATTTGTATTTTCTTTCTGCAAGGAAAATATGATATTAAGAAGAAAATCAAAAAAGTTGGTATAAACAATTGTTTCATTTCCGAAATATCAATAGCTGAACTCAAGTTTGGTGCTATAAAAAGTGGAAACATTGAAAAACATTTAAAAGAAGTTGAAAAAATGGAGGAATTATTCACCGTAATTCCTATATATAGCTCTTTAGATAATTATGCAAAAGAAAAAGTTAAATTACAAAAAACAGGAAATCTAATCCCTGATTTTGACTTATTAATTGGAGTCACTTCAATTTCAAATAATTTAGTTTTAGTTACTAATAATGAAAGACATTTAAAAAGAATTTCGAATATTGAATTAGAGAATTGGACGAAAATTTAAATTAACATAAATCACAAAATAATCCTGTCACTAATAAACGATATGACACAATGGTAAATTATCACAGAATTTTTAAGTAATTCTCGAAAATTAATATTGCTACTTATTTAAAACGCTGACATTTAATTTAATATATTCGCCACAGCTCATATCGCAAAACCTTTAATGAGTTTGATGATTTAAAAAATAAATTAGAATGAAAAGATATTGTTTTGCATTAGATTTGGTCGATGATAAAAAGCTTATCAAGGCTTATAAAAAATATCACGAAAAAATATGGCCGGAGATAACGGCAAGTATTAAAAATGCCGGTATAGAAAACTTGGAAATCTATCTTGTTGAAAACAGGCTTTTTATGATAATGGAGGTAAATGACGATTTTTCATTTGATAAAAAAGCAAAAATGGATAAGGAAAATCCAAAAGTTCAGGAATGGGAAACATTGATGTGGAACTATCAACAAAAACTTCCATTTGCAAAAGAAGGAGAGAAATGGGTATTGATGGAGAAGATTTTTGAGTTGGAGAAGTCTTGATATTTGCCAAGTTAAGGGTTTTGAGTCAAGATGATTAAAAGAAAACAACCATAGTTTACTAAAAAAATGAAAGAAATAATAAAGCAAGTATTTACAGATAGGTTCGAGGGAAAGCCGGTGATAGTGCGGTCGCCGGGAAGAGTCAATCTGATAGGTGAGCACACCGATTATAATGAAGGATTTGTTTTACCTGCCTCGATTGATAAAGCGATATATTTTGCTATTGCTCCCAATAGAGATAATGTATTCAGGTTTTACAGTTATGACTTGATGGATGAATACGTGACGGAGATAGATAAAATTGAGCCTTGTGATAAGCATTGGGCTAATTATTTGCTTGGTGTAATAGCACAATTTGTCAAAGATGGTAAACAAGTAATGGGTTTTGACTGCGCATTTGGCGGTGATATACCCATAGGGGCAGGATTGTCTTCATCTGCTGCCATTGAATGTGGATTGGCTTATGCCATTGACAAAATGCAAAAATTTGGTTATTCCACTATGGAAATGGTTAAAATTTCGCAAAAGGCTGAACACGAATATGCAGGAGTTATGTGTGGAATTATGGATCAATTTGCAGTCATGCACGGTCAAATCAACAAAGCGATAAAATTGGATTGCCGTTCATTGGAATACGAGCTTTTACCGGTAAAAATGGAGAATTACAAACTGCTTTTGGTAAATACCGGAGTAAAACATTCGTTGGCATCATCTGAGTATAATAAACGTCGAAATGAGTGTGCTGCGGGCGTTAAAATTCTCAAAAAATACAATTCATCAATACAATCCTTACGTGACGTTAGTTTGGATTTTATACAAAAACACAAGGCGGAGTTTGATGAGATTGTCTATGATAGATGTACTTATGTAATCGAAGAAAACATTCGTCTTGATGCAGCCTGTGAGGCGTTAAATAATGGTGATTTCACCGCGTTTGGTAATCAAATGTACCTTTCTCACAGGGGATTAAAGGAGAAATATGAGGTGAGTTGTGTGGAATTGGATTTATTGGTTGATATAGCGAAAAAAACAAGGGGAGTACTTGGTGCGAGGATGATGGGAGGTGGTTTTGGAGGATGTACGATAAATCTTGTAAAGAAAAATGCTGTTGCTAATTTTAAAAATACTATTTTAGCGCAATACAAAACTCCGGAAGGGAAAGAACCTGAAATCTATGAAGTCGTAATAGATGGAGGAACCGGATTGGCATAATTATTATTTTAGTCTAAAAAAATAAAAAATATGAATGAGCAATTTGCATTTATTGATTACTTGATTTTTGGATTATATGCAGTCGTAATACTGGGCGTTGGCTTGTACATGTCTCGAAATAAAAAGGGACAGGACAAAACGACCGAAGATTATTTTTTAGCCGGTAAAACTCTTCCATGGTGGGCAATTGGAGCCTCATTAATCGCTGCCAATATTTCAGCAGAACAGTTTATCGGTATGTCAGGATCGGGTTTTGCCATTGGTTTGGCTATTGCTACCTATGAATTGATGGCTGCATTGACATTGATTATCGTAGGTAAATATTTTTTACCTGTTTTCATTAAACAGGGATTATATACTATTCCGGAATTTGTTGAAAAGCGGTTTAATACTTCTTTGAAAACGATTTTAGCGATATTTTGGATAGCATTATTTGTATTTGTAAATCTCACTTCAGTCATTTATCTTGGGGGAAAGGCATTGGATACAGTGCTTGGAGCAGGTGATGGTTCCAATATTTTATTGTACATGTTTGGCTTGGCATTGTTCGCTGCCGCTTACTCCGTTTGGGGAGGACTGTCTGCCGTAGCTTGGACAGATGTAATACAGGTTGTACTTTTAATTGCCGGTGGATTGGTCACCACTTATATCGCCTTGGATCATGTGACTGCCCAAGGAGGAGCTATCAACGGTTTTGCTCATGTATATGATGTAGCAGCGGATAAATTTCATATGATATTAAAAAGAGATAATCCTCAATTTGCCAATCTTCCGGGTATTGCCGTATTGATTGGTGGTATGTGGGTAGCAAATCTGTATTATTGGGGCTTTAACCAATATATTATTCAAAGGGCCTTGGCGGCAAAATCTCTTAAAGAAGCTCAAAACGGTATCGCTTTTGCTGCATTTTTAAAAATAATAGTTCCACTGATTGTAGTTATCCCGGGTATAATCGCATTCGTGATGTACAAAGAGAATATAGCGGATGCTGCCGGTGCTTTTGCGAATGGGGATGCGATAAACTACGATAAAGCATACCCTTGGCTGATTCGCACGTTTGTTCCGGCAGGATTTAAAGGGCTTGTTGTTGCTGCTCTATCAGCTGCGATAGTCTCGTCATTGGCTTCAATGTTGAATTCAACCTCTACCATTTTCACTATGGATATTTACAAGCCCTATATAAATAAAAATGCAAGTGATAAGCAGTTGGTGACAGTGGGAAGAATCACAGTGTTGGTGGCTTTGGTAATTGCAAGCTCAATAGGAAAAACTATGGGCTCTATTCCTCAAATGTTTCAATATATTCAAGAATATACAGGCATAGTCAGTCCGGGTATTCTTGCGGTGTTCTTAATGGGATTGTTTTGGAAAAAGACAAATGTCAAAGGAGCAATCGTTGGGGTATTGGCGTCAATTCCAATAGCGCTTGCATTGAAATTTCTTCCAATCGAAATGCCATTTCTCGACCAAATGCTCTACACTTTATTGATGACAATGGTGGTGATTATGGGTATATCGTTGAATACGGGTGAAGGTGATGATGATCCTAAAGGTATTCCATTGTTAAAAGAAACTTTTTTGACAGGAAAGACTTTCAATATCAGTGCATATATTATTTTGATAATACTGGTAATACTTTATACAATCTTTTGGTAAATATAGAACAATTTGAAAATAGCATTATCTATACCGTGTTTTATCGAAGAATTTTATCCTGAAGTAGCTGATTCATCTATGGAATTGATGAGGAAACTCGGAATTGAATTTGAAGTTCCCCGAGGGCAAACTTGTTGCGGTCAACCTCTCGCCAATTCCGGGTATGAACACAAGGCTATTGGCGCATATCATCACTATGTGAATACTTTTGGTGATTTTGAACAAACTCTGATGATATCCGGTAGCTGTTCTTATCATATAAAGGAGCATTATGATATTATAGAACAAACAGGAAAAGTAAAAAGATTAAGGGAAAATATAAGGGATTTGACCGAATATATTATGTCGGAGTATATTGGAAAATTACCAAAGCTCAGCTATCCTCACAAAGTTGCCCTGCATACAGGATGCCATTCGCTGAGAGGAATGCGTTTTGGGGTATCGTCTGAACTATCCACACCGACAAAATCATTTTTGATGCCCTTGGTAGAGCATATTGAGGATATAGAGCTTGTTAGTTTGGACAGACCGGATGAATGCTGTGGTTTTGGCGGGACATTTTCTGTTTATTTTGATGAAATATCCGTAAGAATGGGTACAGATAAGCTTGATGATGCTATAAATAAAGGTGTGGAAGTGTTGGTGAGTAACGATATGTCCTGTTTGATGCATCTTGATGGTATAATAAAGAAGAGAAAACTACCTCTGAAAGTGAGACATATTTTACAGGTTTTAAACGGAGATAAACTATGAGTTATGGCTATTGATTTCAAGCAAAAATCCGCTTCTTTCGTTGAAAACAAAACAAGGTCAGCTTGGCACGATACAGCCCTTTGGTTCGTCAGAAACAAACGGGATATTGCGGTAATGGGGGTTGAAAACTGGGAACAATTGAGATTGCAAGCGAGCAATATCAAAACTCATTGTCTGTCAAATCTCGACAAATACCTATTGGAATTTGAAGAAAATGCCTTGAAAAACGGGGCGATTGTGCATTGGGCAAAAGACGCTGATGAACATAATAAAATAGTAGGTGAAATACTGAATAAACACAAAGTAAAAAAAATAGTAAAGAGCAAATCAATGCTCACAGAGGAATGTGAATTGAATCCATATCTTGAAAAAAATGGAATTGAAGTTATAGACACGGATTTGGGCGAAAGAATTATACAATTGCGCAATGAACCTCCAAGCCATATAGTTCTTCCCGCCATTCATATCAAAAAAGAAGAAGTATCGGAATTATTTCACGAAAAATGGAATACAGAACGAGGTAATAATGACCCTCAATACCTGACATATCAGGCAAGGCTATCATTGAGAAAAGATTTTTTGACTTCGGATGCAGCACTCACAGGAGTGAATTTTGCTGTGGCAGAGACCGGTGAGATAGTAGTGTGTACAAATGAAGGAAATGCGGATTTGGGAGTCAGTATCACTCCTGTACAAATTCACAGTATGGGATTGGAAAAACTTATTCCCAAGAGAAGCCACCTCGGGGTTTTTACGAGAATGCTCGCAAGAAGTGCGACCGGACAAGCCATTACAGTATATACTTCACATTTTAAAAAACCAAAGCCGGAGGGCGAAATGCATATTATTATCGTCGATAACGGAAGGTCTGAAAGATTGAAAAAAGAGGATTTTTGGACTTCTCTCAAATGTATCCGCTGCGGTGCTTGCATGAATACCTGCCCTATCTATCGAAGGTCGGGAGGGCATAGTTACGGTTATACTATACCCGGTCCTATCGGAGCTATATTGACACCAAATATCAATCTTGAAAAATATAGCGATTTGCCCTTTGCATCCACTCTATGTGGTTCTTGTAGCGATGTTTGTCCTGTGAAAATAGATATCCACAATCAATTGTACAAATGGCGACAAGTAATCGGAAAAAACAATGTATTGCCCAAAACAAAAACCATCGCTATGGGATTGGCTGGAAAGATATTGGAAAAACCCGGATTGTTCAAATTTGTCTTTAAAATGGGAAGAATAGCACTGAGAATACTTCCGGATTTTATAGTTTACAACAGGTGGAACAATTGGGGAAAAGGAAGAAAAATGCCTGAAATCAAGAAAAAGAAATTACGAAATGAATTCTAAAGATAAAATACTTGAAAATATAAGAATGAGTACTTCAAATAGGCAGGTTGAGCTCGAAGAGATACTGTCTTCTCAGAGTAATGAGATGCATTTAAAGAAGAGTACTAAGAATATGACAGAAGGAGAAAACTCTCTTAATTTGCTTGATAAATTTAAAACTTCATTAGAAGGAGTATCTGCCGAATACCGGTTTTTTTCGGATTTTGCTGAAGCAAAAGATATAATCAATGATTTTCTTTCCGGTTACAAGCGATGTGTAAATATGATAAAAGATATTGCAATCAGCGGAATAAAACTTGATGATTTGAGTTCACCCAAGTCTTTGCACCCATTGGATTTGGCGATAATCAAAGGTGAATTTGGTGTTGCAGAAAATGGAGCGATTTGGGTAGATGCCGGGAAATTGCCGGATAGAACAATCCCCTTTCTTTGTGAAAATCTTGTTGTGATGATTGACTCTAATGAGTTGGTCTTGGATATGCATCGGGCATACCTGAGGACAGACACACAGGAATACAGTTATGGAGTATTTATAACAGGACCATCTAAGACAGCGGACATTGAGCAGACTTTGGTAGTGGGTGCACAAGGACCTAAGAGGATGTTGGTTTTGTGCAAAGGGAGTATCCATTATGGGCAGTAAATCATAAATCCAATGTTTTTCCCTCGTAATCACTTACCGGAGGACAGGTGCAATACAAATTTCTATCTCCATATGCATTGTCAATTCTTGCTACAAAAGGCCAAAATTTGTTCAATTCCTTTAAATAAGGCAATGGATATGCGGCTTTTGACCTGGAATAATCAAATTCCCACTCGTCGGCAGTTACCATTTCCGAGGTATGCGGGGCATTGTGCAATACATTGTTTTCTCCATCCACTTTTTCCGTAACTATATCTTCAATCTCCTGTCTGATTTGGTGCATCGCCTCAATAAATCTATCAATTTCTTCTTTGCTTTCACTCTCAGTAGGCTCAATCATAAATGTATCGTGAACCGGAAAAGATACAGTAGGTGCGTGAAATCCATAATCCATTAGTCTTTTAGCAACATCCTCAGCAGTGACTCCCTTGGACTTAAAATCCCTAAGATCCAAAATCATTTCATGAGCGACCATTCCCATACTATTGGTATAAACAATATCGTATGCTTTTGATAATTGTACTCTCAAATAATTTGCATTCAGGATAGCGGTTTCTGTTGCTTTTTTCAAGCCCTCTGCTCCCATCAATCTTATATAAGCATGAGATATCATCAAGATGCCTGCACTTCCATATGGGGCGGAAGAAACAGCTTTGATTGATTTTGGATTTTTGGCATAATCATAAATATGTCCCGGTAAATAAGGAGCTAATTTTTTATTAGCCAATACAGGACCAACTCCCGGTCCTCCTCCTCCATGAGGAATAGCAAAGGTCTTATGCAGGTTCAAATGGCAAATATCAGCACCTATTACACTTGGTTTTGTCAATCCGATTTGTGCGTTCATATTGGCTCCGTCCATATAGACCAGTCCTCCTTTATTGTGAATAATATCACACATCTCAACTATTTCCTTCTCAAAAACACCATGTGTACTTGGGTAAGTAACCATAAAAGCCGAAAGACTATCTTGGTATTGTTCTGCTTTAGCTCTAAGGTCGTCTATATCGATATTCCCTTTATCATCGGTTTTTACTATGACTACTTTCATACCTGCCATTACAGCACTGGCAGGATTGGTTCCATGGGCAGAAGCCGGTACCAAGGTCACATTTCTTTGAGTATCTCCATTATCCAAATGGTATGCTCTAATAGTCATTAATCCGGTAAATTCTCCTTGAGCTCCTGAATTCGGTTGAAAGGTGCAAGCGTCAAATCCTGTTATTTCGTTTAAATAATCTTTGAGTTCATTTATCAATATTTGGTAGCCTTCAGTCTGTTCTTTTGGCGCAAAAGGATGTATATCTGTAAATTCACTCCATGTAATGGGAAGCATCTCCACAGCTGCATTGAGCTTCATGGTACAAGAGCCTAGAGATATCATAGAATGAACCAAAGAAAGGTCTCTGTTTTCAAGGCGTTTCATATACCTCATCAATTCCGTTTCACTTCTGAATTTATTGAAAATGCTATGTGTGAGAAAATCGCTTTTTCGTATTAAAATATCCGGCAGGATATCAGCTATTTTTATCCCGGCAGATATATGATTTATATATTCATTATCGCTTATTGATTTGTTTTTGGCTAATGCAAAAATCTTGATTATATCATTCAAATCAGCGATTTCGGATGTCTCATCAATACTGATTGAAATAAAATCATCACCGATGAATAAATTTATATTCTTCTTCTTCTTAATTTCTTTGGCAATAATATTCTTTTCTTCCTTATCCACTTTATATGTCAGGGTATCAAAATACGTATTGTTTTGTCTCTTGTAGCCCGAAGCAGAAATGTGTTTGTCTGTGTATGTAGTTTTATTAAAAATATCTGTAGCTATCTCTTTCAATCCGTCTTTCCCATGGTAAATAGCATAAAACCCTGCCATAATAGCCAATAGGGCTTGTGCGGTACAGATATTTGATGTGGCTTTTTCTCTCTTGATATGTTGTTCTCTTGTTTGAAGAGCCATTCTATATGCTTGTTTACCATTTCTGTCAACAGATACTCCTATGATTCTTCCGGGTATTTTTCTTTTGAAGTCTTCTTTAGCGGCAAAATATGCAGCATGAGGTCCTCCAAAACCCATGGGAATGCCGAATCTTTGTGTACTTCCAACAGCGATATCAGCACCTAATTCACCTGGTGATGTTAATAAAGCCAAGCTTAAAATATCCGCTATAAATGTAACTAATGTATTTTTGCTTTTAGCTTCATCTATGATTTTAGAATAATCGACTATATCTCCTGTTGAATTGGGATATTGCACTATGACGCCAAAATATTCATCGGTCGCTTTAAATTCAAAATAATCTCCGTATTCTATTGCTATGCCTTTTGCTTCTGCTCTGATTTCGAGAACAGATTTTGTTTGAGGAAAAATATTTTTGTCAACAAACAGTGTTTTAGCGGGGTTTTTCTTTCTTTTTTTGTTGTGAACATCATACATAAGCCACATTGCTTCCGCTGCTGCTGTCCCTTCATCCAAAAGAGAAGAGTTGGCAATTGGCAGTCCTGTCAAATCGGATATCATTGTCTGAAAATTCAATAATGCCTCAAGCCTTCCTTGGGATATTTCCGCTTGATAAGGTGTATATTGTGTGTACCAACCGGGATTTTCCAGTATATTTCTTTGTATGACAGGAGGAAGAATAGTCCCGTAATAGCCTTGTCCGATAAAAGATTTGGCGACTTTATTTTTTTGAGCCAGATTTTTGATATACTTCAAGTATTCATATTCGAGCATTGGCTCGGGCAAATCAAGTTTTTCTTTTATCCTGATATTATCGGGTACAGTATTGAATATCAGTTCCTCGATATTGTTTATTCCGATTGTATTGAGCATTGATTTTTGATCTAAACCGGATATGCCTATATGTCTTTTTTCAAATTGTTTCATTTCTTCAAGTTGAATTCATTAATAGTGAAAATGAAGTGGCGCAAATTTAAAGATTTAAAGAACAAATGAAACTAAAAAAAATATTTTTTATTAAATTATTTAGACTTATTGTCAATTGTTTTACAAATAATATTCAGAAAGCCCCCTCTACATTTTTGCAGAGAGGGCTTCTGAAGAAATTTCTATTTCAAGAAATTTAAAAATATTTATGAATTCACGGGATTAAAATTCATTTATTTCAATACCACCATTTTCTTGGTAGCTGTGTTTACATCTGTGCTCACGGTATAGTACAATACTCCTGATACATTGAGCTTGGATTTGTCGATAGTTATTGAATTCAAGCCTTTTTGTGCATGTCCAAATGTTTTGTAAACCAATTTACCGGTCAAATCAAAAACATTAAGCTCATATGTGCTTTCGTTAGGATTACTAAACTTGATAACGGTACTGTTTGAGAATGGATTTGGAGTATTTTGCATCAATACAAAATCATTCTTACCTCCTGACCTGTAATCCAATTCTACATTAAACACATCATAAGCTGAATTATACGCTTCTGATTTTGTGATATCCGAATTGAATGACAATACCTGATTTGTAGTACTTGAACCGATAGCTTTGAATCTCAATGTAAACAATACTTGATTGTTCTTAGGAGACAATTCTTCTGAATTATCCCAACTTACAGGTAAGTAGCCTCTATCTAATCTATTCATCGCATAATTGTGTTCATCAATATTGAACAAGCCGGATTTTATACCCTCAAATTCCAATTTATTGACATCAAATGATATGGTGGTTTGGAAACCTTGAATATCTGTAATGTCTTTGGAATATACAGGGATTTCTACCATATCATTGGTATTGAAGCGCGCATCGTCAATAACAAACGAAATAGTCTCTTCTGATCTTCCTTCTACTTCATCATTAACTTTAGCATCTCCACTTAAGTCTCCTACTTTTACTGCTATGAAATCAACAATTTGATCGTTTGTCATATTATTGATTTTGAAACTACTTGGGAAATCTTCAGCCATAGCTCTTTTTTCATTGCTGAATTTAAAGTCTTTTGCTATAAACCTCCAAGCAGTGTTGTTTTTGATTTCACTCTTTGAGCCTAATATCAATTTTCTCAATAACAAGATATCGGATGCTGAAAGTTTTTTATCATTATTGGCATCAGCTGCGATTAAATCGTATGGAGACTTGATTTTCTTGATTCCCAATAAATGTTTTTGCAATATAACAATATCCAATGTAGAAAGACCATTTAGATAATCGTTTTTGAAACTAGGTTCAACAATATAATTTCTGTTGTTCTCAACATTTTCAAAGGCAAATTGACCGTCTTTATCTGTTGCCGCTGGAGCAAATTCACTATGCAAAAGATTGATTTTCACACCTTCTACTTTTTTATCATCGTCAGTAAGTACTGCTCCTGATACTGTGCCATATGCTATTGGATCAGGACAAAGTTCGTTATTGTCCTGAACATCACAAGTAGTTTCACAGTAATCCTGAGATACAATTGAACCATCTGGTAAGACTGCGGTCACCCACATTTGTACCGGTTGTATTCCTTTGTCATTGCAAAAATATGTTTTTACTTTGTTAGATGTATCTGCACTGAAAGAAAAAATCAATCTATAACCACAGGTATGATTTGAACCATTATTAAACATATCAGCGCTCATCATAGCAGCAGGACCTCCCGCCATATTGGAAAGCTCAACATGGTTTGCTATACAAATCGGTGTGGGTTTTTTGCAATTTACTATTGTGACTAATTGCTCTTGAACTGTGCTATTACCACACTGATCCCATACTTGCCAAAGGATTTTATGTGTACCTATTGCATAGTCACCACTAGCATCCAATTGGTTTCCGTTGTGGATTGAAGATGAATCGTCCCACATTCCAACAGCATTATCATTATTATAATCAATATAATATCTCCACTTCATATTAGCATCTGTCGTGCAATCATCATGACAAGTATATTGAAGGTCAATATGCCCATCTGTACAAGTTTCATCATATGTGCAAACGGATTTATCAGGAGTAGCTTCAATAGTAGGCTCCACACTATTATTGACAAATATCACTTGGTCATAAGTCCAAGTTACAAATTTACCATCAACTTTATGACAATTATCAAGTACAGTCCATGTTCTGATTATTTTGAAACATGATGAATTGTTGCTTGGGTTATTGTCGTTGTCGATATATACTTGGTCTTCATAATTATTGCCACTTACCAAATCACAAGAAGCCTCATCCAATATCGGCCAACCTGTAGTATTTGGATGCAATGGACTTGTAGGGTCGGAAGCAGTACCGGGATCCATACAAGAAGTATAGGTCTGGTCTTCAGGCCAAGTGATTGCTCCATAACCTGTACTATTGGTGCTACCTTTAGAATATCCGAAATAATTGGTGCGGACAAAATTTATAGTTTGTGTACATTCATCTGTTCTGCCACCATCGTCTGTAGCCGTAAAATGTCTTGTAATAGTTCTCACCGGATTTGAATAACATTCATTTTCTACTTCGGTAGAATCGGTTGTGATTACAAAATTGCAATTATCATGTGCTGTAGGCCAACCGAAATATTTTGTTAAACTATCCGGTTCATATATATGATCACATTCTACTTCTTGATTAGCAGGGCAAGTAATAGAAGGCGCTAGTTTATCTTGAACTTCCACACTAACCATACATGTTCCGATATTTCCGGCAGCATCTTTCACTTGAAGAACAACCATCCAATTATTACCGGCGATATCGCTACAATCAAATGTAACAAAATCAGTAAAAGGAGCAGTGGTTTGTTCCATTCTTTTAATTTTAAAATCAAGGGAGCCGGTACTACAATTGTCGTAACTGCCGCTATTGACAGCATAAGCAGGTAGTTGGGCTTCACCGTCGTATGTCAAAGAGATTGTAGTCATAGTTTGACAAACAGCAACAGGCTCAATTTTGTCTTCAACAGTCACATCAAATTTACAGTCTGCTTTGTTTCCGCAGGCATCAGTAACAGTATATGTAACATGATTTACGCCAAGCGGAATATCGCGTACAAAAGGATGTTCTTCTTGAGCATTTTTTACATACCATTCTCCGGTACTACTGTTGATTACATCTACCGCCCAAGTCCAATCATCAGCTTGACAATTGTCGTTTACTGTAGGAACCGGAAAAGCATAGCTGTCGAAGCAATCAAATTGATTAGTATTTACTGTGACATCGCCAGAACAGGTGATTGCCGGCGCAGTTGTGTCAGCTATTTCTATTATTTGAAAGTGCATTCTTTTTCTGTCTGGATTATCGCAAAAAGGAGAACGAATTGTCCACATTCTTTGTATCCTTGTAAGGCAGTTATCTTCTGATACTACCATATCTGTATATTCAATAGAAAAATTGCACCCGAAATCAGAATTCAAATCCAGGACAGTAGTAACTCCATCTAAAGTTATAGTTGGCCATCCTGTAACATTAGGTGAAGGATGCCCGGGATAATTTAAATCATCTTCCCATGAATCTGCTGCACATGTTAATGAATTGTCATCAGCTACTGTTTTGTTCTCAGGAAACTGAATTGCATTAGAATTGAAAACAGCAGGTCGCATTCTTATTATTGAAATATTCACGGGTAATTCATCGGATGCATTGCCGCTTTCATCAACTGCTTGGTAAACACGATGCTGAACTTCAATTACTTTACCATCAGGATTAGTACATTTTGTTGGATAATTATTATCAACATCATTATGAATCAGATTAATTTGTGTAGGATTATCACAGTTATCAAACCCTATAACCTTTACTTTGTCTTCTATATTTTCATGGCAAAATACATTATAATCACAGGTAGCTCCTTTACCAAATACCTTGCCGCCGGCAGCGCTTGAAAATGTCCATGTGTAATCTCCTGTTTGTCCGGCGCCAACTGTTGTTGTTACTAAAAAGTATTTTCCGTTTACATTCGTGAGATTAATATTAGGAATAGAAACATTGCCACCTAAAGCTGTTGCATAATCATCATATAAGAAATTGTCGCATACATTTGCCGGATCAAAGTTATTTTCGTACAATGCTACAAAAAATTGAGCATCGGCAGCTGCAGAACCATCCAAAGCAAATGTATAATTATCTGCTTGATCAATTGTAAATTCATATACATCATAATGAATTCCTGCTACACCTGTCGTGTCGCAATTTACTGAAGTTGACGGATTATTACTGGAAGATCTGGTATATGTAGGGTCTCCTGCTACCAAAGTTCCTGTCATTGTAGAAGTCTGGCCATAACAAGAAATGGTAGGTGGTCTTGTATCAAATACCGGTATTGGAATTAACCCTGTTTCATTTTGCTGTGGAGTGTCGTGTTTAATCTTACCATAAACAGTTTGACCTACGTATCCTGATGGGATTACAGCAGGAACACCAACTCCTTGATCTATTATATTCAATCCGTTAGCATCTGAATACACTGTAATTGTGTAATTAGCATGATTTGTGTCGCATGCAGCTCCATCATCTATAAGTAGTGCTTGCATGCTTACTTCTGCTTGGCAGTTATCGTCCACATAAGCAGAATAGCTGTCTTCAGCATTCAAATTACATTGTGCGTGTGTTGTCGTACTTAACGACATAATAGCGAAAAGAAACAACACTCCGTAGAGTCTTCTTGTTCTTTTTCCTAAATTTCCAAATAGGTTAAATTTCTTCATTTTAAAAATTTTGAGTTATTAAATTATATTGAGTATAATATATTATCACATCACCGGAACCGGCAAATAATATCCAAGGAAGGGTTTAACAGTTTACTGTGTTTTTGTTTTTTCACACAACTTATAATATATATATGGTGTGCGAAAAGCGACTAGAGACACCTATTAAGATGTTTCATATTGCAAAATTACGTAATATTTTAATACTATGCAAATAAATTGAATATAAATTGCAAAATATTTTAATATGACGTTCAATTAGTGCTTTGTGATATGAGGTTTGGGAGGGGTTTTTGAAGGGAAAGAAAATAGTTGGTGAGTGGGGATGAGCCAAGAGTTTGTTATTTTTAGCCGTTTGTAACAGTTGATATCTGATATTAACGGTTAATACCGGATATTAAATTGTGAAATGTCTTCCACTATTCGCCTATCTGTTTGGTTTCATTGAAATCTATATCAATCCCGATTTTTTTCATCAAGATAGATGCATTGAAGCTATCACAAACACCATCGGTCAATTTGTAGTCAAAATATAGTTCATTTTCCTTGGTTTTAACTCCGAAATTGTAATTTCTAATCGAGTTTGGATGTACATACACCATCTCGGTAAGTGCGAGGTCGTGTGTGGCTATTATACCGGAAGCTTTATTTTTCATCATTTGTTTGATAAGTGCTTTTGTTCCAACATGTCTGTCTTGTGAATTTGTGCCTCTGAGAAGCTCATCCAATAGCAAGAAACAATTATCATTTTTTTCAACATATTTGAGTATGGATTTTATCCTCTCCAATTCAGCATGAAAAGTCGAAAGATTATCCTCCAAAGAATCTATGATGCGCATATAAGTAATCAACTGTACACTTGATACTTCAAATGATTCTGCACAAACCGGGCATCCGTTTAAGGCCAATACTGTATTTAATCCTATGGTTCTTAAAAATGTACTTTTTCCTGCCATATTTGAACCGGTAACTATGTCGAATTTTCCTTTTCCTTCAATGCTATAATCATTGTCTATCCGGTTTTCTTTATTTATAAGAGGATGTCCAATATTTTTTCCCTTTATCAATAATTCTTTATCAGATATCAGTGGAAATACCCAATCGGGATTATTAAAATACAAGATACTCAATGAAAGATGTGCGTCAATATCCCCGATTTTGTCGAGCCATAATTTGATTTTTGAAGAATTTTTCAACATCCAATCTTCGATTTTATACGAATAATGTATATCCCAAAAAAGAAACAAGTTCAGAATACTTGCAACTACGAGATTCAGGCGATAATCCAAACTTTTTATCAATCCTGATAGTTTTCTCAGTTCCTTATCAATTTTATCTTCTCCTGTCAAATCCATTTTAATATTCTGCAAATGTTTTGATTTAAATTTACTTTTCTTTATTAATTTTATCAAAGCCGAATACTTCAAAAACAGTTTTTCCTGCTTAGAGATATGTTCATGAATAAGGTCAACTCTCTTTTTGAATTTCATTGTGATAAAATAGTTTATCGTCAACAGTGGAATTGACAGCCTCCACCATACCGGATTGATAAAACCAACTATAAGAGATATTGTTGTTAGAGCAGAAAGTATATACAAAACCACTTTTAGCACCTTTTTATCCTTAAAATAGTATTTGAATACTCTGACCCATCTATCAATACTATCATCATCTTCTTTGTCTTTGTCAGATATGTAAAATGTCAAAAGAAACTTATCCCTGAATTTATTTTTAGTAGCGAGTTCTTTAACTATTTCTTGTCTATCCAAAATATCTTGTTTTGGATGAGAAGTTCTTAATAACCAATCTGATAATATTTTTTCTCCCTGTACTGTTACTGTTCTATTAAGTATATTGAACAAAGAGTATTTACCAAAAATATCCAAATCTGAAGAATACTCGTGTTTTGGATTTTTATATTTTTCTCCATCGCCAAAAATATTAGTCGAAGACAAAACATTCAATTCGTTCTTATATATCCGGATCAACCGATTATTCTTTTCATTTAGCTTTATCAGTTTATTATGTTTTTTTACAAGGAAAGCAAAAAAGACTATCAAAGATATTGCAACCGCAAAACCAATAGTATTTGATATGGAAAATCCCAAATAAATAAGATAAATACCGGCTAAAACAACTGTAAGTCTCATAATTGATAGGTGAGATATTTTTTTCAACAATACTTTTTTGCTATCATTGAGTGTATTTATCTTTTGATTATAGTAGTTCTGCATGTTAATACTCTTGTGTTTTTTATCAACTTGGGGTTTGAATCAATTTCATAACAAATTCTATCAATGGATAGTTGTTATTTGTTTTTAATTTTGACTTAGTTATTTATGTGCAAAGACAGTTGCTTTTTTCTTGATTCTATAAAAAGTTGAATAAACCCAATCTGGATTTTAAAATCTTGAAGTTGATTTTCATATTGATTAATACTGAAAAGAACGTGTTTTTCTTATTATTTCAATGGGATTTATCGTTGACTTGAGCCGAAATTGACCTTTTATTGGTAAAAAAAGCAAAAAAGTTGCTTGAATACTTATTATTTAAATAAAAAAATATACCTTTGCACTCCAATTTTAAATACTCAATAACAGATTGATATGGAAACTATAAAAATAAATGCAGAATTAAGAGATTCTAATGGTACAAGTGGTGCTAAAAAAGTTAGACAAAATAATTTGATTCCGTGTGTTATGTACGGAGGGGATGATCAATATAAATTTACAGTTAAGCCCTTGGATGTTCGTGGTTTGGTTTATACTCATGAGTTTAAAACCGTTGAATTGAACCTTGGTGATAAAGTTACAAAAGCTATATTGAAAGAAGTGCAATTTCATCCTGTAACAGACAATATTTTGCACATGGACTTTCAAGAATTGGTTCCTGACAGAAAAGTAAAAGTTTCTGTACCGGTTAGTTTTACCGGTGTAGCTCCGGGAGTAAAAGCGGGAGGAACAAAAGTTGCTCTGCTTAGAAAGATTAGTATTAAAGCTACACCTGATAAGTTGGTAGATACTATTGTTGGAGATATTTCAAATCTTGAATTAGGATCTTCATTAGCAGTTAAGGAATTGATAATTCCCGAAGGCATTGAAGTATTGGAAAATGAAAATACTCCGGTTTTATTTATTGAAACTCCAAGATCTCTTAAGAGTATGGAAAGTGCTGCTGATTTGCTTGAAGAGGGAGGAGAAGAAGCTGAAGGAGCTGAATCTGCTGAAGCACCTGCAGAATAGAGTTTATAAAAATAAAAAATATTTAAGACCGCCTCGATTGAAGCGGTCTTTTTTTGTTTCGTTATTTTGTGCATCTACAAATCGAGCCGAAAAGTTGTGGCTTAGCATTATTCTCCTGTTTTCTGCACTACCGCCCCCTCTGGCATCCTGCGAAAACCTTGCTCTCCCCCTTAATAATTTTTCATTTTGATAAAAAAAAGAGCCTGACCCATATTGATCAAGCTCTTTTTTTATTTATTACATTCCATACAATCAATGGAATCTGATAAATTCTTTTACCCATTCTGATGTAACGGATTTTGGTCTTTCCAATGGAAGGCCTAAAGCTCTAGACCAAATCGAAGCAGCCAATACTCCCAAGGCTCTTGATACACCAAATAATACTGTGTAATACTCATATTCTTTAAATCCATAATGAACCAATAGTGCACCTGAATGTGCGTCAACATTTGGCCAAGGATTTTTTACTTTGCCAAGACCTTGAAGAATTGGTGGTACTTGTTCGAATAATTGCCAAATAATATTAACAAGTTTTGAATTTTTGATATTTCTTTCAGCAAATCTCTTTTGAGCAATAAATCGAGGGTCAGGTCTTCTCAAAACAGCATGACCATAGCCGGGAATCACTCTACCGGAGTTCAAAGTATCTTGTATATACTTTTTGACCTGTTCATCAGTTGGTTCATCTGTACCCAATGTTTCAATCATTTCAAATACCCATTTGATAACCTCTTGGTTTGCCAATCCGTGCAATGGCCCTGCTAAAGCATTTATTCCTGCCGACAATGAGAAATAAGCATCACTCAAAGTTGAATTAACCAAGTGAGTTGTGTGAGCTGAAGCATTTCCTCCCTCATGGTCGGAGTGAATAGTCAAGTATATTCTCATGAGTTCCATAAATCCTTTGGAGTCATTTCCAAGCATATGGGCAAAATTAGCACCCCAATCTAAATTTGGATCAGGATCAATTTGTTTGCCATTATTGTATTTTCTATTGTAGATGTATGCTGCCAATAAAGGCAATGTAGCAATTAGGTTCATCGTGTCCTCATATGTAGGATCCCAATAATCATATTTGGACATTCCCTCAGCATATTTTTTCTTAAATACGCCATCATTTCCCATGGACAAAATACCCATACTAAACATAGTCATAGGATGTGTCTCTTTAGGCATAGCGTCTATTACATCTTTTGTGTGTTGGGGTAGATTGGCTCTTTTTTGCCATTGCTTGGTCAACCATGATACATCTTCATGCTCCGGCATTTCTCCTGTTAGAAGTAGCCAAAATAAACCCTCAGGGAGTGGCTCATCACCATCTTTTGCTGTAGGCAGTTTCTCTCTAAGTTCAGGAATAGAAAAGCCTCTGAACCTGATTCCTTCAATTGGGTCAAGTGCAGATGTCTCATAAGTCATTGACTTAAGACCACGCATTCCTCCATACAATTGTCTAATCGCTACCTGGTCAACTACCTTGTCACCGTTTTCCTTAAGGAGAGCTTTTACCTCTTTTCCAAGTGCTGTTGCTTTTTCTTTAAAAATAAGCTTTAATTTATCCATAATGATATATTTATTTTGAATTTTAATTGAAATTATTATATTCTTCTTTCAAATACGGTACAAATTTAATAATTTTTCTTTTATAAATTTAACTTAAAGTAAAATCATAGTATTATTTATATTCTTTATTATTTAGTATTATTCTAAATTTATATGCGGGTTAAATATTTTACCCTCTAATATTGTAAGATATTATCATAAAAACTATGTCAGTATTAGCAATTGTCGGATATTTGGGCTTTCAATTAATCATATGATAAATTTCGAACGACATACTTTGGATAATGGAATGGTTTTATTGATGAACATCGACAAAACCACTCCTTTGGTTGCTTTCAATATTATGTATAATGTGGGCTCAAAAAATGAAGATGAGTCCAAAACCGGTCTGGCACATCTTTTTGAACATTTGATGTTTTCCGGGACGAAACTTGTACCTGATTTTGATAGCCGTACACAAATAGTAGGAGGCGAGAATAACGCTTTTACCAATGCGGATATTACCAGTTTCTACATCACTTTACCTGCGCAGAATATCGAAACGGCTTTTTGGCTTGAATCGGATAGAATGGTCAATTTGGTGTTGAGTAAGGAAAAATTTGAAAATGAAAAGAGGGTAGTAATCGAAGAATTCAAGGAAACTTCAATCAATGTACCTTATGGCGATATGTGGCATCATATGGCTGATTTGAGTTATACAAAACATCCATATAAATGGCCTACAATTGGGAAAAAAATAGATCACATTCAGAACTTTACCCTTGATGATATTTTTAATTATTACAATGACTATTATCACCCAAAAAATGCAATTATTTCTATTAGTGGAAATTTTGATAAAGAAAATGCAATCAATTTGGCTGAAAAATGGTTTGGGAGAATCTCTAAAAAAGGTAAATCTGATTTTTTATTTCCAAAAGAACCTAAGCAATTAGAATCAAAAACTACAATTATCAGGGATAATGTGCCGGCAAATGCCATTTATATGGCTTTTCATATGAGTGGGAGGGGTGATGAGAATTATTATACTCAGGATTTGATTTCAGATATTTTAGGTCGTGGTCGCTCTTCAAGATTATATCATAATTTGGTTAAAGAGCAGGAGATATTTACGGATTTGTACGCCTATGTCACAGGAAATATTGATCCGGGATTATTGATTATCGGAGGTAGTTTCTCTGATAAAACAGATCAAAAACTGGCAGTTGAGAGTATTCATAAGGAATTGGACTCAATGAAATCAGTATTGGTAGATAAATATGAGTTGAGAAAGCAAATCAATAAAATTGAAAATCAAATGGCATTTTCTGAAATTGGCATTTTGAATAAAGCTATCAATTTGGCGCAGTATGAATTATTGGGAGATCCCAATCTCATCAATAAGCAAGAAGAACTGTATGAAGAAGTGACTCCGGAAGATATTTTAAGGGAGTCAAATGAGATTTTGCAAGAAAACAATTGTTCGAAAGTTTTATATCTAAAGGATTAGTTGATTTATGTCATTAAGTAAGATAATAAATAGTATTCCGGTTAAGTATTTTTATATATTAGCCATACTTTTGATTTTTCCTGCTTTATTGATAAATCTTGGTTTACTAACCTTTAATGAAGATGAAGCCATTCGTTCTTTGGTGGCATTGGAAATGAAATATTCCGGGAATCTTATCGTACCAACATTAAATGGTACATACTATTATTTCAAACCGCCCTTATATAATTGGATAATCCTCTTGTTTTACAATATATTCGATGATGTGACACCTTGGACTGCGAGGTTCGCAACAATAGTCAATTTATTGGCTTTCACATTCACAATCTATTTGGTAAACAAAAAGTATTTGGATAAACATAAAGCTATAATAATCGCTTTGGTATCTATCACTTGCGGTAGGATTATCTTTTGGGATTCGATGTTGGCATATATCGATATCTCATATTCCTGGGTTACTTATGTGGAGATAATGTCGATATTTATTTTTTATAAACAAAAGAAATATTGGCAATTGTTTTTAGTGAGCTATTTACTTATGTCCATCGGTTTTTTGATGAAAGGATATACATCGATAGCGTTTCAAGGACTGAGTTTGGTCGCATTTTTTATTTGGAAAAAAGATTTTAAAAGATTATTTTCTATACCTAATTTTGTGGGATTAGGTCTGTTTGGATTGATAGTGGGAGGATATTATTTCGCTTATAGTCAGTACAATAGTATCGAAAATACTTTTACTCCACTATTGGATCAGTCGGTACGTAGAACTGCAATACACAAAACGATTGATATTTGGCAAACAGTCTGGCATTTGTTTACTTACCCATTTGACAATGTTTATCACTTTTTGCCTTGGTCTTTGATGATAATATTGGTCTTCAGCAAGAGAAGTGTAAAAGCTATTTTTAAAAATGATTTTGTGGCGTTTAATGCCATAATGTTTTTAGCAAATATCACAGTGTATTGGGTTTCTGTAGAGGTATATCCACGATATATCTTGATGCTTGCACCAATGATTTTCACTGTTTACATTTATATTTACGATGTTCATTTTGCAGAAAATAGTCGTTTGGTCAAGATATTGCATATCCTCTTTTTGATATTATTTGTGGCTATTTTTGCGGTAAGTTTTTTGCCTTATATTGAAGAAAGGGCTTGGTTGAATGAGAACTATATTCAGAAGACTATATTTTTAAATATTTCAATACTTTTATTGACTATAATATATTATTTCAGAAAAAACAATAAATTAATCATCATGGTTTTGTTGATATTGGTAGTAAGGATAGGCTATGATTGGTTTATGATTCCGGGTAGGAGGAGAGATGATCCCGGATATGACAAGGCGGCGATAAATATTGGAAATAAATATAAAAATGAAGCAATATATATCTATAAAAATTCCAAAATAGATTATACTGCTTCGTATTATATCGCCAGGCAAAGAGGTAAAATCACCAGGAGAAAGTTTAAAGATTTTTCACCTCAGGAATACTATCTAATCGACACCTCTCACTGTCTGCTCGACACTATACAATTCAGAATTGTAGAGGAATTTATTGAGCGGGAATCCGACCGTACTCTTTTTGTGATAAAACCCCATAAAGCCATTAATAATTAATGGTGATGATGTCCACCACTATGAACGTGTCCGTGATCCAGTTCTTCTTGAGTAGCATCTCTAATATCCAAAATTTCTCCTTTGAAATATAGGTCTTTGTCAGCCATTGGGTGATTGAAATCCATTACAACCACATCGTCTTTTACTTCAACTACTTTAGCATTTAAGTGACGCCCATGTTGATCTTGCATGGTCAATACATTTCCTATTGTCAGCATTCCATCTTCAACTTTTCCATCTACTTCAAATGTTGATTTAGGCAATTCAATGATATTTTCAGGATTTGAAAGTCCATACCCGTGAGCTGCATCAATTTTAAATTGGAAAGTATCACCTTTCTTTAATCCTTCAAGATTTTCTTCAAATTTTGGAATCATCATTCCCAAACCGTAGATAAATTCCAAAGGTTGGTTTTCTTGTGTTTTTTCGGTCAATTCACTTTCGAAACCGTCGGTTCTGAGTTCATAACTCAGGGAAACGACCTTGTTTTTTTCAATTTTCATTGTAAGTTTTTTATTGAGCCACAAAGGTATATATTTATATCAAATATACTCTAAAATGACGCATATATTCAATTTTATTTTTTCTATGCAATTAACTTGTCATTCAAATACTGTTTTTCAAATTCTATTAGTCCTTTTTTGTTAATGTATTTTTTCAGTTACCAATATATCATTAATAGACTATTTTTAAATTACCCTTAAGTCCAATAGAAGATGTGCTTTCATTGATTTTTCGTTTTTCTCCTTTTAATTATAAGTCTGAATTTTGATAATTTTCAATTTCAGTCAAAGAGCAGTTTGAATGTACACCATCCTTAATCAATTCATGAGACCATTTTCCATTTTTTTATAGGAATATTCTTTCAAAACATGGTGTTTATTGAATTTCTTTTTTATATGTACAGTCAATTTATTTGCCAAATAGGTTTTAATTTCTTCAGTCAGTTTTCTGTCGTTATATTTTGTTTTTGAATATGTTCCGGTCTTTTTATCGTTTATGTCAAAATATTCAATCCTGCTTCAATTGCTTCTAATAGTACTTTGGAGTATTTATGTGAGCTAACTGATTTTTTCAGAGCCTCAATATCCATCATTCCCGTGTCTTTTATCCAATAGGATAGTGCTGCTAATGCAGCTCCTCTTTTACCTGCTGCTCTGTTAAAGTCTCCGTAAACAACCTTGTTTTTCAAACTTTCGGTTTCTTCATTTTTCAAACTGTTATCCAAAATTATTGTACTGTTTTCTTGGATATTTCCTTTGATTTTATTCCAACCGTCATCTGATACGACAATTACAGCATCGGGTGTTTCAAGACCTGTATATTTGACGGGAGTAGTCGAAAGAATCACCTCAGCAATCGAAAACCCTGTTCCTACTGTTACGGGATATTCGCCTTTCATCGTGCTGTGAAGTCCTGAAAACATTCCTGTAGTTGCTAATAATTTAGCTGCCGACTGCACACCGCCACCTGCAGATCCTGCCAGCACTAAGCCGACTCTTTTTTCTATCTTTGAATCAAATTCTTTTTCTATGATTTGCAAATTATCCAATAGTGATTTTCTTTCTTTATGGTGTGCTCTTACGGGGATTCTTTCATTTCTATATACCTCAGCTTCTTCAAATACTTCTTGAAGTTCGTCGAGTTTTTTAAATGCATAAGAAGTACAAAGGCTGGAGAATTCCACAATTGAGAATCCATTTACTTCGATTGCGTCCTTTAATACTTCCGTATATGTTTTAATCGAAGTTGCTCTGGCACTAAAGGCAGCCCCCGAAGCATGAGCCAATTTGACAATATCAAAAGGAGGAACATCTACTTCAAAATGTCTTTGTTCTTTAAATTTTTGAGTGGAAAGACCACTTATTTGACCCCCGGTCATACCATAGAGAAGATTGTTCATTACAACAAGAGTTATATCAATATTTCTTCTTGCCGCTTCCAATACATGTTGAAGACCGATTGTAACTCCACCGTCACCTTGTATGACTATGACTTTTTTATTGGGATTATCCAGTCCTAATGAAACACCAACACCCAATGCAGGAGCCCTTCCGTGTAATCCATGTATTGAATGAGTGTCAAATAATGGATCAACTAATCCACTACAACCGATATCACTTACAATGACAGTATCGTGATTTGTATATCCCAACTGTTCCATTGCTTTGGCTATACTTCTTACTATAATACCGTGTCCACACCCTTGGCAGAAAGGCATTTTGACCTTATTTAAAATTTTATTCTTTGTCATTATTTTACCGCTTTAACTATTTCAGAAGGACTAATCAAACTACCGATTTTATTTACTGCAATAACCTTAGCAGGAGCATTTTTACCGTAAATAATTTCTTTGTAGATACCTCCGATATTTTCTTCAACAAAAATCACACTATTAAATCTATCCATTATTTCCATTACTTTTGGCGGAACCGGAATCATTGTTTTTACAATCAAAAGCGCAACTTTCTCACCTGAATCTCTAAGTTCAGCTACGGCATCTCTGGCTGCATCTGCCGATATGCCATAAGTAACAATCAATTTGTCCGCTCCATCTTGGTTATCAAAATCATAAAAAGCAATCTCGTCAATTCTTTTTTCAAATTTTTCCTTTAGTCTTTTGGTATTAGCCATTGACTCCGGATCATTTTTCTTTATCAATCCTGCGTCATTATGTGTAGAAGCATTTATCCTTACTTGATATTTATCATCACCCAATGGAATGTAAGGGGGAACCATTTCTTTTCCGGTTTTATACGGTTTGTAAGGCTCTTCTACCTTTGTTGAAAATTTTTCTACCGGCTTTATTTCTTTCAATTTATTAAGATCGAAACTTTTATTTGTCATTACCAGTTCCTTGGAAGTAAGTAATATGACAGGAGTTCTGAATTTAATCGCTGTTTTAATTGCTTCGTAAGTCATGGTCCAAGAGTCTTCAAAATCAGAATGGCTAAAAACAGGAATCGGATAATGACCGGAAATAGCACCATAAGTAAACATCAAATCTCCTTGGGCTCCTGTAGTTGCAGAGCCGGTGCTGGGACCAAGTCTTTGAGTCAGTATCAAAAGCATTGGTAATTCCATCGCATAAGCCATGTTCAATCCCTCTGTCATAAGAGCAAGACCGGGAAAAGCTGTGGCAGAAACAGGAAATTTTCCCGCTGCGGAATACCCTGCCATCCATTGCATCACGGTAATCTCATCAGGACCTGCTAAGAATGAGGGGAATCTCTGAGTTCCATATTGATAGAATCTATTGGAAGGAGTGATAGGATAACCTATAAATACATCAGCCCCTGCTTTTACACAAGCCTCAGTTATCAACATTGAAGCATCTGTAAACACCATTTGTTTATTATTCTTTTCCAATTTTAATTTGTTTTTTTATTAATTAGCAAAACATTGCAACAAAGGTAAACAGAATTATCCTAAAACATAAAATATAATAATGAAATAGTTCAGTTATTGATATTGTATATAAGTAGTGTCGGCAAGAGAACATATCAAAAATTGGGCGTATTTCATTTTTTACGAGGACACCAACAGATTATATGCCAAATTTTTTCGAAATGCCCGTACCAATCAAATTTAGTGATGGGATCAACGATACCTTGATTGTGTATAATCAAAAAACTGTTGATGATACGCTATTCTTTTCATTTCCTGATTTTGAACCCACTTCAGCACAATTTGATCCGGATTTGTGGTTATGTGCAAAACATACAATTAACAAAGAGAGTGTTCCTGTAAAAACTATACATTGGACAGGAGAAACTAATAGCCTTTGGAATATTAGCACAAATTGGGATTGCGGAATACCCACATTGAATGATGATGTAGTGATACCAAAAAATACTCCTCAATGCATCTTGTTACACAATGGTTTTTGTAATCATCTTAAAGTAGAAAATGGAGCACAGTTGTCAACGCCTATAGGAGCTATACTTCATGTAGGAGGTTGAGTTTCAGGTATATGTTGATAAACAAAAAGAGACCGCCTCATTAATTTGAAGCGGTCTCTTCGTGGTACCCCCAGGAATTGAACCAGGGACACCAGGATTTTCAGTCCTGTGCTCTACCAACTGAGCTAGGGTACCATGCTTTACTATACCTGTGTATAATTTTTCTAAGCGGCTGCAAAATTATACTCTTTTTTTGTAATTAACAAATATTTCTTTAGTATTTTTGTAGTTTTTGTAAAAAAAATAAAATGAAGATACATTCAATAACATCATTAATCAGTATTCCATTTGTATTTGCAGCTTTCTATTACGGATATTTAACTTTTGTTTTAGATGATCCTAACACTTTTATATATTTCTTTATTTCAGTATTAATCGCAATAATTTTGCATGTTTTTCAACCTCAAATCGATTATTACTGGTATTCAAAACACCCTCAAAGATTACAGGACAAAGAACAAGAGATTCTTCGATTGACTTCTACTTACTATAATTCATTGAGCGAAGAAGATAAAAAGATTTTTGAGAATCGAGTGTATATTTTTATGAGAGCTAAAGAATTCAAATGGGTCAGAGAGGAGCAAAAAGATCTTCCTGTTGATATGAAGTTGATTATTGCAGCCAATGCTATTCAGCTAACTTTACGAAAAGAAGATTTTTTATACGACAATTACGATTATTATTTTGCATACAATCACCCTTTTCCCACTCCTGAAATGCAATTTTTACATTCGGTAGAAGTCAATCATGAAGACAAAATGGCAATATTCAATATAGAATTTTTGATGCAAGCTCAAAACATAAATAATAAGATATTTAATATCGGTTTATTCGCTTTTGCAGAAATATTCTTAAAACTTAATGAAAGGATAAGTTTTTCAAGTCTTGATAAAAATCAATTTTGGCAAGACATGGAAAAGGTTTCGGGTATCAGTAAAGATTCTGTCATCAGTCATATTGGATATGAACCAAAATCATTGTATCCTGTTATGATTACAATCTTTTTTATGTTTCCAAAGAGTTTTGAAGCTCTTCTTCCAAAGAGATTTGAAGAATTAAGTAATGTTTTCTTAAAGAAATGATATGAGTATAGAGATACCGGCAGTACATCAAGTTTCAATATTCAAAATACCTGAATACAAGACGATAATATTAGACAATGGTATTCCGGTTCATATATTACAAGCTCCTGAACCGGACGTCGTTAGGATGGATGTGGTTTTTGATGCAGGTAGAATTCATGAAAACGGAAGAGCCATTGCCAAAACAACATCGGTATTATTGCGGGAAGGAACTAAGAAAATGACTTCTGCCCGGATTGCAAAATCATTGGATTTTTTCGGTGCTTCTCTCACTTCAGACGCCTCTATGGATACTGCAACTGTCCAGGTTCATTGTATGGGGAAGTATTTTGAAGAAGTACTTACTATATTGGATGATATATTGAAAAATCCGTCTTTTCCCGATGATGAGCTCTCTAAATTTAAAATAAGGATTTTGGAAAAATTAGAAGTGGAATTGTCGAAGAATGAGGTTTTGGCTTACAGGCATTTTACTGAAAAAATATTTGGAGCCGGTCATCCGTATGGCTACAATACGATGCCGGAAGACTACAAAGCAATAAGGACAAATCAATTGGTCGAACATCATAAAAAAAATTATACAGCAAATAAATGTAAGATATTTATAACCGGGAATATTGATGAGAATAAAATAAAACTTATCAACAAGACTTTGGGGTATATTGATAAAACCCCTGTAGTGGATAGTAAAATTGAATATAAAAAGCCAATTGAATCAGTTGGTGTTAGCAAATACAATACCGAAAGAATACATCAAACAGCGATAAGAATCGGAAGAAAATTGTTTTCGAGAAATCACAAAGATTATGCTGGGATGTATTTATTAAATACCATTTTAGGGGGATATTTCGGTTCCAGATTGAGCTCCAATATAAGGGAAGATAAGGGATATACTTATGGCATTTATTCCACAATAGATATGATGATAAAGGATGGATATTTTATGATAAGTACGGATGTTGGAAGTCAATATTTGGAGGATACTTTAAGCGAAATTTACAAGGAAATAGATATTTTGAAAACTGAGAAAATTGATGAAGAGGAACTTCAATTGGTGAAAAACTATATTAAAGGAAACTTTCTTTCATTGATAAATGGAAATCTTAATTCTTTGAATATTATCAAAACGGTCGAATTGGCAGGATTGGATAAATCTTTTTACACGGATTTTGTAGATGAAATCAGCAATATGAATGCAGACCATTTAATGGCTTTGGCAAATAAATATTTGAATAAAGAAGATTTTGTTGAAATACAAGTGGGAGACACAAAAAGATAGTATGGAAAATTGGGAATTGAATTTTAAATGGTTAAAACTTCAACATTTTATTAGGGACAAATTTGAGATGGAAGTATTACCAAATATAGACACGGTACTTTTTTTGGTAGGTATTCAGAAATTGGGTAAGATGCAGGAAGATTATACAAAGGAGGATAAATTGAGTATTACAACTCTTGGAATGTGTGAAGTTCTAAAGCAAGATGGTTATTTTGTAGAAACAGGAGTTGACGATGAGGGGTGGCCGGTTTGGGATGAATTGAAACCATTTGAACCCGAATCTGATATAAAGGGGCAGGAAATACTAAAGATAAACGCAATAGATTATTTTGAGAGATATTATGACTTAAAAGAATTTAATGATGATGTATAGCAATTATTGTCTGCACGAAAACACTAAATAGTTTTGTTATAAAAAAATATTTCTACTGATTTTATGTTATAAATAACTATTGTTGTATGTTGCATTTTAAAATTAAATAGATTAAAAAATGAAAAACTTATTGCCTATTCTATTTTTGGTAACTATTTTATTTGCAAGTAGCTGTAAAAAAGGGAAAAGACAAGCGGTTATTGAAACAAAATTTGGAAACATTACAGTAGAATTATCCGATTCAACCCCAATACACAGGGATAATTTTATCAAATTGGTAAATGATGGGTTTTATGACGGTCTTTTGTTTCACAGGGTGATTAGTGACTTTATGATACAAGGGGGTGATCCGGAATCAAAAGATGCACCGATAAGCAAAAGGCTCGGAGCAAATGGTCCCGGATATACAATTTCTCCGGAATTAAAAGGGCTTTTGCATTATAGGGGAGCATTGGCATCTGCGAGAAAAGGCCCTAAAGGAAATCCTGACTCAGGTTCACAGTTTTATTTGGTTCAAGGCAAAAAACAGTTGACTGAAGAGGATTTGAAGAAAGCCGAGCAATACAATAAGCTTACATATACCGACGAAGAGAAAGCTAAATATCTAAAAGAGGGAGGATATCCGTTTTTAGACAATAATTACACGGTCTTTGGGTATGTGATTGATGGAATGGATGTAATAGACAAGATCGCAAATGTAAAAAAAGTACCGGGAGACAGACCCGCGGAAAATATTGCTATGAAAATTAAAATGATAAATTAAATTTATGAAGAGAATAATATATTTTGTTTTTGCTGTTGTACTGGCATCATCTTGTAATCGACCAATCGCAAAATTTGTGGTGGAAAATAGTGACAATGCGAATGCTCCTGCAAAAATCAAATTCAAAAACGAATCAAAAAAAGCCGAAGAGTTTTATTGGGACTTTGGTGATGGTGACACATCCTCTGTTGATAATCCGGAACATAAATATTTAATGTCCGGAAATTATACGGTTGAGTTGGTGGCAAAAAAAGGCAAAAAGATATCCAAGACGAAAAAAAAGGTTCATATACAAGCTCCTGTTGTGTGTTTGGTATTAATAGAAACTCCATATGGTGATATGGAAGTAGAGCTTTATGATGAAACACCAAAACACAGGGATAATTTTATTAAATTGGCTGAAAAAGGATTTTATGACGGACTATTGTTTCATAGGGTTATCGATGGATTTATGATACAAGGGGGAGACCCCAATTCAAAAAATGCCCCAAAGGATAAAAGACTTGGTTCAGGTGGTCCGGGATACCAAATAGATGCAGAGTTTAATCCTGATTTGATACATCTAAAGGGAGCGTTATCTGCTGCGAGAATGGGTGACAATGTCAATCCGGAGAAAAAATCTTCAGGTTCTCAATTTTTTATTGTTCAAGGCTCAAAACTCACAGATGCACAACTAAAACAAATCGAGCAAAGAAAAGGAATTCATTACACAGAAAAGCAAAAGAAAGAATACAAGCAAATAGGTGGTACACCGTTTTTGGATGGAGATTATACTGTATTTGGTAGAGTAATCAGTGGCTTGGATGTAATAGATAAAATTGCAAAAGTTAAAAAGAACAGGGCTGATAGACCTGTTGAAGATATTTGGATGAAAATAAAAGTTATAAAATAATTATGGAAATACTGGGATTAGATATTGGTGGTACAGGAATCAAAGGTGCTATTGTAAATACAAAAACAGGAGAGTTATTGACAGAAAGAGTGAGGGTGCTTACCCCACAGCCATCTACTGCTGAAAATATGGCATTGACAATAAAGGAGATAATTGATAAATTAGACTATAAAGGTGAGTATATCGGTGTTGGTTTTCCCACATTGATAAGAGACGGCATAGTCCAATTCACATCCAATATTGACAAATCTTGGTTGCACGTTGATATAGCGAAAAAATTTGAAGAACTGATAGGCTTTAAGTTTTTTCCTTTAAACGATGCTGATGCTGCGGGTATTGCAGAAGCTGTTTACGGTAAAACAAAGGACAGAAAAGGTCTGGTATTGTTCTTGACCATCGGTACCGGTATAGGTTCCGCATTGATATATGACGGCAAGTTGATACCCAATTCGGAATTCGGAAAAGTAGAATTCAAAGGAGATGTTGCAGAGGCTTATGCTTCCAATAAAACAAGAAAAGAAAAACAATTGTCGTGGAAAAAATTTGGAAAAAACTTAAATGAATATCTAAATTATCTCGATATGTTACTGTCTCCCTCTGCCTTTATTTTGGGAGGTGGCGTAAGTAAAAAATTGGAAAAATATGCTCCATATTTAACTATTGAAGTTCCGGTTATCCCCTCTGAATTTTTAAACGCTGCCGGAGTAATAGGTGCTGCGTATTATGCATCTAAAGAAGTAGAGAGTAAGTAGTAGTACTCAAAGGTATCAGTTCTTTATGTTGTGTATTGTTGAGAGGTCAGAGACCTTCAACTCGAATGGGCTTCTTCTCTTCGTAAAACTACGCTCCAACATTGAGTCAAAGTGTCTTCTACCTCTTGGCGAAAAAGCTTATCCAGTCGATAAGAGGTTAAAAACCTTTATCTCAAAGTGACAACACCTCTTGACTAAACATCTCTCAATGTACTGATCCAAAGCATCTTCTGCCACTTGGTGGAAAATATACTCAGGACTCTCTAATATTCCTGCTTTACTAATGACAATCCTTTCTTGGTCATATATTTTAGAGAGTTCAGTCCAGCTGAACATAGGTATCAACTCAAAGGCATGTCACTAAAACATGGTTAAAAATGAATACTGTTTTTCTTGAAGGCATTAATTTATATACTTTTTATTTCCCCTTTTGTGTAACACTTATCTATTATTTGCGTATCTTGGTTATAGAATGCGATATGATAAAACAGATATTGATTATTTGATAGCTGAAAGTAAAAAAGGTAACAGCAGAGCTCAATTTAATCTATACAATAGGTATTGTAATAGTATGTTCAATACAGCCTACCGTATAGTTTATGATAAACAAGAGGCTGAAAACATAATGCAAGATGCTTTTTTGTCAGCTTTTACTAAATTAGATAAATACAAAAGTGAATTTAGTTTTGGTTCTTGGTTAAAAAGGATTGTAATAAACAGGTCAATTAGTCATTTGAGAAGCAGAAAAAATTACAATCAACTATTTGATTCAACTGCTATTTATTTGGATGATATGATGCAGGAAAAGACTGTGGATTATACAAATACAGGAGTGAAGCAAATAATTGAGAATATGAAAAAATTGAGTGATAGTTATCGAACAGTGTTAAGTTTGAATCTAATTGAAGGATATAATTATGAGGAAATATCTGAAATACTTGGAATTTCTAATCAAAACTGTAGAACTATTGCTTCAAGAGCAAAGGCAAAACTTAGACAATTGATAATTCAAAATAACTAACATGAGCAACTACATTAGTTTGGAAAAAATATTCAAAGAAAATAGAAAGGATTTTGATATAGAAAAACTTACTGATGGTCATGAAGAAAGATTCAAAGAAAAACTATTGAACTTTGAGGATAGACATAATAAAGAGAAAGTAATAAATTGGAAGTATATAGCTATTGCCGCTTCGATTGCTTTTATTTTGATGAGTATGGTAAGTATTTATAATTACGGTAAAAACAATGCTATATTAGCTTTGGTAAAATCTGATAGAAACATGTATAGACAGGATATGGTTTTGTCTATGATGGAGAGTCAATCTCCAAGCAAAAGACTAAAAGCAGTAAATTATATAGAAGAATATAGTGATCCTGATGATGAAATTATATCAGCACTTATTAAAACTTTGTCTAGAGATGACAACTCCAATGTTAGGCTATCAACTGCATTGGGTTTATATAAATTTGCTTATAGAAAAGATGTGAGAAAGGCATTAGCCGAAGCGTTGATATATGAAAAAGATCCAAATGTTCAGTTGGAACTAATCAATATTTTAGTCGCAATAAAAGACAAATCGGCGATAGAGACTATGGAAAAAATGCTAGGAAAGAAAGATGTTCATGATTTTGTCAAGGATCAAATCGAAAGGGGAATAACGGAAATTAATTTCAAAAAGATATAATTAAATAAAGTTGTGAGTCTGCACCGGTAAAAGAGTTTTATCATATCATACGTTTTCTTGAAGCCACTTGGTAGACTCATTTTTTTAAAAAAACCATATATTTAACATAAAAAAAATAATTATGAAAAAAATGCAGTTTTTATTTGCAACTTTTATTTTTATGGCATTTACTCTAAATGCTCAGGACTTTAAAAGAGATTTACAAGGGATAAACAGGGTGAAAATATATATGTCCGGTTCTTCTGACATAAAAGTAGTTTCTACGGATGATAATTCATTAAGAATCCATTCAGATGATTTTGAAAAACCTAAAAAACGAGAAGGGCTAAGAGCTATTTATTCAAATGGATATGATAATTCGAGTGTTGGCTTGTCAATTGAGGAAGAAAATGGGGACTTGATTATTAAAAAGCTCAAACCTATGAAAGCGGATGATTATGTTTTTTATATACCGAAAGATATGGATTTTAGTTTAAATAATCTATTATCAGGAGATATCGAAATCAAAGGATTTACTTCAGAAATAGAGATAAAAACTTTATCAGGTGATATAAAGATAGATGATGTGACAGGTCCGATTTTAGCTAATACGACATCAGGAGACATCACAGTGTATTTTGGCAAAGTTGCACAAGAAAGTCCTATGTCCTTTATGTCAGTATCGGGTGATGTAGAATTGGTTTTCCCGGAGGATACTAAAGCAAATATGGTTATGCAAACTCTTTCGGGAACATCATATACCAATATTGATAATTTGGAGCTTATAAATAAGGAAAAATCTGAAATAAAAGGAAAGAATAAAGAAGATAATTATTTTGGAAATTACAATTTTAGCTTTAATGAAAATATCAAAGCGAAAATAAATGGAGGAGGTGTCAAGATTTTGGTAAAAACTATATCCGGAGATATCATTTTGAAAGAAGATGAATGATGTGGAATAATATATGTGCATTTCATTTTTTCGTTTTTCCCATTCTTTGCCTCTGACTCCTAAAGGAGAATCAACCCGCATTGCGAAAAAATGATATGCGCCCAATAATATTTCTTGCGCAGCATATTAGAATACCGCTTTGAATTGCTCCAAAAATCTTATATCATTTTCAAAAAATGCGCGGATATCATCTATACGATGAAGTAGCATCGCTTGCCTTTCTATACCCATGCCGAATGCAAATCCGGTATATCTTTCGGAGTCAATTCCGCAATTTTCCAAGACATTGGGATCTACCATTCCACAACCTAGAATTTCCAGCCAACCTGTTCCTTTAGTTATTCTATAGTCGATTTCATCGTTCAAACCCCAATAAACATCCATTTCTGCACTTGGCTCGGTGAAAGGAAAGTAGCTGGGTCTAAGTCTTATTTTAGTGTCTTTTCCGTACATTTCTTGAGCAAAATACAAGAGAGTTTGCTTCAAATCAGCAAAAGATACTCCCTCGTCGATATAAAGTCCCTCAACTTGGTGAAACTGTGCGTGAGATCTGGCTGAGATTGTTTCATTTCTATATACTCTTCCGGGAGCTATTATTCTGATTGGAGGTTTTGAATTTTCCATTAATCTGGATTGGACAGAAGAGGTATGAGTTCTTAGCAATCTCTTAGTAGAATCTTTGAGATAGAAAGTGTCTTGCATATCTCTTGCAGGATGATCTTCAGGTGTATTCATCGCTGTGAAATTGTGCCAATCATCCTCAACTTCTCTGTCTTCAGCTACGGTAAATCCCAGTTTTGCGAATATATCTATTATCTTATTATTTACTATGGAAATGGGATGGCGTGAACCCAATCTGATCGGATCACCGGATCTTGTCATATCGATTTCATCCGCTTTTTTAGTAGATTCAGCGCTTTCCAATCTGTTATTTTCATCGTTGAATCTTTTTTCAGCTACTTGCTTTAGTTCATTGAGATATTGACCGAATTCTCTTTTTTTCTCATTAGCGATATTTCTTATTTCGCCGAAAAGAGGTTTGATAATATTCTTTGATCCAACAAACTTTTTTCTAAATGATTCTAACTCCTGAGAATTGCTAATATCGAAATTTTTAATTTCGTCCATTAATTCTTTTGCCTTATCAAATGCATCCATAGCTTTAATTTATTTCAGTATTATTTACCATTTACTTCCAACAGATACTCGTCTATCGCAGTGATTATCGATGGAGATTTGGGAGTTGGGGACATTATATCTATTATCAAATTGTGTTTTTCAGCTTCTTCTTTAGTATGATGACCGAATACCGCTATTCTGGTTTTGTTTTGTTTGAAATCCGGGAAGTTTTCAAACAAAGATTTTATTCCAAGAGGATTGAAAAAGACAAGCATATCATAGGTGATATTGCTCAAATCCGAAAGGTCGGAAGAAACGGTTTCAAACATTTTCAATTCGGTAAATTCGATATCATTTTTCTTAAGGAATTCTACGACTCCCACACTACCAAGATTTGATGTTGGGAGCAAAAATTTTTCCCCCTCTTTGAATCTGTCAAAAGCCGGTAGTATGTCCTCCAACATTTTCTGACCATAGAAAATCTTGCGTTTTCTGTAAACAATATATTTTTGAAGATAATTTGCTATTACTTCTGTTTTGCAATAATATTTGGTAGAAGTAGGCATTGTTATTTTTAAATCTTCACATTTTTTGAAGAAAAAATCAATTGCGTTCTTACTAGTCATTATTATTGCAGTAAAGTCCTCAAGATTAATTCTGTTTCGCCTAAACTCTTTGTTATCTACCGCAACTACATCTATGAATGGTCTCCAATCAATTTTCACTTTCCTGCGTTCTTCCAAATCAAAAAAAGGCGACCTGGCAGAAGTCGGTTTGGGTTGGGAAATTAAAATAGATTTTACCTCTATTTGCCTATCTTTGGCTGCTATATTTTCTGTAGCCATATTGCAATTTTTGAATAAGTTTACTACCCCGATTTTACAAATAATTCACAAAAAACTTGTATAAAAATAACAAGGGTAAAATTTCAAAAGCGCAAAGGTAAATAAAAAAATGAAAAATACTAATGCTAAAGTAATTATATGTAACCAAAAAACCTCTAAAAAGCCTTAATAGATACATAATCGCTATTAAAACTATACCAAAAATCAAGAAAATTGAGGATATTGCAGGTACGCTGTAGGCTGCGATTAGGTTGATAGGTAATAAAAATATCCCAAGGGAAATATTGAATAACAATATTGTGAAATTATAAATGATTAGAGCTTTTAAAGATGGAAATATCCAATTGAACAGGAATATCAAAATATGCTTCACTATATATATTATTGCTATTATCCCCAAAACTCTTAAAAACAAATCAAGACCGCTAATATTGTGTTTTGATTCTATATAGAGATAAACGAATATTGAAAGGTTTACAATGAAAGTGATGAAAAGGAAAAAATAAAATAAAAATTCCCTTTGCCCAAAATTACGCAATAAGGAATTGGTGTGATTGTAATACCATATTACTTTTACTATTTTTTGGATTAAACCACGATTGACACTCAATAAAAGTGCGAGAAAAATCAGTATAAATAAAAATATCCAAAGTAAAAAATCAGAAGAGCCATTAAAATTCTCCACACCTTGTTTCTTATCGCTTCTTCTTGGTGAAGAAATGATTTTTTTTCCGGTTTTGTTGATGTTTTTTAATTCGAATGGATTGCTGTCCGAATTAGTCTCTCTTATCTTTTCTATAGTATCAATAGACTCATCAATATCGATAACAGTCTTTTCAACAGCAGACTTATTTGGCTTTCCAATTCTCGATTTTATCTCAAAAGGATTAGTGTTTTGAGCCAATGCATCACTATTGGAAAATAACAGTACAAATAATAAAAGAATGTAGCTTAATTTATTCATAAGAGAACAAAATTAGTATTTAATTTTTTATAATTTCAATTTTATCTCCAGTTTTCGACAATAATCCTTTTTAATAATTCTAATTGTCACCTGTTAAAGAATAGAAAAACAGAATATTGTGGTTCATGTTTGATTATTATTTTATTAAGAATTTTTAATACTATTTGCGTATGGGTAGTTCTGAAACCACTATTTGCATAGAGCACCCCACTTATATAATTAATCCGTTTTACTTCTATAAACTACAGCAATGTGCCGTTAGGCACAAAACATGGGTAAAAAAATCTATACTCACTAAAAAGCATACCGTAGGTACGCTATATTAAATACATCAACAAAACTTCATGTGAAAAAGTGAAAAAATGAAATGCACATAGTGCTCTGCGCAGAAAATAACTATACATATATACTTGTTCTTTTTTATTTATACTTCGTTGAAGAACCTCGCAAATAGCTACGGCTATTCACGAGAACCTTCGCCTTGTCTAAATAAAAAATTACTGCGTCTAATATGCACACTTATTTCTTGCGCAGAGC
>Ga0256832_1000200_pt1 | contig 37415 bp, 26 predicted proteins | sample 134614metaG_FD_190534 | JGI IMG/M metagenome (GOLD analysis project Ga0256832, IMG submission 190534) | Hydrothermal vent microbial communities from Lau Basin, Pacific Ocean - 134-614 | ecosystem: Environmental > Aquatic > Marine > Hydrothermal vents | place: Pacific Ocean: Lau Basin | collected...
ATTGGAAGGAACTAATCTGCGAGGATTCTCCCATTCAAATTACTACTTGGATCCAGCAACGCATATCTTGAGGGTGGTATGGTCGGATCCGGAGGGTATATATATTTTCAAGGACCAAAACCTTTTGTTTTTGCGGTTGTACGACGGTACCAAGGAAATTAGTTTGAGCAAAGTAGACTGGAGACACTCTAAGGGTGAAATTATTCAGAATGACTTGGAGGAATCTGTAGCAATGGATTTCATATACATGGATTCTGAAATTATTAAAGGAGATACTAAAGAGCAATTGTTAGATGTTGAGGTCCATCCAAACCCATTTCATAACGAGGTTGAGATAGCGTATTTTCTTATGAGAGGAAGTGAAGTCTCAGTGCGTATCACAGATCAGTTTGGTAGACAAATGTACAGTTCTGCAGGATTAGAGGATTTGGGAGAGCATACATTTAGAATAGCGCAATCCAAGGATTGGAGAGCCGGAGTATATTTTTGCACCATTCGGACGGACGAACAAACAAGGACCATTAAGTTGGTTAAGACAGAGTAAATACGACGGTATTGGATGAAAGCATGCTCGCTAAAAAATGATATAACATGATGAATAGTATATATTTAAAGAAAGACATCCCAAAAACGTCTGAGAGGAGAACGATGAAGAGCCTTTGGCTCTTCACGTTCCTTTCAATTTTTATGCTTCAAAGCAACCGGGTGTTTGCAAATGATGGCCTATTGAATGAAGAGCTAGGCGCAGTAGATTGCATTGCGCATGTTCAAATCTCTTTGGACAGTACGGGTTTCTTTGTCATAAAACCTGTGAATTTACTATCGGGGCATTATCCGGACTTAGGGGTGTTTAAGGTAAATATTATGGAGAAAGGAAGACAGGATACGCTTTTCTGTAGTGATATAGGACATCCGGTTAGCGTAATGGTCTTGGATACTGTAAGCGGAAATTCTTGTTGGTCCACGGTTTATGTCGAAGATAAATTGCCTCCGGTGATTACTTGCGTTAATGACACGTTGTTTTGCACGGTCGATCCGGATTCGGTGGACTATTCTGTATATGGGCATGTTACGGATAATTGTGACCCAAATGTCAAGCTTACTTTTTCATACACTTACACCAACTATAGTTGCGGAAGTACACAATTCTCAGGATATACGGATATCATATGGTTGGCAACGGATAGATACGGTTTTTCAGATACTTGCAGGAGCAGGGTTTACTTCTCTAAACCGTCCATATTCGATGCAGTATTTCCTCCGGACACGTTAATGTATTGCGCTATTGCAAATCCGGATTCTGCCGGTTTTCCTACGATTATGGGAATTGGGATTCCAAGGCTTTGTGATATTGCTGTTTCTTCAAAGGATGATACAACGCAAATATGTGCCGGTGGATATGACATTCACCGCAGATGGACAATATATGACTTATGCCGTACCATTTCATACCGGACCCATACCCAGTTGATTTCTGTCAGAGATACTGTGCCTCCTACTTTCGTTTGCCCGGATACTATTACAGTGGGGACAGACCCATTTGATTGCTCGGTCTTATATACATTCGTAGAGATCGCAGTAATGGATGCTTGCTCTCCTGTTGATTCCATTACCCAACAAATCCGTTTGGATGGAATCATGCATGATCCTGGCGATACGATCACCCTGGATACCGGTTTTTATACTTTGCAATACTTTGTGACGGATGATTGTAGCAACATGGATACGTGTACGTCCGTACTGCATGTAAGGGACGATGATGCTCCGGTGTTGGCTTGTACTCCTTCGGATACGATTGGATTGGGGAGTGACAGTATTGTTATTGTGAGTGTTGACCATTTTTTGATGTTGTCTAATGCTTTTGACAACTGTGGTATTGATACGGTATTAGTGCGTCGTATGGCAACCAACTGCGGGCGTCCTCAGGACACTGTTTTTACAGATTCCCTGGGTTTTTGTTGTGCAGATGTGGGCAATGATGTGATGGTGGTTATTAAAGCCATCGATCAAGCGGGAAATTCTAATTTTTGTATGATCAATGTGGCGGTTATTGACACTTTCCCTCCGATGATTACTTCCTCACCCAACGATACAACGATAAGCTGCACACAGAATTATCTGGATACAGCAGTGACTGGAGGAATAAAATATACAGATAACTGCCCTAGTCAGCTGATGGTTTCTGTAATTGATTCAAATGGCGTGACCAGTTGCAAATCCGGTAAGATAAAGCGCACCTTTGTGGTTTGCGATGCGGGTAATAATTGCGATACTGCCATTCAGTATATCACCGTGATTAATCCTTATGTTTTTGACACGGCGGATGTGAGGTGGCCGGCAGATACGACCATTGACAGCTGCCCTGCGGATTCTCTACCTTCGACCATCGGTAGTATGGTGGTAGTGATCGGTGATAGTTGCCAAAGCATAGTGGTAACATTTAGAGATAGTGTTGTTTCGGATACCAATGATGCTTGTTTGGATATATTGCGGACTTGGGAAGTGTGGGATACTTGTAGTATGGTGCATACACATTTGGATTCTGTTCAAATGATAACATTATTAAACTACCGCCCGCCGTTCTTATCCGGCCCCAATGATACTGTGGTGGTCGCTAAAGGTTGTACAGATACCGTTTCTCTTCCACCGGTTCACGCGACGGATTGTAGCACGAATGTCTCTATCACTAATGATTTCAACAGTGGCGGGGCAGATGCTTCCGGTGAATACCCGATAGGGACAACAAAGGTTACATTTACCGCTGTAGACAATTGCAATAAGATATCTACCTATATGATAACAGTGACGGTCAATGATACCGTTACCCCAATATTGATTTGTCCTCCGGACACCACATTGTATTGTGCAATTGATTTTACACTTGACAGTTTGGTAAATTACGGGACAGCGACATTTACGGACAATTGCTCTGATTCCGTCAGCATTCAAGTGGACACAATTGTGAATTTATCCAAATGCAATGCAGGGACAGTGATGAGAAGGTGGACTACTATGGATGAAGCCGGAAATGCGGATACCTGTATGCAAACTATTACAATTGTAATTGATACTGTAGATAACAATAATGTCATATGGCCCAAGGATACCGTTATCTCTGATTGTCCTCCGGACTCCCTTCCATCTACTATAGGGAGTATGGTGCAGATAGTCATGAACCGGTGTAATACCATTAAGGTGACCTGGTCAGATAATAATATCTCTGACCCCAATGATGTTTGTTTGACTTTGAAACGAACCTGGCATGTTACGGACTCTTGTAGCAATACCAGGCCGGTGCAGGACTCGGTTCAAATGATCACCATATTAAACTATAAGCCACCAAAGCTCACCGTGCCTCCGGACGTAACGGTATATGCGTCATCCGGTTTGTGCGGAGCCAATGTGACATTGGATCCGGCTACCACTACGGATTGTAGTTCCGGTGTGACCATCACCAATGACCATAATGCAGGAGGTGCCAATGCAAGCGGTATGTATGACATAGGAACCACTTGTGTGGTATTTACCGCTACGGACGGTTGTAACAAGCAAAGTATGGATACGACTTGTGTGACGGTACTGGATACCATCAAGCCCACCTTGTCCTGTCCTCCGGATACCACCGTCAAATGCACGGAATTCGACCCGAATAATCTGGATAAATTCGGTATGTTTTCTGCTATGGATAATTGTGATTCTGTGGTGATAACGATTGACACATTGGATGAATTGGATCCTTGTGGAGTGGGAATGATTACACGTACTTGGGTGGTTATGGATACGTTTAACAATACGGATAGTTGTAAGCAAGTGATTACAGTCTTACCGGATACCTTAAAGCCTTCGGATATTATCTGCCCACCGGATAGTTCGGATGTGGATATCTGTGATACGGTGGGGATAGATAGTCTATTAAATCTAATGCCCCGTGTGGACTCAAGCAAGTTGGGCTGTGCTAAATTGGGTTTTAGTTATGTGGATTCTACAGCAATGCATTGTGGGGAAGAGTTTTGTAAAGAAATCACACGAAAGTGGACGATTATTGATTCGTGCACTTATGATAGTATGAGTACAGGCATATATTTCTGTACACATAAGGTTCGGATTCGGGATACTATGCCCCCGACATTTGACAGCATCCCAAGGGATACCACTATAGCTGCCGCTCCGGATTCCTGTTCTAAGTTTGTCCGGCTGAAGGCTCATATTTGGGACTGCGCGGGAGTCAAGAGTATTTCAAATGATGCCCCATTTCAAAATTCAGATAGTTTGGATATCTCAGGGGAGTATCCGTTGGGGGTTACTTTAGTGACCTTTGTTTATGAGGATTCGTGTTGTAATCTGGATTCTACCATCGTCTCGATACGTATTATAGATACGATACCTCCCACCATTTCATGCAGCCCTGTTACACGGGATCTGAGCAATTCAGAGAATGTGGATCACAGCATTGAGGTGTGTGCAAGTGCTTTTGGGCTCAGCTACGGAGATAATTGTGCCCCGGACTCCACCTTGATAGTCACACTTAATAAGAATAACCCGGCCGATTCCTGCCGGACGTACAACTGCGATTCATTGATGGGGATGCCGAGCAAATCGTTTACCATTATCATTTATGTGATAGATCCTTCCAATAATACCATTGATTCGTGTAGTACGACTTTAACCATTACGGATGTGATGAATGTGTGTGGTAGAAACCTTCCGAGTCCTTTGAGTGGTGTCGTCCATCTGATGAATCACCAAGGGATGAAAGGTATTGAAGTGGGCTTGAAAGATGAACCTACACCAGTAGCCATTACAGATGATTCCGGCAGGTATGAAATGGTGGACATCTCGCGACCGGGAAGCTATGAAGTGATTGCCCGATATCCACGTGTGACAAGAATGCAAGGGGTCAATACCAGGGATTTGGTCGTTATTCAAAAGCATTTGCTTGGCTTGACTGATTTCGAATATCCGGAACAGTACATCGCAGCGGATATCAATAATTCAAATAGCGTTAGCACAGGAGATATTTTGGCTTTGAGGAAAATTGTCTTAGGGAAAACGCATCCATTTGAGAGTAAGCCACAATGGATTGTTGTTTCTGACCATTGGGGAGACGAACTCGATCCTTGGGATGCAAAGGAGATAAAAGTGTCTTTTGTGGATTCACAGTCTGTTGCCAATATTGATATGCGGGCGCTACTGCTCGGAGATGTTGATTTTTCATCATTGGGGGGATTGTATGAAATAGGTGAAACGAGAGCTGCGAATATTACCGATTTATATGTTGACCAATATGCTGATGAAGACCTAAAAGGTCTTGATTATAGAATAGATAATTTTGAGGAAGTAGATGGAGTCCAGTTTGAACTTGTTTTTAATCCGGAGGAATGGTCTTTTGACGGCTTAATTCCATCAGGAGAGAACCTGCTCTGTAAGGAAAATGTAAGCTATCAGCGTCGGGGAGACAAAGGATATGTTCGAATATCATGGAGTGAGTTGAATCATGGTATAAAAGAGGGACATTTCTTACTTGGATTTATACCATTAGTGGAAGGCGCTACATTACCCAAGTTGATGAAGGAGGGGTATGAAGGCCAGATTTATTATTCTGATGGCTCAATTCGGTCATTAGAGCTAAAAGAAAACCAAAGGGATAAAGCCTTTGAGGTAAGTCAAAATGTTCCCAATCCATTTGATGCCTCGACAGAGATAAAAGTTTATCTACCGGAAGAAGATAATGTTCAGCTTTCGATACGGGATATGACAGGTAGAATCGTATGGGAGAAAACTTCTTTGCTGTCTGCAGGTGACCAAACTATCAAAGTGTATCGGAAGGATTTGCCTTCCAACACGGCTGTGTTTATTTATTCGGTTAAGACTAAGTGGGGCATTCAGAGCAAGAAAATGGTCTTATTGCAGTAATAAAAGGATAATATTTTAGGGTAAGCGCATCGTAAGTAATTGCGATGCGCTTTTTTTTAATATTGGGATGAAATGCTATTAAACTTTTGATATCTTGGTAAGTCTCACAAGTTAGAACATTTGTATTCTGTTTTAATATTAAAATTTGTTATACAATGAAACAAACTGTACTTCTGTCATTAGTGCTTTTTTGGGTTGGAGCTTTGAGTGCTCAAAAGCCAATATACTTCAATATTATCACGCACAATGAGATCACCGATCCGTTAAAGTATGAATCTTCAAAATCTGATTTTGAATCTATTCTTCCCATTGTCAAAGAAATATGCGATACCATCATTGCTAAGAAGGCTAAATATAATATGCAAGTGGAGTCTAACTTTATCAAAGGTGTTTTGCGATTTCAAAACGCAGCGGACAATCCTAATGACATTCTTGAATGGGCAAATAATTCCGAATACATTGATGTGGATGGACATAATCATTTTAGTCCGATGAGTAATCCGTACAACTATTCCGATTTGGCGTATTTGCTAGATTCCTGTGGAGTTAACCTGGAACATCGTATTTTGGGTGGTGTGGCATATGCCAATATTAAGGTGGGGAATAGAATGGTAATAGAAAATTGGACCCAGTATGCCAAACCCAAACAGGGATATACTTTCAAGGACTTTTTTTGGCAGGCGGATATCGTATGGGGGACTGCCGCTGCAAGTCATGCGGCGGACCTGACATATTTTGGGGTTTGGAAGCCAAAAGGAGGAAAGAGCGTGGATGAATTTTTGACGCATGATCCAGACCAGACTATAACTCATATAGGGGGAGGCTGCAAACAAGAGGTGTCCTACCATCTTGATGTGAGAACGCACAAGTTGACAATGACTACTCAGCAAATCATTGACAATATCAAGCAGATATCCGATAACATCCAAAGTCTGCCTTCAGATTCCAATGAATTTTACACGATGAACATGCTTCTTAATTTCCGTGACTTCACCAGTATTCCTCATTTGGCAGACAGTATCGCACATATCATTGATGGAATAAAGCCCTTGGTGGAAGAAGGCAAGTTGATTTGGTCAACACTGGGCGAAAAGTACGATCGTTGGTATGCCTTGCACCAAGACCCGAAAAGCTACTTTGGCAAGGATTGTCAGGATATTTTTGTACTGGGAACAGAAGCTGGCGTTCAGGATAGAGGTATTAAAATATATCCCAATCCGTTTTATAGCTCATTTACAATATCCAATTCAACTGCCGTTATGGCGGAAGTAAGGGACTTGATGGGGAATCTGGTATTGGAAGAAGAAATCAATGGAGACACTAGATTAAATCTGCTAGAATATCCACGGGGTATGTATTTTGTTATTTTGAAATCCCAAACCGGTAATCGCGTATGGACTGGCAAGTTGCTAAAGCAATAATATTTGGGATGTCCCTATACGAATGCTGATATGTGTCCGATAACAGACGATTCAAAATCAGGAATTTCCCCTTTTGGTTGTATTATTTTTCTCCGGCCCATTATTTTTTAAACTACTTTTGGGATTATAGCCTAAGGTTTTATAAAATGTCGTACCTTTGTGCGCTTATTTCAATTAACTAACTTCTGCGTATTCAAAATACGCATACAAACCTTAAGACTAATATGTCAGAAGAGAAAAATACTAACCAGGAAGAGCACCCGCAAAATCCTGAAATGCAAGAAAATACTGTTACTGAAACTGCAGTCGAAATGGAACCTGTGGAGGAGGCAGCAGCTAATGAAGAGGTAAAGGAAGAAAAACCGGCTTACGTGCCGGTGGACAACGGCCCGCACGATGAGTTTGACTGGGAGCAAGGCAATGATTATAAGCTGCCTTATACCGAAGAGGAAAAGGAAAATTATACCCGTGCGTATTCCAGCATGTTTACACAGGTACACGAAGGAGAGATTATCAAAGGTCTTGTTATTGGTATCAACAAAGGGAATGTAGTACTCAATATCAATTATAAGTCGGATGGATTGGTACCGATTTCGGAATTTAGAGATACACCGGACCTCAAACCGGGGGACTATGTAGATGTATATGTTGAGCAGTTGGAGGACGAAAAGGGAAGACTGATTTTGTCAAGAAAGAAGGCAAAATTACTTAAAGCTTGGGAGGCCCTTGTGGATTCTCATGAGAACGGCACGATCATCAATGGTCACATTGTCAATAAGACAAAGGGAGGATTGATTGTAGATTGTGGAGGATTGGAAACGTTCTTGCCCGGTTCTCAGATCGATGTTAAGCCGATTATTGATTACGATTCCTATCTCGGTAAGACGATGGAGTTTAAAGTCGTTAAGATCAATGAAGCAATCAAGAATGCAGTCGTATCCCATAAAGCTCTTGTTGAAAGTGATCTTGCAGAGCAAAGAGAGGCCATCATCAAGCAATTGGAGGTAGGGCAAGTACTTGAAGGTACAGTCAAGAATATCACGGATTTTGGTGCATTTATGGATCTTGGAGGAGTAGACGGACTCTTGTATATTACGGATATTTCATGGGGCAGAATCTCACATCCTTCAGATGTTCTCGAACTGAACCAAGTGCTGAATGTTGTCGTTTTGGATTTTGATCAAGAGAAGAAGCGTATCTCTTTAGGTCTAAAGCAATTGCAACCTCATCCTTGGGAGATGTTAGGTGAGGAGATTAAAGAAGGTGCTACGGTTAAAGGCAAGATTGTCAATATCGAAGACTATGGTGCTTTCATGGAGATTACCCCGGGAGTAGAGGGGCTTATCCATGTCTCTGAAGTTACTTGGAGTAATCAACCCATTAATGCACGAGAGTACTTTAAGCTTGGGCAAGAAGTAGAAACAAAAATTGTTACCATTGATCGTGAAGAGCGCAAGATGTCCTTGAGTATTAAGCAGCTCACACAGGATCCTTGGGCAGATATTGATACTCGTTATCCGATCGGAAGCAGACATACAGGAGAGGTGATGAATTTGACTCCTTACGGTGTGTTTGTAGAATTGGAAGAAGGTATCGGTGGGATGATTCATATCTCTGACCTATCGTGGTTAAAGCGCTTCTCGCATCCATCTGAGTTTACAAAGGTTGGAGAGAATATTGATGTAGTAATACTGGATATTGACAAAGACAAGCGTAAGATGTCCTTAGGTCATAAGCAATTGGAAGAGAATCCATGGGATACTTTTGAGAAAGTATTTCCGGTTGGTTCTTACCACGAAGCCACCGTCCTTAAGATCGAAGACCGGGGAGCAATCGTACAACTGCCTTATGGTTTGGAGGCTTTTGCCCCAATCAATCACATTAGAAAAGAGGACAGAAGTCTAGCTAAGGTGGATGAATCATTGCCTGTCAAAGTGATTGAATTCAATAGAGACGATAAGCGCATCTTGGTTTCCCATCAGAGGTATCTTGAGGATATCAATAAAGAAGCGGGCATTGAGACTACCGATAGGGGTGGAAGGAAGGATGAACGCAAATCCTCAAAACCGCGAAGAAGCGCGCCTCAAGTGGCTCTTCCCAAGATTGAGAAAACAACATTGGGAGAGTTGGATGTATTTGAAGACCTGAAAAAGCAGTTGGCTGATCAACAACAAGAAGAGGTAGCTCAGCCAAAGGCCGAAAAGAAGGAAGCTGAGAAAGCTCCTGTGAAGGAGGAGGCTAAAGCTGAAGTAAAGAAAGCTAATGATGATGCAGCAGATGATCTTAAGAAAATTGAGGGGATAGGCCCAAAGATTTCCGAGATATTGAATACAGCAGGAATAAAGACATTCGAAGATTTGGCCAATGCCCCGGTAGAGAAATTGAATGAAATCCTCTCTGAGGCAGGAAGTAGATATCGAATGCATGATCCTACTACTTGGCCTGAACAAGCTGCCCTTGCCGCTTCCGGGAAGTGGGATGAATTAGCGGTATTGCAAGATGAGTTGAAAGGCGGGAAAAAGGCTAAATAAACTTCTTTTTCTTTGCCTTGTGAATAAAAGGGTTGCAACTTACTTGTTGTAACCCTTTTTGGTTCATGCTCCTTTTCTATTTTCCTCTACCTCATGCGGCATTACAAAGATGGTCTTTTATCCCAAACCCCACAGTTAAAACCGAGGGCTATATTGAATCCCGTTTGATCGCCTCGATTCAGAGAAGAATAGCTGCGCTCCATACAGCAAAACGCTGTTCCTCAGGTACTAACTTGAGGGTTTACCCTTGTTTTGTGAATGTAGCAAGCCTTGTGATTCGAGAGACTATGGGTAGAAAGAATAGAGCCGGAAGCATATTCTCCAGCCGGATATCCTTTAGACCTATCATCTCAATTCCGATACCCATTATGAGAATCCCTCCAACACCTGAGAGTAGATCGAGATCTTCATGGTGAAGTAAGGACTTTAGTTTAGAAGCCCCTAAGGTGATAGAGCTCTGTAAGAGAAATAATGGGACCACTGAAAACATTACTCCTATACCAAAAGCCCCTGCAAGAAATATGGAGGTAAATCCATCCAGAATAGATTTGGTAAGGATTAACGAGCGGTCTCCGGAAAGGCCTTCTTCCAATGAGCCGAGAATAGTCATAGCTCCTATACAGAAAATGATAAATGCTGTAATCAGTCCTTCGCTAAAGTTAGGGTCATTTATGCAGAATAGCCCTTTTAGTGCGTCTGCCAAATGGCTAAACTGGGAAACTAAGTCCAAATGTGTTCCGATTATAGTCCCCACCAAAAGGCTTAGCATTGCCGGTACCCAGAGTTTGGTATTGAGCTTAACTCCCATTTGTATCCCCATGAGAAGTACTCCTAAACCCATAGCTTCAAAAAGATGGTTTTGAAAGGCTTGATTTAGTTGCTTTCTCAGAAGTAGACCAATGAGTGCTCCCAAAATGACGGTAATAGCATTTACTAGGGCACCAATGGGCATAAATTGCTTTTTGATGTTGTTTGGCATTACATGAATTATTTCCTAAGTGCCAAACATACAAAAAATAGGGTGGCAATACTCTAATTGCCACCCTATATTTTGTCCGGAATGATAGAAGTCCTTTATGACTTGTTTAACATGTTTTTAATGACGCCGATAATCGTCATGAGAACACCGCCACCAACGCCACCACTAGCAATTGAACCGATAATTCCTCCAATGGTCATTCCTCCGTCACCGGCATCAATTCCAAGGTTGCTGAGAATAGTAGAGCCAAGCCCTCCTCCAAGAATGCCGACAATGGAATTACCGAGCGTGCCCATTGAGAACTTCTTCATGAGATTGCCGGCAAGATTACCGCCAGCCGCGCCACTAAGTAATGAGATGATTAATGGTAGATAATCCATAATAGTAAGTTTAGGTTAGAAAATTGGCTTTTTGTTTTTCGCGACCAAGTTAATCAAAAATTTTAAATATGAAGCACTTATTGGGTACTTACGTTCAAAATAATATAATATTAAGGCGAAAATTGGGATAAAATGCAAATGAGTAGATATTATTTTGTAGATGGGTAGGGAGGATGGGCCTCACTTGCGTGTCAGTCTGAATGGAAATCGGGCTTGCTATACAAAGAAAAACCGATTGCACAACCCCCTGCAATCGGTTTATTCTATAATCCCATGAACATTATTAAAGTCTTTATAGTCTGACTTGATGACTTATGAAAACGAATTTTATTCTATTACTGAGGACTGTTCTATTGCTTCGGATAATTGTTAATAGCAAGATGCGCCGAGCGGCACAACTTACTATTAACAATTTTAATCCCATGAACATATCCGATTGATAGAAGCCAATACTTTTACTAGCTAAATGTAATTTAATCTACTTTCGTATTAATTACAGTACAAAGATGGGCCTGTTTTGGAGTCTGCTCAAACACAAAATAAGGAAGATGTTATATTATAAATAATAATAATACGTATTAGTGGTATTATAAGTTGCACAAAATTAGTAATATATGTTTAGTCGTGTGTTGTAATGTTTAATAAAAGTTCTAAAATACATTAAATTAATCCCTCGTTTTTATCAAAAAATACGGGAAAACCCTTACTAAAAAGGAGGCGCAATATCAGGGTTTACCCTTAGTGTGGTATCTGTCAAGGTGTATAAGAAACTCAAAACAGCCTTTTGTTGATATTCAGATAAATGCAAAGGATGCAAATAATTACTATAGTTTTCAAAACGGTGCCCTCCCGAATTATAGAATGAGATGACATCTGAGAGTTGGATAAATCTACCGTCATGCATAAATTGCTTTCGCTCAGCAATATTGCGTAGAGTAGGTATTTTAAAGCGACCGGTGTCCAATGCTAAATGGGTTACTGCTCCCCGTCCTGCATCTATAAAGTCACTATATCTATTAACCGAATCAATCCCGTTGTTTGCGAAAGAACGGATGGCAAATGACGGTGGAATATGGCAATGGGCACATTCGGCATCCGGTAAAAGTGGGTTGGCATCAAAAAACATGTCCGCACCATCTTGTTCGATAGGGCTAAAAAAAGTGTTTCCTGCCACCACGCGATCGTATTTTGAGTTTCGTGCGATAAGAATTTGAAGGAACTGTGCGATCGCATTAATAAAATGCTCTTTGTCTATCTGAGTGGTATTGGAGATGCCATAAGCCTTTCGGAAGAGGATAGGGTAGAGTGTGTCTTCTTGAAAAAGAGGAATAATCTCGGACCATTCACCCTGGAGGTAGGTAGACTCTTGTATCATGTTATCAATTGCACTTTCAATGGTAGGCCATCTTCCATCCCACCCGTAATTATCATGGTCGTATCCCACGTTGATGAGAGATAATGTCATTCGTCCCCCACCTTTTCCCCCACTAAATCCCTCTTTCGGTCGATGACAAGTTGCGCAACTCTTAGTACTATTGGAAGAAAGCCGGGAGTCATAGAATAAAGCCCTGCCCAGTATTACTCCGGATTTGGTCAACGGATGCTCTTCCGTCCACGTTGGTGGCTCTAAGTATTCCGGTAGTTTGAGCTCATATGGGACAGGTTCATATCTGACGCCAGTCAAATCCCGTCCGGGACCGGAGTCGTCAGGGGTACAGCGAATGAAGACTAATACCCATATCCAATAGTAGAGTTTCATATGAGTTGTGTACACTTTATTATTTATAATATCCGAAGGAGCGTTTTTGTTTTGTAGATGCCGGTTGTTTCTATGTTTTTCTATTCGGTGTGTTCTCCATGCTTACGGTGAGTTAACTTAGAACGGAATGCCTTAATAGAGGGATAAAAGGGATGTTCGAAAACCAATTCAGGTACCCATCAAGTCCTGACCGATGTCAAGACGGTACGTCTTTCCTTCAAATTGGACCTGTTCTACCATTTCATATGAAGCATCCAAAGCTTCTTCTATCGTCCCTCCCAGAGCAGTACATGCAAGCACTCTTCCACCATTGGTATAATTCGTACCGTCGATGAATGTTGTGCCGGCATGAAAATAGAGTGCATCTGACGAAGGAATAAACATGGGCTTTCTCTTTTCATATTTGCCCGGATAACCTTTTGAGACGAGCATTACTGTTGTTGCAACATCCGGTGAAAAGGAAACCTGCGCCTCATACAGTTTTCCTTGATGCATTTTGACGAATAAGTCTAGCAAGTCTACTTCTAGTCGGGGGAGGATGACTTCTGTTTCGGGATCGCCCAACCTACAGTTGTATTCGATTACTTTGGGAACTCCACCGTGGTTGATAAGTCCGAAGAAGATAAACCCCTCATAGGAAATTCCCCTCCCGGAAAGACCTTTTAGAGTGGGCTCAATGATGGTTTTTTGGACGGCTTGCATCATGGAGTTATCGACGAAAGGGACCGGCGAGACAGCGCCCATTCCACCCGTATTGGGACCGGTATCTCCTTCCCCTATCCGCTTATAGTCCTTAGCTTCGGGAAGTAGAACATAGTGGCCATTGGCGTCTGTCAATATAAAAACTGAAAATTCGGCTCCCTCCAAGTATTCCTCTATAACCACTGTATTTGATGCTTTGCCAAACTTACCCGATAGCATTTCTTCCAACGACTTTTTTGCTTCTTCCAGGCCGGTACAAATTATTACGCCCTTTCCGGCAGCTAAGCCATCGGCTTTGAGGACATAAGGCGGTGCTATGGTGTCCAAATAGTCAAGGGCATCTTTGATTTGTATTGAAGTAAAACTGCGATAAGCGGCTGTGGGGATATGGTTGGCTTCCATAAATCGTTTTGAAAAATCTTTGCTTCCTTCCAATATAGCGCCCACCTTTGTAGGGCCAACTACGATGAGATTTTCACCGCCATATTGCTTGAGGTAATCAGCAATACCTTCTACCAATGGGGCTTCCGGTCCAATAACAACACAATCTATGTGGTTGGACTTTACAAATTGGAGGACGGCGCCAAAATACATGGGATCCAGTGATGGGACATTAGTGCCTATCTGAGCCGTACCCGCATTGCCGGGAGCAATGAATAGTTTTTGACACAGATGACTTTGATTTATTTTCCATGCCAATGCATGTTCCCTACCTCCTGAACCTAAAAGAAGTATATTCATTTTATCTTATATTTTATTATTGTCTCCAAAGACAAAGAAACAATTTTTGAGTGAGAATCCTCTGAAACTGACGGTTGAATATTTTACCGTGTGCCCACGCTTTTTGACATAAAGTACAGGAGCAATTGACCAGGGATCACTCTTTTTAGCACAAGTATACAACAAATCACTCGTAAGGGGGGTAAAAAAAAACTGCCGAATCAACTGATTCGGCAGTGGCTGTTTTGGGATGGATGGGGTTATATCTATTTGGTCGGTTTCATCAGGTTAAAGTACTCGGCAATCGTAGGAGTGATGACGATTTCAGTCCGGCGATTGAGTTTTCTTCCTGAAGCAGTATCGTTGGAGGCCTTGGGCACGTATTCGCTTCGTCCCGCTGCAATCATACGAGCCGGGGCAACATTGTATTGTCGTTGGAGTGTTCTTACGACAGCTGTAGCGCGTTTTGCACTGAGGTCCCAATTGTCTTTAACGCAGTCATTGCTGATGGGTACGTTATCTGTATGTCCTTCGACCATGACTTCAAATTCGTTGTGGTCGTTGAGTACCTTGGCCACTTTTGCCAATACCTTCTTTGCCTTGGATGAGATAACCGAGCTACCCGAGTTAAACAATAACTTGTCAGAGATGGAGATATAGACCACTCCTTTTCTTACATCTATTTGTACATCTTCGTCATTGACGTCTGCCAATGAGCGCTTCAGATTGGTCACTAGGGCCAAACTAACGGAATCTCTTTTTCTAATACCGGTATTGAGCTGCTTGATATACTTGCGCTGCTCTGATATTTGCTCCAAAGTTTTCTGTAGGTTTTCGGATTCAGCTTTAGTGAGATTGGATAGGTCCGAAAGGTGATTCATCAATGTCTCATTCGTACGTTTGGTGAAGTTGAGTTCTTTTTCAAGGTCACTTGCTTTATTGCGTAGCATGTCTCTCTCCTTAGTGGCATTCGCCAAATCTTGGCTACACTTATCTTGGGCTGCCTTCGCTTCTTTTTGGCATTTGTCCAATTGAAGCAATTTTTGTTTTAAACTCATTTCCGTCTCATCCAATTTACTTTGGAGGCTCTTGTATTTCTTGGAAGAGACACAGGAAGTGAATACGAGAGTTAATGTTAATAATAAGGTGTAAATCAGTGACTTATTAATAATTTTCATGCTAAAATATTTTTTTGTTAACAGGATTTCAATTAAGAATAGCAAAAATATAACCAAAAACGGGTTTGGTGTATGCTAAAATCTATTTTTTAGCAGGATTATAATTGAGTTTTTCATCAATATAATCCAACACTTTTTGCATCAAATGAACGCGATCTTTCCCCCGGACATTATGTAAATGCATAGGATAAGTAAAAAAGTCCATTTGTTTTCCCGCTTTTACAAAGGATTGGATGAGGGTAAGGCTGTGTTGGGGGACGACCACCGGATCCACACTTCCTATGATTAGGAGCAGGTCTCCTTGTAGGTTGTTGACATAATTGTGAAGGGCCGCAGTCTTGTAGCCTTCCTGATTTTCTTGGGGTTTGTCCATGTATCGCTCTCCGTACATGACTTCGTAATACTTCCAATCCGTGACAGGACCGCCTGCCACTCCTACCTTAAATATACCCGGAGTCCTCAACATCAAAGAAGTAGTCATAAATCCTCCGAAGCTCCAGCCATGAACAGCCATCTTGGTAGTATCGACGTAAGGCAATTGTTTGAGGTATTTTACTCCTACGAGTTGGTCTTCGATCTCGGTGGTACCGACTTGTCGATGGATGACGTTCTCAAATGTCAGACCACGTCTCGACGACCCCCTGTTGTCCAAGGTGAATACCAGGTATCCTCTTTCGGCAGCATGGTACATCCATGCGGGTGCACCGGCCAGGTATCTATTGCTGACCATTTGGGCGTGGGGCCCTCCATAGACATACACGATAACCGGATATTTTTTGGTGGAGTCAAAATAAGAGGGTTTGATCATCCTGGCATGCAAGATGGTGCCGTCTTTTGCCCGGAGGTCCAATAGTTGAGGTTGTCCTACTTGATAATCTCGCATGGGATTTGTATTGAGTTTTAAGAGGTTGACGGGGCGCGCTTCATAGTCGACGATCTGTGTGACACCGGCCATTTCAAGGCTGCTGTATCGATCGATAAAATACCTGCCACCATCTGACATGGCATAGCGATGCATGCCCTCTTCCTTGGTGAGGTCGAGGACCTCTGTACGGTCGATGGAGGCTTTGTAGAGGTGATTGTTCAGACCGGAGGTGTCGGTACCGAGGACGTACACATGCGTGCCGGCCCGATTTAGCCCCAGGATCGAAAGCGCGACCCAATGTCCGTCTGTCACCTTGTTTAAGAGTTGACCGGAGGTGTCATAACGGAAGAGTTGCATAAAACCGTCTCTTTCGCTAAACCACAGAAACTCCTTATTTTGTTTGGGAATAAACCACGGGCCATGTTCGGGTTCGACATATTTTGGATGGGTCTCTTCAAATAGGGTGCGGACAAAATTCCCATTTTGGGCATTGTATTTGTTGAGCCACATGTGGTTTTGTTCGCGGTTGAGCTCAGCTATATATACGAAGCGTCCTTCCGGTCCCCAAGTCAGATTAGTGATGAAATGATCCTTAGGTCCTTTGGTGTCTAAGTAGATGACACTGTCGGTAGCGATATGATACACCCCGGCTTTGTCATACTCGCTTTTGCTTCCGGCCATGGGGTATTTTATCGGTTGCAGGGAGGCAGGGTAAGTCGTAATATCCACGAGCGGATAGTCGGGAACGTCGGTTTCATCCTTTTGGTAAAAGGCAAGTGACCGGCCATCCGGTGACCAGAAAGTCCCCTTAAAAATCCCAAATTCCGAACGGGCGATGGCTTGACCACTGACGATATTTTTATCCTCAAAACGGGTGACGGCGAGGGAGTCCCCTGAGGCGGTTTGTATGTATAAGTTATTGTCAATGGTATAAGCGATATTGCCGGAAGCCGGACTAAAATCGGGGTTTTCGCCGTTTGGCACCTTGGTCCAGGGCCCTCCGGTATGTCGCTTTATATCCCATCGGTAGTATCGCTTATCGTGTGTGAAATAAAAATGTGTTTGGTCTTTCCATTGGATGCGAGGAAAGCGTTTGAGCTCTATTTGCAATGCCTCTTTCAGTGCAGAGACGCTCAGTGCGGTATCTATCCGATGAAATGGGTATCCGCGTTTGAGGAGGTACTTGCCATCCTCTGATAAGTAAGAGATGGTGTCTGCTCCTTTGACCCATTGCAGATTGGAGATGCCCCGCGGATAGAGTTTTCGAAAGCGTTGGACCACGGCCTCTTCCAATGTGAGTGGTTGCTTTTGTGCCCGGGTGGCCGCGGAAGAGATGGATACTAATACGAGTAAGAATACTATTCTAAGGGTATGAAATGGTTGATGCACGTGCATGATTTACAGTTTGTATTAACGAATACAATTATTCAACAGGGATGAAGCGATAATCTGTAGTTGATCTCGATAAGCTTTATCCCAAGCTTTCACCGAAAAAAGCGGGAGCGAACTTACGGAGAATTCCCGAATGTACAGTCCTTTCCGCCTACTAAATCCAATTTCCAGCTTCTATGTGGAGTAATTATTTCAAATACATACGACCGAGTTCTATGGCTTCTTGAACTTGCGGGAGCACCAGATACCGGATGGATTGGCCGGATTGTATTTTTTTTCTAATCAGACTTGAAGATATGTCCAATGACGGTGTGTCTTCTAAGATAGTTACATTGGGGTGTTCTTCAAGAGGAGAATGTGCGGTATAGGGCCTTTTGTAGACATATATAGAATAATCAGACAACAGTTTTTCGTAGTTCTTCCATTTGGGAAGGGATAACAGGTTATCTCCACCCATAATTAGAGAGAATCGGCGGTTGGGGTAATGTTCTGATAAGTGAGCCAGAGTGTCGATGGTGTAAGAAGGCTGGGGGAGGCCAAATTCGATATTACTTGCACGCATCCCCGGGTTGTCTTCGATAGCGATTTGTACGAGATGCAATCGATCGTAATCCGGAGCTAAGCTCGATTTCTTTTTCAATGGATTGTGCGGAGAGACAACAAACCAAAGTTCCTCCATGTCCGTATTGTCCAATAGATGTTGGGCGATGATGAGGTGCCCGATATGTATCGGGTTGAAAGAGCCAAAAAACAGGCCTGTTTTTTTCATATTGGCCGTTGATTACAATTTATAAGAGGAGTTTTTGGTTACCTCATTACCGGCATGAGGAGCATGAGCACCTCTACATTGGGTGCTTGCTCTCCCGGGTAGAGCAAGCCCGCGCGATTGGGCCTGGATAATTTGAAGACCACCTCTTCCGAATGGAGGCTGGAGAGCATCTCGATGACAAATTTTCCATTCAAGCCCATACTCATCTCTTCACCATCAAAACTGCAAGGCACCTGCTCCGTGGCTTCATTCGAAAAATCAATATCCTGCGCGTGTAGTGTAAGGGCTCCATCCTGGATATTGAACACCACTTGGTTGGTGGACTTGTTGGAGTATATCGCTATTCGTTTGAGGGTATTGAGCAGGTTCTTTCTGTCCACTCGAAGACTAAACTCATTATCGTAAGGAATGACAAGGTTATAATCAGGAAACTGGGCGTCAATGAGGCGCGTAACCAGCTGTGTGTTGCCAAACTTGAAGTAGGCGTGGCTATTGTTGAAGGATATTTCTACATCCTCTTCCGGGGGAAGAACATTTTTGAGATAAACCATCGGTTTTTGGGGTAGGATGATCGAAGCCGTCAGGTCAGAAGGTATTTCCGTTATCGTGTGCTTGACCAATCGATGGGCATCGGTCGCCACAAAATTAACCTTGTTAAAATCTACCTGCATGAGAATCCCCATCATTGCTGTACGTGCTTCGTCATGGCTCGTTGCAAAATAGGTATTGTTGAGTGCTTCGATGAGATAATCAGAAGACAAGGTGATAGATTGGGTGCTTTGTTCTTCTTCTAGTTCAGGGAAGTCAGAAGGATCATCTCCTGCGAGTTTAAACTTGCCCGCAGAGGATAAAATTTCGATGACGCCTGTAATTTCATCATGCTGTAAAGTGACCGGTTGTTCCGGAAGATTTTTGATGGTCTCCAGTAAGATTTTTCCGGCCACTGCCATTTGGCCATCTTCACCTCCAATCACAGTCGTCTCTGTTATGACCGTTTGGTTGAGATTAGTGGTTTTGATAGTCAAGGTATTGCCACTCAATTCCAGCAAAAAGTCCTCTGTGATGGGCATTACGGCATTTTGGGCCAATGCTCCGCTGGCGACCGTTAAGGCTTTGAGGAAATCTCCTGAAGAAACACTAAATTTCATACTCTACTATTTAAGATTATACTGAGTCTATCGTTTGGTTGATCTGAAAATAACCGAAGGTATAATGCACTTTCTACTGATTGAAAATGAAATGCTACGGAAATACAACCTATGTGATAAATTAGCTGCAAAAGTACGTAATTAATACGTCTTATTCAAAGTAAAGTTCAAGCCCTTCAAACAAAGTGACAGGCGAGCAGATATTTTGACTACCTTTGTACTGCATTCGAGGAATATTACCCCTTTGGGATGGTGATTTACAGTTGATTTGAACGAATTGAAGTGTTGGTGTGTTTTTTGCATGTATGAAAAGAAAGTACAATAGACTTACATGAAATTTTTTAGTTTTTTTAAACAAGAGTTGGCCATTGATTTAGGTACGGCCAACACCCTTATCATCCAGAATGGCAAGATTGTCGTAGATGAACCTTCCATTGTTGCTATTGATAGAATGACGGGGGAGACGATTGCGGTAGGCACGAAGGCGCTTCAGATGCACGAGAAGACGCATAAGAATATAGAGACCATCAAACCGCTTAAAGATGGTGTGATTGCTGATTTTCAGGCGGCGGAGAATATGATTAAGGGGATGATCGATATGATCAATACCCGCCGGCATTTTTTCTCTCATTTGAAGATGGTTATTTGTATTCCTTCCGGGATTACCGAAGTGGAAAAGCGGGCGGTATTTGATTCAGCCGATCATGTGGATTCTAAGGAGACCTTTTTGATTCATGAGCCCATGGCCTCTGCTTTGGGGATAGGCTTGGATGTCGAAGCTCCGATTGGCAATCTCATCGTAGATATCGGAGGCGGTACTACAGAGATTGCGGTTATTGCCCTGTCCGGCATCGTTTGTGACCAATCGATACGCACGGCCGGCAACGAGTTTACAGATGATATCATGGGCTATATGAAAGCGGAGCACAATCTCCTTATCGGAGAGAAAACCGCAGAGCTCATCAAGATTAATGTGGGGTCGGCTATAGTGGACTTGCCGGATCCTCCGGAGCCGTATCCCATCAACGGAAGAGATTTGATGACGGGTATTCCCAAGAGGGTCTTCGTCCGTTATGAAGAGACGGTAGAGGCTTTGGATAAATCCATAGCCAAGATTGAAACAGCCGTTTTAAAAACCTTGGAAGATACACCTCCGGAACTCTCCTCGGATATCTATAAAACGGGTATTTATTTGTCCGGAGGAGGAGCATTGTTACGCGGGTTGGCCCAGAGATTAAAAGATAAGACTAAGTTGGATGTCCATATTCCGGATGAGCCTTTACTCGCCGTAGTAAGAGGTACGGGTATGGCATTAAACAATACCAATCGATTTTCATTTTTAATCAGCCGAAAGAATTATTAGACGAGAATGTCGCCATTTCATACCAGAAAGGCTACACTTCTAATGTCTTCTCAAATGAGATAATTCCATCGGTATCGGATAACCTGTAGTGCACGATGAATAACCTGCTTTATTTTATCGCCAGATACCACCCGGTCTTCGTGTTCCTCTTACTGGAAGTCGTGAGCTACAATCTCATCATCCGGTACAATACTCCACAACAAACGATACACAATCATTCGGTTGAGGTTTGGACCTCTGCTGTAGATAATAAAGTTTCTACCATTAAGAATTATTTCAAACTTCAGCAGATCGCCGATAGCTTGGTGCAAGAGAATGCAAAACTGGCAGGGGCCCTTTTTAGTATCAAGGAACGGCTAAAGGATGCGTCCATACCTCGTATAGAAGACGGCCCAACATACTGGCTGAAGGGCGCGCGTGTTTTGAGCAATGCCCTGTTCGAAAGGCATAATACATTTACTATCAATAAGGGGTCAGATGATGGTATTTTGCCCGGCCAAGGCGTTGTCACTCTTAATGGTGTGGCGGGAATCGTAAAGAGCGTAGGGGCCCATTACAGCGTGGTGCTTTCTTTGTTGAATCCATTGGTTCGGGTATCTGCCAAAATGAAGAAAGCACCTTTTTTTGGTACGTTAAGGTGGGAGGGAGGAGACCTGCAAATGGCCGACTTATACGATATCCCCAAGTATGCGGAAGTTCATAAAGGAGACAGCATCGTTACCTCAGGTTTTTCTACTATTTTCCCGCCGGATATTCCTTTGGGAATGATTGACCGGTTTAAGATAAAGCGAGGAAGTGATGTATACAGCATTAAGGTGCGTCTCTTCACCGAAACCCCCACCTTGAGCTATGTGTACGTTATCCAACGCAAAGACAGGGAGGAAATCATCGGTCTTCAAAAGGAATCTCAACAATCCGACCGGTGATAGAAAATATATTGTCCCTACTGGTTCGAAAGTTGAGATGATTTAGATACTTTTGCGCCACAAATAAAACGCTAATATAAAATGGATCAAACGTCGTACGACTTGATAGTTATCGGTGGAGGACCCGGTGGTTACGAGGCAGCAAAGATTGCCTCAAACAGGGGGCTTAAAACGGCTATAGTCTCTAACACCAAACTGGGTGGCCGGGCCACTTTTGGCAGTTTGTTGCCGTCTAAAATATGGTTGAATGCTGCCAATCACTACCGGCGCATGAGTGAAGCCTCCTCACACGCACTCAAAGTAGAAGGGTTTTCCTTTGATATTCAAGGACTGAAGGAAGATATCAAACGAAAATCTACTGCTTACTCCGATCAGATTACCCAAATTCTCAAAGACCTCAAGGTCGATATCTATCATGGCAATGGTATGATCACCGGCGAGCACACGGTGGAAGTATCAGACGATGAGGTAAAGGAAACATTCCAACTTGAAGCAAAGTACATCATCGTGGCTACGGGGAGCATGCCCCGGTTTTTACCGGACATCAAGCCCAATAAGAACCGGATTTTGGCTCCAAAAATTGCTCCTTTACTACCTCATATTCCCGAGAGTGTGATTATAGTAGGTGGGGGTGTCACCGGTATGGAATACGCGTATGTCTTTGCACAACTCGGTGCCAGGGTGACGGTCCTCCACAATAAAAGACACATTCTACCTGAAATGGATGCGGAGATAGCGGACTATCTCGAGAATGTGTATGTGGAGAAATATGATATGGCCTTCCACAAAGGGCTTAAAGTCCGCTCAATCGTACAGGAGGGGGACCGGGTCATAGCAACATTGGAGAGCGGGGAAACCTTTACGGCAGATTACGGGTTTATTGGCATTGGCAGGGTGGCGGATGACGGGTTTTATGACAAATCCGCTATCGACTTGACCTGGAAAGACAATGGTGGGCTCCGGGTCAATAGCTATATGCATACCGGTATCGCCGGTATATACGCTATCGGTGACGTGACGGGCATACCCATGATGGCCAATAAGGCAATTTTGCAGGCAAAAGTGGCAGTGCGACACATCGTAAAGGATGTGGACTACCCGGAAAGGTACCATTTCATATCAGCTGTGTACTGCTATCCACCGGTCGCTCAAATCGGAAGCACCAAAAAGGACGGGCATTGTGATATAGTAGAGAAACCCTATCGATGTCTTTTGCGCTCTCAAATTAACGGAGAGCCTTTGGGGTTGCTCAAGTTGAAGATCGATCCGGATACGGACTTGGTCAAGGGCGTTTCGGGAATAGGACCTCATATTTATGACATTTTGGCTCCCATCCAGCTCGCAATGGAGCATCATATCCCTTATGACGAACTCATAACCACTCATTTCGCCAATCCCTCTTTCTCCGAGTTGGTCTCTCTTGAAGTTTCGGAGATTAAGGAGTGATACCTTCGTCAATGCCGGTGTACATCATCCCGATATGGGGAATGCCGTCTTCGAGATACCCCTGTCCTGCGGGAGTGAACCCAAGTGACTGATAAAAACCGGTGAGGTGCTGTTGGGCGGATATCTTTATCGGGCCGGGATATGTGCTTTGGCAAGTGCGTATGGCAAATCGCATTAACTGTTTTCCTATCCCCTTTCCGCGAAAAGATGTGTTGGTTAGTACCCTTCCGATGGCGGCATGACCGGGGTATTGCTGACCCGGTGCCAATATCCGGGCGTAGGCGATGATATTGCCTTGGTGCCATCCGATGATATGCATAGCTTGCTGGTCCTTTCCGTCCAAATCCTGATAGATACAGGTTTGCTCCACCACAAAGACGGCTATCCTGAGGTGGAGTATTTCGTACAGCTCACCGGGTGTGAGTGAGTCGAAAGGACGTACTTCAAAATGCAGTGACTCCACGCTATTAGTGCTGAATCATAATCGTATTCATATATACTTCACCGGTGCGGGCGGTGATACGAAGGGCATATAAGCCGTTTGGCCACTGAGAAGTGTTAATCAGATGCTTTTCGCTGTTGAGTATCCCGTTATTTGCGGTTTTTCCGTCCACTGCTGTGATTTGATAATGAGCCGACAAGGCTTTTCCGTTTCTCAATTCGATAACTAAAACGTCTTGAGCCGGTAATGGATAAATGTGAATATTACTTTTGGTCTTGTCAGTTGCTCGTGTGATAACAGGTATTTGATGCACTAAAGTATTCATGGTAGTGCCGGTCTCAATGGCGGGGTTATAGTCGAAGAAAATCGCTGCTTTGTTGTAGACGATAGTATGATCCGGAGTGTTTGCTTTGGGGGATATTTCATACAGGATATATCCTTGGCTGGCCCGTACATCCGAGGTGCTATCCGCGAGGTGGATATTGTCAAAATAGAAGATCACCCCGTGTTGCTCATCCATCTCGACCCGATAGGGATGGCTGGCTTGCAATACACGTAAGGTATGGAGGTCCAAAGCCGGATCCAAACCGTCTTCTATCCGGACGTTTTCTGCAGCGATATCGCCGACATTTTGGAAGTGAATCAGATACCGGAGCGGCCGGTTCATTATAGTGAAGTGTTCCTCCCGGACACCGTATGGATTGACCGATTTGTCATTGGGGTCGTAGGCACAAAGTAAGGGGGATTTTAAGGTGTCGCTGCCTTGGGATACATATCCACTCGTGTCTTTCGCAAAGGCCTCTGCCGTTACTTCCAAAGTGTCGCCTCTGGATTGTACGCCCGGCATATGCAACCAATAAAGCACTTCGAAGCGCTCGAACGGGTTAAGGCTATCCCGGCAAAATCTCGCGGTATGACCAGCAGAGTCAATGCTCGTAGGTGTAGGACTTGACCCGGCCCATTGCATTTCATCATCCCATCTCACATCAAAACAAACGGATTCCTGAAAAGAGCCGGTATTGGTTACTGTGGTATGAAATGGTACCACAAATCCACATCTTGAGATTGCTCCTGCTGTGCTGATATCGAGTTGGTGAGTGGGATTCTTATGGTACAATCCAAAATCGCGATGGCTATTGCCGGGATTGCCGACGTCAAATAACAAGTGGTAAGCGGCAGAATCTGTCGTGAGCAGCATACCCGCCGGAGGGGTGATACGGACGGTGTACCGTGTACCGGCGACAGCGCCGTAATAGGTAAAGCTGCCATCCGTACCCGTCAGAAGGGTGACATTGCCAGGCTCTATTGTAATCTCAACATTGGGGATACCGTGTTCGCCGGCAGACCGGGTTTTATCCCTGTTTACGTCAAAAAACACGGTACCGCTGATTTGTGTTTCCGAGCATTTTTGATTCACTTCAGGAGTATTAAGACACCCGGATGCATTGCCCTCAATCTGTGCAGGTTTGCCCAGTGCGAGGTACTCACAAATACTCCGGACGTGGCAAATAGAAAGCTGGATGTTGCCTACAATCGAGAGGTGTTCTACTAAGGCGGCATCGATATTGTCCAATCCGGACAAAGATGTCAGGGTTGTATTGAATTCCACCTGCACTCGCCCTTCCACTGTCTTCAGGGCGGATAAATCCAGGATGTTACCCAATCGATTATTGGCGTAAATGCGGAGGGTACCCCCGAGATGGGATAATCCCCCCAATCCGGATAAGGATGTGAGTTGGTCATTGAGGCGAATACTCAGATTCCCCCCGATGGTAGAAATCCCTTCCAAACCTCTGAGATCTACCAGGTTTTTATTTTCGGTTATATTGACGTTGTTACTGACAGACGCCAATCCCTGCAAACCCACCAGTGTCCCCAAATGATTGTTGCGGGCTATATCTAAGTTGCGAAGCGTCGTAATATTTCTAAATCCACTCAAGTCCCTAAGAGCTAAATTGTCCGTTATGATGAGTGCATCCGTAGTGATGAGCCGGGGAGTACCGATGGAAGAAACTAAGTAATTATTCTTGACGATCTTGATGTATCCTTCCGTTCCCGTGTATTGGTCGAGTCCGGACAAGGAGGTGATACCATTTTCATATAGATACAGACTGTTTTGGGTAAAGTGGAGATTTTCCAATCCGTGCAGGGAGGTCAAATGCTCGTTTTGCCCGATGGTAAGATTGTCCACGGAGGAAAGCCTTTCGAGGCCCATGAGGTTAGAAAGTCCGGTGTTGCCTACGATTTTTACACCGTAAAGATGTGTGTTGATGACCGGCATCCCCTTAAGATCCTTTAGCTTATGGTTGTTAAGCACTGTAAGGTATTCTACCGTCGTCAGAGCATCCAAACCGGTCAGGTGTAGGAGTCTGGAGTTGTTTTGGATATGTAGAGTGCCTACAGAATCCAGCAGACCAAGCCCGCTGAGAGAAGTCAGTTGGGGATTGTACCGGATACGCATTTCACCTGCTTTCATAAGGCTGTCCAATCCGCTTAGGCTTGCCAATTCGGGGTTGTTGTAGAGGACAAATTTTCCCTTTACTTTTCTGACTTGCGCGAGTCCGGATAAGTCGGTGATGTCTCCCCCGCTAATGACTACATCCCCGTCTATAATCGAGCATCCGGGGTAATTGGCTGAGTATTGGTCGATGTCGCTTTGGGATTGAAAACGAATACCGTTGGGAAGGCAATGCTGCCCAATAATGGAGTTGGATATCAGGAGGATTACGAGGAAGAAGAATAACTTTCGCATGATGTGATGATTTAAGTATTTCATCTGTTTGTTTTTTATTGTCTTTTAAAGGTCAGATGGAACCTTGGATGATTAAAACAATCATTACCTCGTGTGTTTAATAATTGTTTTAATCATGTCGGTTTCATCTGTCTGTTTTTTATTGTCTTTTAATGGTCAGATGGAATCTTTGATAAAAAATAATCATGCCGATTGGTAAAAAACTCGTCAGATTATTTTTTATGTCGATTTCATAATTTGTGCGCTAATACTCCAAGAAGAAAATACCGGTGTTGACCTCGCTCATTTTATAACTCATCTACTACCATTTCATCCAAAGAGAAGAAGATAAACCCCTTTTGGATGAACCCCCGATTTCGATTATCAACACCGCAATGTCCTTCAAAGTATCATAGGCTGTCAGAGGGAGGACCTGAAAGACGATAACGGTATTATCGTAAGTCGCTACAAAGATATGAAACTTTTTTCTATGTGTTCTCTTTTCCTATTTATGGGGTGTATTCCAAAGTGCATATTTCTATACTGAAAAGCAATAATAATCCCGTAGGGATATCATCTTTGTAGCCCTATACGAGCGATAGCGAAGTGCAGGGTAAATAAGATCACTTAAGCCGTTTTGACGGTATTATTGCCCAGTCCGGATGGATTGAATTCCGAGTAATTGACATGCAAAAGTAATGACAAAACAAAGCATTTGCAAATTCTGGGCAGTTTGTAATACACACGTTTTGTGCTAAATATGGTCTATTTATCAATATTTTTACTATCTTTGTGTGTAACTTTTTTCTAACCCTATAAATCTATCATTATGAAATCTTTTACCCCCCCCCCAACATTTGAGTTTAACAACTGTTTTAACTCCATTTAACCTTTCCTTTCGTGCCAAGAATCCGCTTAACCAATGGCTTTTTTTCTTTAGTACCCTATTCTTAATATCTCTTCTTATGGGTTGCGTACAACAAGATCATCGGGATGATGCTCCTTTGCAATCTACTACAAACGACTTACGGACAGATGGGAATTACATAAATCCCTGTTTTGACCCTTCCAAACGTCCCGAGTGTGAGAAGCAAGAGAGTTTTGTCAATAGGACTATCCATGTCCCCGGTTATTGCGATGTGACGGTTACTTATACTTTGTGGAAATGTGATGATATATTCACCATCGCAGACCTCCAATGGCGCTTTTCTTCAACTGATCCTGAATGCGTGGATTGGCTGGGTTCGTTGCAGACGGACTGTTACAATAGCTGTACACTCAATGGCACACAACCCCCAATGGATCCCAACTGTATCAATAACTGCATTGGCGATGCATTTATCCAAGCAGAAATTGATGTTCACTGGTACATACTTGATGACTATGTCAGAAGAACCCAGAACGTCAATGAAATTGCATCTTGTGACGGAGGACCCAATGGTAAACATTTTGTGCGAGTACGATTTTTTAGAGAAAATTGCAAATTGGTATGCAACGCAGCATCGACTTCTTACTATAGCCCCTCCGATGTGGAGATACATGTCTGCGGTGGGGGATGTTGTGAACAGGGAGCTACGTATTGCGTGGACAATGATTTAAACCTCATGATTAAAGAAACGTACAACAATTCTGACAGTATGCTCTGTAGCGATTTGGTCAATTTGTGTGAGAATCTATATCAACAGACTACCATATCCAATTGTAAGCCTGCTACATGCAATTAACTTATGAAGAGGGGAAATCCTCATTACCACAGGTTTCCCCTCTTTTCTGTTCAACAAAAGAGCCCATATTACAACATGAAAAAGCATCTTATCTTCTTACTCCTATTTGGCGTTCTTCCTTTTTGTCATTTGAACGCCCAGCAATATACCTACTGGAAACCCCTTGTTTTTCTCAATAATCCCCCCAAATGGGTCCATATCCCAAATGACACCACCATCCCCTCGTTTTTGCCCGGAATCCTAAGCGGAAGAGATAACTTTGATGTGAAGAAATATGTTCGCCATGACCCATACCTTTTCTCGGTATATCAATCCGTCTATATCACTTTGAGTGGTCTATTTGTCGATAAGATTGATTTGCGGACGGGAGAACTCCTTCATTCCTTTGTCTTTGACAAGAGGAATTTTGAGCATAAAATCGGGTTTGACAACGCTTACATTAATACCAAAGGCGAACTCGAGTTACTTCTTTATCTCTACAAAAGCCCTTTGGTCTATAAACACACCCACCTTGGTGTTATGCAGTTGGACACTGGTAATTTGGCCCTTGATAACTTTTTCTATACAGACATCCCCGATACTACTATTACATATGTTGACGCTTATATACGGGCAAACAGGGCGGCTACAGATAGTACCTATTATTTTTATCACTTTATATGGGACACCTTTCCGGTAAACAACATGACATACTACAAGCTAGGATTTGAGCGCACCGAATTAGATCCATACGGACATAGTGTGTCTGATACCATGGTGTACTTTAAGGAATATCCCAAGGGAGAGGTAAAAGCTCACCGGTTTTATGACATCTTCGACACTGAATTAAGGGTTCTGGACGGTGATTCGCTTTTGTATATCAATTCAAGGTACTTCGACAATGATAGCACTTACTGCTCAATGTATTATTTCGATTTAGATCTCCATTTGATCGGAGAATATGATATTCATCAATATTTTGATAGTAATACAGTTTTAACCAAAATTAGGAATATTGACCATAATTACGTTTACCTTAGGGCAAAAAAGCCCTACCCCAATACCTATAGCTTTGTAAAACACCATATCAGTTTGATTTTTGATCACCAGGGACATTTGAAAGAGCGGATTGACTTGTTAAATGAAAAGGGAGAAAAACTTTACACCCCGTTAGCTGCCCGATTTCCAGGAATAGAAGGAACCGTCGTGTTTAATGGTAACTATAGAGACACGACATTTGATGTTTGGCAGTCGGATGGCCACGGCAAGCTTCATAAAGTGAAGACCATTCACTTCTCTCCTGATAACTGTATCATTCTACCGACGAGAGCAGAGTCCCTTCCGGACGGTGATATTTTGCTTTATGGCTTGTACACGCGGGATACCGTGGTCAAAGGTGAAAGGAGGGTTTACGGATATGCGAGATTTGTAATGCGATTTGATAGAGAAGATCTTGGTTTAAAGCCCCTTAAGAATAAGAATACTTCCCTCACAAGACAAATGGACTATAGTCTGTCTCCAAATCCTCTTCGCGATGTCCTACATCTCCGTTTTGATGAACCCTTTCAAGGGAGCATCAGCATTTATGATGAGCTGGGACACGAGATGACCTTCAAAAAACTTCCCGAAGGCACACGATACACGAATATAAGAGTACAGCATCTTCCCAAGGGGGCATATTATATTCATCCTATAGAGCATAAAAGAAAAGCCTACCATTTTCTCAATGTCAAATCTTTTGTAATAGATTAAACTAAGTTGAAAATGGCTTTATTTATCGTGCGCCAAGAATAAAATTCCTGCAATATGACTTAAGTTACGGTTTTAACTGATAGCATTAGTGTTCAAGTTATTTTTTCTACTGGTTTTAGCCATTTATCGAACCTCAATATCAGGAGTAGATGCCGGAGTCAGAGGAGAGGAGCGAGGTTATATGGGGTGTTATTTTCTGTGCAGAATAGTGCACTATATCGAAAAGACTATCGATCCATATACATGAAAGGCTGTATCTCTGAGTTTCCTCTGTCCCTCTATATTACCCTTCATCGAAGCCCCATAGCGAGTGTGCAGAATCGGATAGAAGCCGGCTTGGCCGGGAGGATAGTGAGCGCCATGGACTCCAATGTTGCCCCCGTCGTCAATACATCATCGACAATTAATACGTTTTTGCCCTCGAGTGAAGGGGAACCGGTCAAGCCAAATGCATGTATGAGATTCTGTGCTCGCTCCCAGCGATTGTGTTTTGTTTGGGAGGGGCCCATCTCCAGGCGAACGACGCTCGTAGTGTCGTGACGTACATCGAACTGTTGGGCCAGTCCCCGGCTAAACCACGCACTTTGGTTGAATCCTCTTATCTTTTTCTTCTTCGGGTGGATGGGTACGGGGATGACGGTATCAATGCCTTGGTACAAGGGAGCGCTCTTCAAAATGTGACCGTATAGCAGGCCTATTTTAAAGGCGGTGTGTTTCGAACCCCGGTATTTGATGGATTGAATGAGGGTCTGTACTCTTCCTCCCTTTCGGTAGATAAACATGGCTGTTCCACTGATGAAGGGAATTCGACCCCGGAAGTGCAAAGTGAACAGGTTGTCTCGATACCTGTGCATATCATTGATGCGAAGATGGTAGGTGCATTCGGAGCAAAACAGATGCCCCGAAAGTGCGGGCTTCCGGCATCCGGGACAATCATCCGGATAGGCCAGGCGCAACAACCCCTTGGTGATGTATTGTAGTGTGTTCATACGGTAAAGATATGGAAAGTTGGCAAAAAGGATAGATTTCCGGACGAAAAAATATTACTTTTGGGTGGAAGAAAGATGCTTCAATTCTCTAATAGTGCATTTTTGTTCTGTTTTAGAATAATCACGAAATGATTTAGAAATATGCGAGATATAGAGTCCTTTAGGATGTATTGTTTGTCCAAACCCGGAGTGGAGGAGGGATTCCCCTTTGGGGAAGATACCTTAGTTTTCAAAGTTTTGGGAAAAATGTTTGCCCTGACCGGATTGTCAAGCCCGGATTTTAAAGTCAATCTCAAATGCGATCCGGAGTGGGCAATCGAACTACGCGAAGCATATCCCGATGAGATTTTTCCGGGCTTCCATATGAGTAAAAAACACTGGAATACGGTACTTTTTGATCGCCATTTGCGGGAGGATTTGCTCTGCCAAATGGTGGATCACTCTTACGCATTGGTGGTCGCAAAGCTCCCGGCAAAACAACGGGAATCGCTGCAAAAAATGGGGGAATAGACCGCTTATTTTCCGGGGGAGATTAATCGGTCTAGCGTCTGCTGTATCAAGGAGGATTCGTAACCTTTGTTGTACAAATACCTGAAGGTTTTGGTTCGATGCGCATAGTCTTTACTCTGACCCAAATGTCTTTTTGCCAAATGGTAAAGCGTATCCGTGTAGTCTGCTTCTTCTATTTCCTTCATGGCTTCTTTGATGAGATACGGAGAGATATCCCGTTGTTGCAGCGCTTGGATGATTTTCTTACGCCCCCATTTTTTGAATCTGAACTTTCCCCGGGCAAAGCTTTTGGCAAATCGCTCTTCATTGAGAAACCCCTCTTGTATCAGGTAGAGTACTATTTCGTCGTGGTCTTCTCCGTAAATCCCCAAATCCAACAGTTTGTGGGTGACTTCCCGGTGGCACCGGTCTTGATAAGCACAATACCGCATCAATTTCTTTAAGGCATCTTCTTTGGAGGTGTATTTTTTATATTTCCCCATATTAAGGTGTGATATGAAATGGTGAAGTTACGGGATATTTCTCATTTTCAAACAATAAAATGAATTGAGGAGTGCTGAGAAACCGTAAATTTTGATATTTTTACATTTGTCATCAGGTATCATATCTATACGGTAGCTTTTTCGCGAGTTCGTTCCCGATTGGACTCCAGTAGAAAAATCGACCGGATTCTTTTATCTGTATAGTTTTTATCCTGATATAAGCGCCCATGAATTTGTTTCGATTATGCACTTGAATGCGCGTTCGTTTCAATTGTTCTTTTGACTAAATCTGATACAATGAAAAATGATTTATTTAAAAACATGTTCGTTATTATCTGCTCATTTGTCACCATTTCATACCTGATGGGGCAACCCACTTTTCATCTGGAGCGCTTTGCGACCGGATTGAAGAGGCCCGTAAGTATTGATCATGCCGGAGACAGCCGGCTTTTTGTCGTGGAGAAGAATGGGTGGATTCGCATAGTCGATAGTCTTGGGCAGGTGTATCCGGATCCCTTTTTGGATATTTCTGACCGTGTCAGGGTGGGTGGTAATGAGATGGGATTCTTAGGATTGGCCTTTCATCCGGACTACAAAAACAACGGATATTTTTATGTCAATTACACCTCTCTTTCTCCACGCAGGACAATCATCTCGAGGTTTAGCCGGGATCCATCCGATCCCAATCACGCTTTAGCCAATTCTGAAAAGATATTGCTCGTCATCGAACAGCCTTACAGCAACCACAATGGAGGGTGCATCCGTTTTGGGCCGGATGGCTATCTTTACATTGGGATGGGGGATGGTGGCTCTGCCAATGATCCGCAAAACCGCGGTCAGAACCCCAAGGAGTTGTTGGCGAAAATGCTCCGGATAGATGTGGACCATGGCGACCCGTATGGAATCCCTCCCGACAATCCGTTTGTAGGGGATACTTCCTATCGTCCGGAGATTTGGGCAATGGGCGTGCGCAATCCTTGGCGGTTTAGTTTTGACCGGATGACGGGTGATTTGTACATTGCAGATGTAGGACAGAATAAGATAGAGGAAATAGATTTTCAGCCGGCCGGTGCCGGAGGAGGAGTCAATTACGGTTGGAGATGTTATGAAGGGTCTAATCCATTTAGGACGAGGGGTTGTGGCGATATTTCCAACTACGTTTTCCCCATTCATGAATATCGACACGCATCCGGCAACTGCTCCATCACCGGAGGGTATGTCTATCGAGGGACCAAATATCCCGACCTCAAAGGGTTGTATTTTTATGCGGATTATTGCTCCGGTTACATCGGTGCATTAAAACGGCGAAAAGATAGCACCTGGCTGAATTATGACCTGGGTTTTTACAATGGGTATTCGTACGCTTCTTTCGGGGAGAATAATGTTGGTGAACTTTTTATCGCCGGAATAGAAGGTAACATTTATCAAATCACAGGTGATACCATTGGCGTAAATACGACTAATCTAACCCCTCGACAATGGGCGGAGATTTCGCCCAACCCAACCGGTGGAGATGTCTGGTTGAGCTTAGATTTACATTGGAGCGGAGAGCAGGTGACCCTGACCCTTATCGATCAACAGGGCACCGTGCGATATGCGGATTTAATGCGGGCGAAACACCAAAAGCGCATCCCAATGTCCTCCTTATCTTCCGGTGTGTATTGGCTCAAGGTCGTTCGCCCGGATGCTCAACAGATATTGAGGATAGTTAAGCTGGAGAAATAATGCTCCGGTCTTCCCTACTTAATATACCTCCTTTGTGCATCTCCGCTCCCCGGTAATCCTTCGTCAGCTTTGGGATCGGAGTTCTTCTCAGCCGTTTGTCTTAGGTTAGTGCACTTTGTAACATACACTTGCAATACACACTTGCCATTATGAATATTTGCGTACATTTGCTTCAAATTAGGTATAATTATAAATTATTTATTAGTTGTATTCATTAAGTTATGGCAAAATCTAGTCAATTATTGGCCCTATTTACCGCAGTGAGCCTCTTCATTGTGGCTTGCAAATCAGATAACAGCTCTTCTTCCACATCGGAAAAGTATGAGGGCAAAACAGAAGAAGGTATTGTTATTCCCCCCAAACCTCAATCGCGCACCTCCGAGGATGTTCCCTTCTTTGAGTGCATGGTGGATGGCAATGTGTTTGAGTCTGCAACCGCGCGGGGTAGCTATATTGTGGATGAAACCTCCGGCAAGGTATTGGTAGATATGTCTGCCGTGTCCGGAAAAGAGCCGGGAAAAGATTATATAACCATGATCGGAGTAGTGTTGGAGTCCTTTAAAGGAGAGGGCAATTACGATGGGTATAAATCCTTTTATTACAAGAGAATCGTACAAGGAGCTCCGGAAATGTTGGAATGGGAAAGCCAAGAGGGAAGCATCAACGTCACCAAATGGGATGAGGACCAAAAATTGCTCTCCGGGACCTTCTCCACGACTGTAAAAAATGATAAAGGCAAAACCATTCGCATTGACGGAGGCCGCTTTAAGAATGTGCCTTTAGAGGTGCTCAAAGTCAAGTAGAGCAAAGGAGGCAAAACATGATCTCACCAATTGTACTCGAAGCCGTTGCCGTCATTGCGGGAATTCTCTGTGTTTGGCTTCAGACTAAAGAAGACATACGCGCGTGGCCTTTTGGTATTCTCTCGGTCATCTTGTATGTCTATATTTTTCATGAGAATTATCTCTACTCCGATATGATTCTCAATGCTATCTACATCATTCTTAATATCTATGGATGGTGGAATTGGTCCAGGCGTAAGACGGAGGTGAAGTCCGAGGTCCCGGTGCAAACCATTTCAAGCCAAGGCCATATTATCTTAGTAGTTATAATTATCGTAGGAACCGCCATTTGGGGGTGGAATATGGAGCATTTTACCCGTGCCCAGTTTGTGTACTACGACGCATTCACGACAGTCGGCAGCCTCGTCGCCCAATATTTACTCGCGAAGAAATACCTTGAGAATTGGTATGTTTGGATCATTGTTGACCTGGTAGCCATTCCGGTCTATTTGGCCAAAGGCCTCCATCTCACTGCGTTGCTATTTGGCGTGTATCTGGCGCTGTGTATCTACGGGTTGCTCCAATGGAAGAAGCAGTTAAAGCCCGTCGCCTCCCTCTGATTTTATATTCATCACATTGGCAGTCATAAAACGCACGGTATCTTCATCATGGGAGATAAAAATCAAGGCTAAACCCAATTCGTGTTGAAGGGATTGCAGGAGTTTTAAGATATGCAATTGAGTTACCGTGTCCAGGGCGGAAACGGGTTCGTCACAAATGAGCACCTTGGGTTTCAATGCCAGTGCGGCAGCGATACACACCCTTTGTTGCTGCCCGCCCGAAAGCTGATGGGGCCTTCTCATTAAGAGCTCTTCCGGCAATTGGGTCATCCTCAGTAGCGACTCCAAATCCATGCGCGCCCCCTCCTTGGGCTGTAGTGCCAAGGCTTCCAGGAATATCTGCCGGATGGTGTGTTTGGGGTGAAGGGCGGAGGCCGGATTTTGCCAGATCATTTGGATTTTTTTCCGGTGCATTCTCAGACCTTTGCCCTCCATTTTTAGTATATCCTTTCCTTCGAGAAAAACTTGTCCGCCGACAAAATCCGCCAGCCGGGCAATCCCCAGTGCCAGGGTGCTTTTGCCCGCTCCGGACGGACCGGATATACCCAGGCATTGGCCGGCATATAGTTTGAATGAAAAGTTGTTAATGATTATTATGAGTTTTCCCTTCTCATCGTAATGGCCCACTTGGAGATGCTTAACACTCAAAACGGGAGTAGAAGGTCGTGCGGGTTCACCTTCCATTGCATTTTGTGGGGAATTGGTAGGGAGATGCATTGCTTCGAAGAGCTCTTGGGTGATGTTTGACTTAGCGTGTTGTTTGAGGTATGAAATGGTACCATTATCCACTATAACACCCCGCTCCATTATCATTAACGTATCTGCCAAAGGAGCAAGATGCCTTATGTCATGGGTGATAATGAGTACAGTGGTCCCTTGGGACTGAACTCTATCCCGGATGAGTTGGAGAAGCTGTTGTTTTGAAGCCGGGTCCAATGCAGAGGTGGGTTCGTCTAAAACCAGCAATTTGGGATTTCTCGCTATAGACATCACCCACATCAAGCGCTGCAATTCCCCTCCGGATACCTGCGATGGAAAAGCGTCGTAAAAACGTTCCGGAGGGGCTAATCCCACCTCTTCGATTAAAGAGAGGACATGCTTTTTTCCTTCGATTTTCCCGATCGATCTATCCAATAGTACTGTCTCAAGGATCTGCTTGCCTACCCGGATGATAGGGTTAAATCCGGCAAGGGCGTCCTGTGACATATACGCGATCTCTCTTCCTCGCAAGCGGTTCATGTCTTCTGGAGACATGGACAAACAATCGTTTTGGTGGTATAAAATTTTGCCGGAAACCTCGAGAGAGGTGTTATGTATCAATGCTAAAATAGCCCGGGCGGTAAGTGTTTTGCCCGCGCCGGTGGGACCCGCGAGCACAGTTATTTCCCCTTCGGAAAGGCAAAAGGATATCCTGTTGACAAGGCGGACTTCCCCCTGATCTTTGCCGGTGGCAATGGTCAAACGCTCCACCTGTAATATATGTGCCTTCTCCGTCATGTTTTAATTGCTATGCTTTGTATCGTCTCCGGAATGCTCCTAATTGGATGTAAAAATGCTGTTTTTTTCTGAATTGTAGCGCTTAAGGAGGATATAGTGTGTATTACAATATGTACTTCCGGATGGCATTTCAAATGTATTTGATAACTACCCTCTTTTAATGCTGTAGCCTCACAGGTAGTGGGCGCTGTGTTATAAATAGTAATGCCATTGTTATTAAGGGAAACACAGAGGTCACAGAGAGCACAGAGAACACAGAGCGGGGAAACGGCTCTGCGTAGAAAATAAATCCCCATATAAACTCGCTCTTTGCCTCTGACTCTTCGTTGCTCGAACAGTCATTATGCTACGGCATAACTCCTGTTCAAGCGCCTCGTGCCCCACGCAAGAAATAAGTATATATAATAGGCAAAGTTATTTTTTATTTAGACGAGGCGAAGGTTCTCGTGAATAGCCTTAGCTATTTACGAGGTTCTTCAACGAAGTATAAATACAAAAGGACGAGCATAGATGTTTAGTTATTTTTGGCGTGGGGCACTACATTCAGAGAAAAATAGCTTCGGTTGCTATAGTGTATTTATTTCTCGCGCGGAACACTAGCCACTACGAATACCCGGTTGGTTAAAACACGGTAAAAGCCTTATATGAATCATTTTTGAAGGGACATTAAAGAGTGCTGTAATAGCAAGG